>Ga0098039_1000980_pt1 | contig 11487 bp, 18 predicted proteins | sample 6_EtaG_FD_75047 | JGI IMG/M metagenome (GOLD analysis project Ga0098039, IMG submission 75047) | Marine viral communities from the Subarctic Pacific Ocean - 6_ETSP_OMZ_AT15160 metaG | ecosystem: Environmental > Aquatic > Marine > Oceanic | place: Pacific Ocean | collected 2015-01-08 | reverse complement strand
TTCCCATGCCTGAAATGAGTGGTTGCCCACGGGACAGGCGGCTCCCTGCTATCAAACCAATCCTGCCAATGCTTGAGTATTTCCATTTCTTCCCTGGAATGCCTCATAATAGTAGGTAGAAAATCCAATAATTTACGTTCCTTATCGTCATAGATAGCTAATATCATTGATTTATCTGAGCTTTCCTCAATTGCCTGTGGATCAAATATTTTGTTCTGCAATCTCCCCATTATACCCCCCCCTATTGATTATGACTTGATCGATTCTGTAGATGAGAATAATTTCCAGAGTCTCATTATCTGCCTGGACTTGATGATCGAATCTGAGGCCAGGCTGTTTTCTTAAAAATTTCTTCCATTTTTTCGGATCGGCCCCATATTTGACAGCCATGCCCGCCAGAAGTTTATCGCTAAATAGTGTCATCAAACATTGTCCTCCTCGATTACAGCTTATCTCCTTTCCAATGCCCTTTGGGCGGTAATCCTAGCCGCTTTGCGACTGCGAAAACTCCTGCGGTAGTCATGCCTACTCGCTGTGCGATTTTAGTAGCGCTGAGATCGCCCTCGTCCCACAGCTTTTTGATAGTTTTGATTTTCCATTCTGGGGCTGGTCTGCCGCCCATTGCTTAGTCTCCTTTTCTCTATGGCAGGCCAGGAAGGATTCGAACCCCCAACACCCGGATTTTGAGTCCGGCGCTCTAACCGTTGAGCTACTGGCCTTTAGGGGTGTTAACTACCCTGAAAAATCTGGGTTAGCACCCATTATGGTTGCATAATTATGCCCCTAGAGTTTTTTGTACCCTTCCATTGCTCCTTTCATCCCTCCCCCTCCCTCCTTCCAGTTTTTGAAGTTAAAACGGAATATTATCTTGCTCCTCTCCCCTACCCTCCGATGCTCCACCCTCCAGGATGCCCAAGAAATACTTGAGCATGTCAATGGCTGTCTCCTTGTCTCCCAGGTAAGCACCCCGTGGCGTGGGTTTTTTGGACGTATCAGGCACACTCGTCCGGTTTTCCTTGTCCCACCGAGATTTAAACGCAAAATCAGGCCATACCTTGTCCCCATCCGTTGACAAATTGCCCTCCTGAAGCGCATAATTACCGTTGTACTCATGCAGCGATATTCCATATCCATTTTTCCGATTGTAGAAATTATTCATTTGCTTTTCTCCTCCTTTAAAAATATTATTGGCTTCTTCCTCACTTAAAACTCGCCCATCAAACACTTCGATCAATAATTCCTTTATTTCTTTGGACGTTAATATCTTTGCCATTCTGTTTTTTGGATAAGGTTCCAGCCCTTCACCACATCAAATTTCACGTTTTCCCCCTCATGGGATTCGTTAATCCAGTTTTTACCTTTTACTATCTTTGCCACATGGTGGGGGTATCCTTTCGCTAGAGAGATGTACAATCTTGCTTTCTCAATACTTCTCTGTCCACCTAAACCAAAATCCGTACCCGCATTTTTCTGGATACAAATAATACATATTCCATTTTTTAATTTCTCATGTATTTTCCTGATAAACCCTCCCACTTTGTAAAATTCATCATGGACCTCCAAAAAATCCACAATGTTTATTTCGTCGGGCTTTATCACATCGTGGAAGTTTTCTGATCTTGAGTATGCTTTCATGAACGTAGGCCATTTGTTGAGAGCCACAGGGGTTGACTCCAATCTCAGCTTCATTTCCTGGTCCCTCATCTCGCTGCTGAACAAGTATATCATCTGTTTTTTTGCCACAGGGGCTGTGACCCTACTATATATACTATTAGTATATTCATAATATATACTATTTAGAAGAATAGTATTAACTATAAGGGCGGTTTTGCCGGAGTTTGATTCTCCGGCGATAACTATGATATTCCCAGGCATAATTCTCACGAGATTATGGAGGTCAAATGGGAGTCTGAAATCAATTCTATTTGTCTTGCAATTCAGAAAATCTATCTCATCTTCTTCGTTGTCTATTGTCCTGTATGTGCCTCTAACTGACCCATATCGTTCAATAATCCCCTCTACAACTAAATCTACCAAAACTTTTGATCTGTTTTTTTTGTCATTTCTGTCGTAAATCCCAACATCTTTATCAAGTTGATTTACAGAGAAAATTCCTGGGAATTCTTTTGCCCAAATCCTGATTTCTGCCGATAAATTCCTGTCTACTCTGTCTACTTCCTGTCTACTTTTGTCTACTCCTGTCTCCTTTTGTCGCCCTCGTCTCCCCTGTCTACTGTTGTCTACTCCGTCTACTTTTTTGGAATATGTGTCAGATACTACACCAATAGCCCTGGAGATAGTTTTATCTCTGTAATCCTTCCGTTGCCATTTTTCCCTATGCATTCCAGATTGCATAAAATAGTAATCTATCTTGGCAGGATCTTTGCCAACCCAGAAAGCGAGTTTCATACACAAAGCACTATCAGCCTCAGATTGACTTGGGTATCCCATAATATTTCCAGCATAAAGACTTGCAAATTTAGGGTCACTCCTTAAGGCTTGCTGGATTATATCTTCTGGAGGGTCTATTTCCTTTTTCCCCCAATATTTATGATAAAATTCATCTAATTCTGGCTGCCTATTCTCTATGGTGGGGTATCCGTTCAGTACATGCCCTGTAATGCAAAAGTATCTTGTTTTGGAAAATACTCCCAATGCCCCACTGTGGTGGTCTTTCCCCGGTGGGATACCCTTTATCAATGTCTTAAATCCGCATAGGGATGGAGATATTTCGGTATAACTATCGAAAGAATTTATCTCAGTAAGGGTTTCAGGGGTTATCGTACCAGTTTTCTTTCCCCTGCAATCGTCAAAATCTATCCCGGTGTATGGGTCATCTTCGGAGAGCATAAACCCTATTCCGTCATATTTATCTGATTTGTTACATGCCCCAAGAGCATCAAAAAAAGACACCCATGTGGTAGAGTCATTGCTTTTTGCTAGTTTCCCGGAAGAAGGGATATAAGGGGGCTTTGTCCATTTTCCTTTTCTTTGTATCCATTTCCAACATATCCATTTGTTTAGGGTTTTTAGTTCTGTCGGGATGTTTTCAGTAAGGATTTTAATTTTTTCAGGTTTCATCTTGACCCTGTCCTTTCCCCAAAAGCCTTACCGATCTCTATAGTTTGAGTTTGATAATAATAACGGAGGAAATTCTGTTCGCCGCAGGTAAAACAAAGACGATGATATTGGGAACTAGAAGGATATTGAAGGTAAACTGCGCCGAGTCTATTTTGAGCCATAATGCTTGCAGTTGTGTTGTGGGTTTTTTCTGTAGGCCAAAGGAACCCAAAATCAAATCTTACTTTCACATTTTGGACTAAATTCCATTCGGCGCGAGTATAGTCTAAAAGTTGAGCCAGAGGAGGACCAATCTTGATGTCAGATTTTTTTATCTCTACTCCGATTACACCACATTTTAGGTTTTGCCATTTCGGTAATTTCAAAAGCCCTTCCTGTGGCAATAGTAACCGATCGATCCTAAATCCATTTTGTGGTGGTGTTTTACCACATTGAGGCTGGATATATTTTCCTGGCCTTTGCTTGTAAATTTTGAATAATCCTGATTTTTCTATTGCGTCGTCAAACCCTTTTTCTGCATCTTTTTCTGTTTTGTATTTTCCATACGTCCTTTCACTGTGTTGGCCAGAACTGTAATCATCCATCAAACGATCGAGTAATCGTGCCATTGTTTCTCCATAAAAAAAGGGCCTTGGAAGTGTTATGATCCATCTTTGTCAATCTCTTTTGACTTAGTTCCCTCCTCCCTAAACCTTGCCAAATCAGCCAAAACTGTCTTATAAAATTCCTCCTGGTTTTTCTTGTCCGTCAGTTCGTCAAGCCCCTGTATTTGGTATGACCCATAGATACCTTCCCGGTAGTCGTGATGTCCCAACCTGAATATTTCCTCCAGCATCGGTCCCACAGTCTCCTGAAAGGTGGGTTTGGGTTTGGCCTGCTCCTTCTTTTTACCCATCGCCTTCTTCCTGGCACTCTCCTCTTGCACGAAATCAAACGACATTTCCTCCGCAGGGGTGGCAGAATAACCTGCGAGTACAGCAACCCAACTGAATTTCTGTCTAAAAGCCTTAGAACATGCCCTGGTTTGAGCCATAGACCGGAGGGCGTAGCTATCCCTGTCTTTCCAATTCTTCTCATCCTTGGCGCACATGGCTTCGCAGGAGGACACAATCTGCCCCTGTGAATTGACTATATTGGCCCTTGCTTCCCACCCTATGATTTTGTCATTGTGCCACATGGATTTTGTCCACTCCACAACGGCAGAACAATTGAAGAATTCTCCAAGGGTTTGCCATCCCTCATAAAATATATGTTCTTTCTTGCCACCGAAGGACGTTGAAAGCCCCCCTTGTTTGACCACATCCTGAAGAACAACTGCCATTTCACTGGCTTTTTCTACCTGTTCTCGAGGTGTCAACTCCACGATTGCCACATCCCCCTGTGATTCAACTACCGCTAACTCGTTCATAATACTCCTCCTTATAAAAGTTTTTTAAGTTCGCTTTCGCACTCCCCTAGTTTCTTGGCACTCAAAAACGCTTCCCATGCTTTGGCAGGCATTTTTTTCCAATAGAAATGAGCGAATGAGGGATTATCATCGTTCCGGGGTACTCTCAGGACATGATACCCCTCAATCTTGTACCCATGCTCGTATGCTAACTGGTTGTAAGCTGCAAGTTGTATAAATATTTCAGGATATTTGCCAGCCGAATGACCGGTTTTCCAATCGACAATACACACCTCCCCTGATATATCCGCTATCACATCAGGTGTGCCACCATACTGAAATTTTTCACTCACCCAATTAGGTTCGACTTCCAGGGGTTTCATTTCGAACTGTTTTCGCCAGACCATAAAACTTTTATAGGCTCCTCTCGCACTTTTAATATCCGCGGAGTCATATTCCTTCAAATCTGGTTCAACATTCGTGAGGTTACATTCGATTAGATAGTGAGCTATCGTTCCCGGGATAGTGCTTGTGTCATAGGCCTCCTGTAGGGTTTTGCCTTCCAGTCCCTGTTGGTTGGCCCAATACATCAGACCACCCTTGCCCCACCCGATGTTGCTCTTGAGACTACTCTGACTTTTTACGCTTTTCCCCGCCTTATTTTTGTATGCGATAGTCGGCATGTTTTTCCTCCTCCCTGAAAGGCTACCCCTCTTGTCATGTTGGTGCTTTAAGGCCCAGTTCTCGCTCTAAATGTAAAATTCTAGCTTGTAACTTTCGGACCTCTTTTTGATGTAACACCGTAATATCCTCTATAATTTCCTCTTTTAATACCAATCTTGTTTTGAGAGTGTTTATAACTTCCAAGGCTCCCTTTCCCTTCTCTTCATTCATCCTTTTTCCCCTTTCCCATCCACTCCTCTAAAGCCTGCTTACTAAACCTCCAGTGCGTCCCCAGGCATACACCTGGGATGACTCCGACTTTTGCCCATTTGAGGACAGTTGTTTCGTGGAGGCGCAGCATCTCAGCCACCTGTTTTGTGGTTAGGATTTCGGTCATTTAATGAGATCCCTTGGATTAATATCAAGAGCCAAAGCAATTCTCTCAATCGTTTTAAGTGTATGATTTCCTTCACCATTCAAGGCCCACCATATATATTGCCTATCAACCCCCATTTTGGTGGCAAGATCCTGTTGGGAAATGTCCAATCGTCTCAACTCATTCCTGATTTTTTCTATATTCATCTTCATAAATATCTTATATCATGTATTCTTTCAATAAGTCAAGAAGATTTTTTACATTCAAATTAAGAAAAGTTAAAAAAAGAATTAACAAAGTAAAGAAAAGGCTTGACTTTCTGAAATACTTCCATTACGATTAACAACCATGAGAACAAATCCTCCCGTAAGCCCCGTTGGCCAATGGTTTCAAATCCAACCGATCAACCGGAGATGGATAATGGAATACCATGCAAGATGGGGAATAGTTGGAGGGCAGTAGAAATTGACTCAGAGATTCGTGCATCTGGCTCTGGTTGCCGTCAGGCAGTAAATCCGGGGTTATAACGGTCTATTGGGTCAAATTGGGGGAGGGAGGTAAGCCCTTCCCCCTGGTGTGGTAAGCCGAGGTGGGTGGTGCCGGGGTTTCAGAGGGTCGGCGGGTAGGCTTGCCTCTTCACCCTGTTGACAAGTCAACTTATCAACCTAACCAGCATATAGGCGCCCCCCTGGCAATTAATTCGGTACCAGGGGGGATGCCAGGCGGGTTTTTTAATGAAAGGATGGTAAATATCATGAAGCCTAATCAGAGGATACCATCAATCCCCCTGGGTCGAGCCCTACTTTGCATAGCTTGCAACACCATTCATGGCGGTCAGAGTTGCCCTTGCGGTAGCGGTCCAAGCTATCCTATGAAGCCGTGGGTTGATAACACGGGGGATGGAATACTCAAAAAGAGGGAGGAGGAAAATCATGGGAACATGGGAACCAGCAGGCGAATGTATCCATTGCGGAAGTACGGCATGGTGGAATGATGATGAACAGCAGATCCAGTTTGTGGACCCTGCTCCTGATTGTTTGTGTGAGATCGATGAGGATTGACACATTCCGTAGCTCCTTCGCGGGCGGAGAATATTTTTTGGGGAAAAATAAGGAGACATCATGCAACCAAACGACCGAGTAATCGTGCCATCATACACCTGGGGTGAAGAAGGCAACCCCATCATGGTGAGTGACAAAACCTACATGAAGGGCACTGTCGATGAGCTGAGGGCCATAAGCACAGACCCCGATGGTGTCCCCATGCCCGGCACTGACTACCATGCCTGGGTAGTTCTGGACTGTAGGTGGGTTCGGGATGTCATTCAGTGTAAGGCATCACAGTTGATTAAATTGGAGGAGTGAGATGGCTAGATGCAGAAGATGTGGCACTGATAGAAAAGGGGGCCCATGATCCACCTAACTCTCCCCGGCAGCATACGAAGCAAGAAGAACAGCCACAGGCCGGTCACTATTCCAGCAAAAGGGAAAACCCAAGTCATGGCATGGATCGGCAATAAGTGGCGGTATGCACAAGTAATCATAGTGACAGGAAAGGCTTACAAAACCTGGGAACTAGAAGCCTGGCAGGCGATCATGCAGCAAAGGCCCCCAGGGTTCAAGCTCTTCACCGAGCAGGTTACTGTCAAAGTCCTGGCATACTATAAGGGCCACCGGCCCGACCTGTCGGGAGTTTTTGAATCGGTGGGCGATTGTCTCGAAAAATTGATCTATGCCGACGACCGGCAAATCGAGCAATGGGATGGAGAGTCAAGGGTCATCCACGACTTGAAAAATCCACGGACGGAGGTGTGGGTGGATGAGTTCAAAGATCTTCTGGAAGCAGGATGAGAGAGCTTAGCCTTTTTTCAGGAGCAGGGGGAGGACTTTTAGCCACAAAATATCTCCTTGGGTGGGAATGCAAGGGGTATGTGGAATATGACAACTACTGCCAAAAAGTCATCGAGCAAAGAATCAAAGACGGTTTATTGGATGCCGCCCCCATCTTCGGGGACATCAAATCATTCATTGCAGAAGGTTATGCCGAGTCATATTCGGGAATGGTTGATGTCATCACCTCAGGATTTCCCTGCCAAGAGTTCTCAGTTGCAGGAAAAAGGGCAGGAGAAAAGGGGAGCAGGAACAAATGGCCTGAAACGAGGGATACCATTGGCATCGTTCGACCCCGATTCGTGTTGCTTGAGAATGTCCCAGGACTCCTTTCTTTTTCCTACGTCTGGACAATCCTATCCGAAATTACCGAAATGGGGTACGATTGTCGATGGGGAATTGTGGGCGCAGACGATGCCGGCGCACCTCACAGGAGGAAAAGGTGGTGGTGCTATGGAGAATTGGCCGACTCCTAATCAGTCTGATATGTATTATGCTCAAGTTGGAGAAAAAGAAAGTAGCCATGACATCGGAAAGGGATATTTAAGAGCCGAAGTCAAGATAAGAGGAAAAGGTGGTGGTGCAGAGGTGAAATGGCGAACTCCCGATACTTGTGCGGGTGGGGCAATGAATCAGCGACATCTTGATAAAACAGTTGATGACTTGAAAAAAGGAATAAGTCCACATACCCTAAGACTACAAGACCAAGTAAAAGATGAACGGTTATGGCCCACGCCAAGAAGTCAAGAACCTGGCAGAACATCAGTAGGATATGGCAGGGGATTAGCTGAGTTAGTTGAAGGGAAAAAACAAAAGGGGGAGGGCAATCCAATGATAGAACAAATAAAAAATGCAAAAAAAGTTGTCTTGTTGGAACCACCGTATAAAAGAAAATACATCCCGCTTGGACTATCCAAGATAGCCACAATGGTAAAGAATAACGGTGGAAAGGTAGACCATCAAAGAGAATATATCCCTAATAGCGAGGACCTGGTTTGCATTACAAGTCTGTTTACTTATGATTCAGAGAAAGTGCTTGATACCATTCAAAGGGTTAAGTTTTTAAATCCTAAAGTTCCGATAATAATTGGTGGTGTTTACGCTTCTTTAATGTCTGAAAATATACAGAAATATTATCCCGATGTTCAAATATTTAAAGGATACTCTAAAAAATTAGATATAACACCGCCAGATTATTCTATTGATTGGGGGGTAGATGATCCTTGGGATAAGTTTTCTTTTGTATTCACATCAAGGGGTTGCCCTAATAAATGCGGATATTGTGCGGTATGGAGAATTGAACCTGAGATGTGGATAAACCCAATGTGGCGATCACACATAGATTTAACTAAACCCAATGTAATGATTTCAGATAATAACCTCTCTGCTCAACCAGATTGGCATCTGAGGGATGTTTGTGAGTTTTTAAAGCTGAATAAACTAAGGGTGGTTTTTGATAATGGATTTGATTGTAAGCATATAACTGATGATATGGCAGATAGGTTAGCGTCACTTAAATATGTCAGGTCTGGAATGAGATTAGCCTTTGACCGGATAGGGGAAGATAGAATTTTTCAAACAGCGGTTAAACGGTTGTTAGACGCAGGTGTTCCAAAAGCAGCATTGATGGCATACTGTATTTTTAATTTCAAAGATAAACCACAAGAAGCTGATTACAGGATGAGAGAATGTGTGAAGTTGGGTATCCGTCCGTATCCACAGCAATATACACCATTAAATACCCTTAATAGAAAAACTCCTTACATCGGACAACATTGGACAAAGAATTTGCTACGTGTTTTTAGGTATTTCTATTTAATGGCAGGGTTTTATACTAAAATGACATTTGAAGAATATGTGAAAGAATGTGAGATTAAACCCGATGATAAATATAAATTAACAGAAGAGGATTGGATAGCATGGAAAAAGTAAAATGGCCTACGCCAGCGACAAGGGATTATAAAGATACTGAAACCGTATATACTCCAATCAGGAAAGATGGAAAAAACAGGATGGATACCCTTGGAAGAGTAGCTGCGAATGGAGGTCAACTAAACCCCGATTGGGTGGAATGGCTGATGGGTTGGCCTATCGGTTGGTCCTCACTTGAACCCCTGACCGACCTAATCTGGCTCTCCTGGGAGGTTGACCCTGCGGATGGGGAGGCAAGCAGGGTAATAAATTCCACACCTAATCGGAGGGATTGGAAAGGCAAAAGAAGGAACAATTTGGAAAATATAAGCTCTAAAGGGATTAGATATGGGACAGATGTCTGCCAAGAAGTAGAAAAACTTGGCCCAGGCCACGGCCCCATCCCCCGCGTAGCCACCGGAGTCAAGGACAGGGTGAACAGGCTCCAGGCTTTGGGCAACGGCCAGGTTCCGGCCTGTGTGGCGATGGCGTGGCAGATGCTGTCGGAATGATGTCCCGTAAGTGAGCGGGAGTCCTTCCTGACAGGGGCAAAATATAAGTTGAAAGGATGATTTGATGCATAATTATGGAATTATATTCTGAGAAAATCAAAAGAGATCTGAAACGGCTGGGCTGGACCCAGATATATTTGGCTGAGAAAATAGGCATGACAAGGCAGGGCCTTTCTGTTGCGCTGAAAAGAAAGACGGCTCCGCTGCGAACTATCGGGATTATCGCAGATATCCTCGGAGTTGACCCGAAAGATTTACTCCTGACAGACAAACAGCATTAAACAAGTATGTTAGCTTAATAAAATAAGAACTCATGCATCACCCCTGGAGAATTGGAGCCCCTCCGGGGGGTCCTTCTATTTATGCCACCTCTCGATATCCTGCTTCATATGCCTCAAAGATTGCTGTGCCATTTTGGACTCCAACCCAACTTCGCCGATTGTTCCGCTCATGGCGAACATCCAGCCGAGTACGACAAAGATAGCAGCAAAGACTAGGCCGATCACCAATTTGAAGACGGACATTGTAACTACCTCCTTTCTGAGGTCCTTGATCTCATCACTCAAGTCCTTGTATCCGTTCGGCATAAACCAGGTTGCTCCTCAATCATTGGGGTCCGCTGTAAAGTCGGGGTCCGGTTGCGGATAAACCGTCGCCTTTAATTTTTGAGCTTCGGTGTCTGATATAATCTTCGCCTTGAATTCCGGCCTACATTCGTCCCTTATCGCAACCGCCTCAAGGCTCGTAACATCGAGGCCGAGCAGGACATTAACCCCTTCCTGGTATCTCTCAATAATAAGGTCGTCCCGTGCATGTAGGTCGGGATAGTTTTTCCCGCTGTTTAACAGCTTATTCCCCACCCTTTTTCCTGGCCGCCTTGTAAGCTCTACGGTAAGCCACTCCATATGATCTCCTTAGTCATCATTGTTTATCAGGTTCTCTTTTGACCAGAGGATGTACTGCATGTCAACCTGAAACGCCGCCGTATGACCTGAATGTCCGACTATTTCGTCCGGGCCCAGCGATGGGCCATCTTCGTCCAATGTTACAGGGTTGTCAAAGTCGTTATGTGTCAGGTCCGAAGAATTTGCGGGAGTCCGGCCGACATCTACCCCGAACCCGAACCGCAAAGTCCCGCCTGCCTGCCATATACAAATGTGATAAATACTACCTACATTCCCGGTATCCTGTAAGGGCGATCCGGCCTGGTCATATGCCTGGGTTTCCCCCCCCACTATAACTTCGTAATTATTACTGTACCATTGGATGCTTATTCTATGGTCCGCAAACATATTACAAAGAGACGGATTCCCGGAAAACATACTGTTTGCTTTATAGCAATATATAATCGTGTATGTCGAAAGACCGTGGAGAAACGCAAGTGTCGTGTTAGACAACAATGTGAACCCGTCCGCCAATTCTATTTTTCGCCGCAAGGGATCGCCGGTCGCACCCGCAACATCCCCAAAATCGGCTATTGTTCTGTTTGCCTCGGACAGTCCGCCGCCGGTTGCTATCTGATCATCCCCCGCACCAGTTCCGTCGAACATCCATATGACATTATCGGCCACGGTGATACCGGTCCATCCTGCCTGGGTTTTTTCGTCCCAAGTTGCGAAAGATATCCCAGATCCGTCGTCACCTTCCGTCGTGAAGACGGGCCTCCTG
>Ga0098039_1000979_pt1 | contig 11491 bp, 6 predicted proteins | sample 6_EtaG_FD_75047 | JGI IMG/M metagenome (GOLD analysis project Ga0098039, IMG submission 75047) | Marine viral communities from the Subarctic Pacific Ocean - 6_ETSP_OMZ_AT15160 metaG | ecosystem: Environmental > Aquatic > Marine > Oceanic | place: Pacific Ocean | collected 2015-01-08 | reverse complement strand
TATTGTAGATGTAGCAAATAAGATAGTATTTGAACAGAACACACCTGAGACAAGAGCAAGATTTGTGGCTCAAGCAACACCGCTGCTAGCAACAATACAAGGCCAGCAAGGGATAGATCAGTTTAAGGTGGTGATGGATGCAAGCAACAATAGTCAAGAGGATATTGAGAATAACATATTAAATGGAAAGATAGTTCTTGTTCCTACACGAGCTGTTGAGTTTATAGCTATAGACTTTATCATAACCAATGCCGGCGTAAGCTTTGATTAGGACATAGATATTCATGATGATGTATTTTGGAGAAAATAAATGGCTGAAGTAACCTATAGAAGTCCCGGTGTCTATACTAGGGAGATAGATCTTACAGGACCAACTACGTCCCTTCCGGCTGGAGTGCCAGCCGGGATTATTGGAACAGCCAATGAGGGCCCAGCTTTTGTTCCCCTGACAATTGGAAGCTATGCTGACTTTGCAAGAGTCTTTGGTGCGACTGATGGGGAGAAATTTGGTCCACTAGCTGTACATCAATTTTTAAAGAATGCGACATCCCTAACTTATGTAAGAGTTTTGGGTATCGGCGATGGAAAGAAGAGAGACGCTTCGTCTGGAAAGGTTACAAACGCAGGATTCGTCGTAGGAGCACGCCAGGTTAAAGATAACGGGTATGTTGGAGACAACCCATACGCGATATCGGGCGGTGCACTCGGGCGAACGTATTTCCTTGGCTGTTACATGTCAGAATCAGCTGGGTCTACAATATTTAGTGAGGCTGGAATTCAGACTAACGCTCAGGCACACCCGATCGTGAGAGGCGTCGTCCTAGCTCCGTCTGGTGTCATATTAAGAATGTCTAGCAGCATGTCAACTTTGGGTGGCAACGGAGCGCCCTCTCAAACTGCTCCTGCAAAGATGACAAATGACGGTGGTGGTCTCGGAGCTTTAGCTGGAGCAATAACAGGATCTGTGAACATAGCTACACAAAGATTCACAATGCTTCTAAACGGTCATAAGAATACTGGTGCTGCTCCAAGCGTAATAACAGCGTCATTCGACATTGAAGACGCTAGCTATTTTTCAAATGTTCTTAACACAGATCCAACAAAGATACAGGAAAAGGGTCACCTGCTATACACTCACTATGACATTCATCCAGCTCTGGCAGTTATAACAGGATCGGGAGTTCTTCTCGCCGACGGATCCGAAACCTGGCGCACTGGGGGCACTAACTTAGAGCCAGTCGGATTCCTAACAACAGGATCTAGAGGCCGTGACGCTGGAACACCAGCTGCTCCAAACTACGAGTCCTTTGAGGAGAGGTTTACCCATCCTAAGTCACCTTATATCATATCGCAGACATTTGGTGGGGCTAAATATGACATAGTGAGAATTCACGCGATTGGAGACGGTGCGTATAGTAATACACATATAAAGATATCAGTTGAGAACATAAAACCGTCAACATCTGACACCTACAAGTACGGATCATTTGATCTAGTAGTTAGAAAATTTGATGACACAGATCTTGAGAAGAAGGTTCTAGAGGCATATAGGGGAGTAAATCTTGATCCAAGTAGCGACAAGTTTATAGCTAGAGCAATTGGAGACATGTACTCATATTTTGACTTTGATCAGGCATCATCATCACAAAAGCTAGTCGTGGCTGGGTCTCATCCTGTTAGATCTAACTACATAAGAGTTGAGCAAAGCTCAACACTAAAGAAGTCCCAGGTTCCCAAGGATGCTCTTCCCTTTGGATTTAGAGGAATTGATCACCTGGTAACATCTGGTAGCGGACCATTAACAGGCGTTTCTGGCTCTGGTGTAGATGATGATGTATTTGCAGCAAATGTCTCAGGAACACTAAAGAGAGCAGTTCAGCCTCCTCTTCCGCTAAGGTTAAATGTCGCTGTAGGTACATCTCCCAATAAACGAGAAGATCCTACGTGGTATTGGGGTGCTAAGTTTATGCACACAGTGAATGTTTCTAATAGAAATATCAATTCTCTTAGAAATGAAACGCTACCGCAGCTAACTAAGTTCTTCCCTAGCTACGGAGGATCAAATAGAGATTTCCTAGTTGGAAACAATCCAGGAGTTGCTGATTCCAGCGGAACAGTGCTAGATTGTGATAAATTTAATAATAATATCTTCTCCTTAGAGAGGCTAACTGTTAGAACTGGATCTGATGAGAAGGCTGATTCCAATGAGTGGGTAAGCGCTTCATATACTAGAAATGGAAACATAACTGCTAATCATACAAACAAGACAAGAGCATTTAAAGCGTCTGATCTCTCTATTCAGGGAAACAGAACGTTTGCTAAGTATACTTTCCCTCTCCAGGGCGGCTTCGATGGATTGAACATATTCGATAAGGATGCACATAAGCTTCTTAATGCATCGGCAAAACGAGAAATGGATGATTCAACGGCGCAAGGAGGAACTGATGGCTCCACAATTTCAGCATATAGAAAGGCTTTGGATATAATGGGGACTAAGTCTGATGTTGACATCAAGCTATTGTCAATTCCAGGAATGCGCCACTCATCTATATCTAACTACGCTGTAGACACTGTTGAAAGCAGATTTGATGCTATGTACGTGATGGATATAGAGGAGCGTGATGAGATGAATTCTGTTATCACGTCATCTGTAGGATCATTTGCCAATGTTGCAAATACTGTTGAGGCGTTTAAGTCAAGAGCTCTTGACACATCTTTCGCAGCTTCATATTTTCCAGATGTCATCATGACAGATCCGACAACGTTTACAAACGTACAGTGCCCACCCTCAGTTGCAGTTATGGGAGCTATGGCATTAAACGATGCTGTTGGATATCCATGGTTCGCTCCCGCTGGATTCACGCGTGGCGCGCTAAATGACGTTCTCTTTGCAGACGTTCCGCTTAACAAAGCTAACATGGATGATATCTATGATGCAGATATCAACCCGCTTACGTCGTTTCCAAATACAGGAGTAATGGTATTTGGACAAAAGACACTTCTTGCTGCTGCTTCTGCTCTTGATAGGGTGAACGTTAGAAGGCTTCTCATCGATATAAGAAGAAAGGTTAGAAACGTTGCAAATCTCATGCTATTCGAACCCAATAGGCAGGAGACACTGGATAAATTCAGTGCACTTGTACAGCCCATTCTTCAAAGCGTTCAAGAGAAGAGCGGTGTAGATAGATTTAAGGTCGTCATAGACGCGACAACCACAACGCAGGCAGATATTGAGAATAACACACTTCGTGGAAAGATCTTCTTGCAACCCACTAGAACAGCAGAGTTTGTTGCTCTAGACTTCGTTTTAACAAATGCTGGAGATGCATTTGAGAATGCATAAAAAATATTGTAACACAATACTTATAGCTGAATAGTTATCTTTAGGAGAAAAATAAATGGCTGAAACACTTTCCGTCACCGACATGCTTCCCAATAAGTTCGAACCGAAAAGACAATTTCGGTGGATCTTTGCAATAGAGGGAATTGACGCATTCCTAATGAAGACGACAAACAGGCCACAAATGACATTTCAGGTATCAACCTTAAATTTCATTAATGCTAAGAGATATCTTGCTGGGAGAATGGAGTTTTCCACTCTTGGACTCACTCTTTACGATCCCATAGCGCCATCTGGAGCGCAGCAGGTTATGGAGTGGATCAGGACAGCGTACGAGTCAGTATCTGGTAGAGCTGGATATGCTGATTTCTACAAGAGAGATATTCAATGTAAGCTTCTTGATCCAATTGGAACAGTTGTCGAGCTTTGGGATATAAAAGGCGCATTCATAACAGATGCAAATTTTAATGCGCTAGATTATGGAAATGAAGAGACACCAGTTGAGATAGCGCTAACACTGCGCTATGATAACGCTGTTCTCCAGTTCTAATCTATTGTAGACATTAATATACTGATTGAAAAGACCCAACTGAGCCGGGTCTTTTTTTATTTTACTTCTTTGTCAATTTGTATAATGATTATATGAATAGAAATTAGGGAGACAGAGTGTCTAGTAATGTTCCAACACAAAATGTTATGCAAGAGACATTTAACTGGGAGGTTCCAGTTGAAACGGTCCCAATACCGTCAGAAGGAAAGGTTTATCCTCAAAATAGTGCTTTATACGGAAAGCACATGCTTGAGATAAAGGCAATGACTGCTCAAGAGGAGGACATACTTGCCTCACGAGCTCTTATTCAGCAGGGAACCGTTATAACTCACCTCATCCAGTCTTGTCTTATTGATAAGTCAGTCAATGTTAGAGATATGCTTCTTGGAGATAGAAATGCGCTTATGATCTCTGTGAGAATTACAGGGTATGGAAGCAGTTATTCTGCAGAGTCTACATGTCCAGACTGCGATGAGAGAAGCGTACAGGACTATAATCTTACTGAGCTAGAGATAAAGAGGCTGAGTATTAATCCATGCAGGCCTGGAGAGAATCTTTTTTCATTCACGCTGCCAGTGACAAAAAAGAAGATTGAATTTAAGTTTCTAACAGGCGCTGATGAGGAAGAACGGTCACTCGTCATGGAAAGAAAGAAAAAGATGATGCCGCACATGAAGGTTGAAGGGGCTGTTACAGCAAAACTTGAGCAACTAGTAGTGTCTGTTGACGGAGTCACAGAAAGAAATAAGGTCAATAGCTTTGTTAGGAACATGCCAGCGAGAGATTCTCGTTCACTCAGAACGCACATCCAGAAAAGTGAGCCTGGAATCGATATGTCGGTGTGGATGAAATGTCCTCACTGTTCTGAGTCATCACAGGTATCACTCCCGATCGGAGGCAATTTTTTTTGGCCTGATGAGTAGCTGGAGAGAAGAGTTTCTTGAAGAGGCTTTTTTACTACAATATCATCTTAATATGAGCTATGCTGACGTTAGAAGTCTTCCTATAACATATAGGCGGTGGTTTCTAGATAGGCTTGCGAAAGAATTTAATAATGAAGCTGAGTCTAGAAAAAAGGCGCGAAATGAGAGCTCTAGCAGGTCATCTGTGACGCAAGATCTTCCAATGGGAGAAGTTATGGAGAATTTAGCTTCATCTAGAGAAAAGAAGTTCTAGGCTAGATTCACCTGCATAATATGTATATGCATACAGGTAGCATTTCATGCCAGAAGATCTTAAATCTCAGTTAGATTTTGTAAAAGCGATAAATACCCAGATAAGCTCTATTAATACTAGGCTTGCAGACCAGCTAAGGATGCAGGAGCTTATAAATCTATCTGTAAAAGGACAGCTAGACAAGGCTAAAGATGCTGGAAATCTCACAGAGGCTGCAATGAAGCAGGCAGGTGTAGGCGCAACAAGTGCCTCTGCAGCTGTCAATCTAACAACGGGAGCACTAGATAAGAATGCTGTAGCAGCTACATCAGCTGGTGCTGCTGGAACAAGTGCATTTAGTGCTATGACAAATGCAGCTGACAAAACTATGGCTGCGATGGATGCAAATGCTAGGCTAATAGACGGAATGATATCAAAGCCTCTTTTTAATGAGCTAAAGCAAGTTCAAAAAGCGTATGGTGGGCTAACTGGCTCCGGAGGAATATTTCAATCTACGAATAAATTAGCTGGGCAGATCGTTGACACAACGATGGATCTTTATGGATCAATGACAGACATGGGAGGAAAGTGGACTGAAATCTTCGGCAGAGATCCGAGGATGACCATTGGAGAGACAACTGAGGTTCTTGAGAAATTCAATGATCTTGTCACAGGTGACATGGGGCTTGTATACGGCCTAAGAGTCGCTAAAGATATGACTGCTGACGATGTCATAGCAATGCAAGGGTATGCCAAAGCTGCTGGCATTAGCATGGAAGATGCTAAAAATATGGTTGCGAGACAGATCAGCCAGACTGGAAAAGCAGGTGTAGATGTTCTTGCAGAGGTCGCAGTCTTCTCCAAGAGGCTAGAAGGAGCCACAGGCGACTCAGCAAAGATGATATCAAAGCACATGGTTAAGATCATAGATGACACTGATAGATTTGCTAATGTGACGAGAAGTCAGGCGGGAATGATATCAGTCCAGTTACGACAATTGGGATTGAGTTATCAGGATCTTGGCGGGGCAGTTGATAAGTTCATGAACTTTGAGACAGCTGCAGACAGTGTCTCAAAGCTCACAACAGTTTTTGGTGTCCAGATGGACGCCATGGACATGATGATGGCTGCGCAAGAGGGAGAAGAGACTCTCATGCTTAAGATGAGAGAGTCGTTCCTAGCCTCAGGTAAATCAATTGATGATATGACAAAGGCTGAGAAGAGACTGATTAAGGAGCAGCTTGGTCTTTCAAAGGTTGAGTCAGTTGAGAATCTTCTAGATCCATCGAGAGTGATAACCTCTATGGAGGATCTCGCAGACATAACCGGAGAGGGCACAGGCACCATGGAGGAGAATTTTGAACTCCTGAAGGAGGACATCCATGACCTCCAAAGCGCCACAGACTATGTCGCTCCAAAGATGGCTGCACGTATGAAGGAGAGCTTCTTCGCTCCTACGCAGAAGACGATGATAACCTTCAATGAGAATATGGGAGAGATGGGCAATACGATTCAGAAGGCCATACCCAAAGACGCAGCAGCTTCTATGAAATACTTCGGAAAGAGTATAGCTGATATAGCAGGATTTGATGAGTCAAAGCTAACCATGCTCAAGGACAATCTTGGCCAGATCGCTGGGTTTCTATCAACGATGGGCAAAGATCTAAAAGGGACAGATCTAGGAAAGGAGCTCCACGGCCTATTAGGAAAAAGTGAGATTGGAAAAGCAGCAATGGGAATTCCTGCTGGATTCAAGCCTGCAATGGACTCGATGGTTAAAGACTTTGAGAGCGCTATTGATGAGCTAGTAGAGGTGATTAAGAAGTCAAAGTTGTATTCCAACTCACCCTCTGAAGTGGGTCTCAGTGTGGCTAAGGGAATGTCTGAGCCATGGGAGATGGCATTTGATAACATGACTGCCAAGACCATCCGATTCCAGGGTCACACAGAGGCGACAGTACAAAGCATAAGAAATGAGGTTGCAGGAAATGTAAAGTATCAAGAGCAGATACAGTCGGACTATTACAACAAGCTACAGAAGCTCCAGAAGAAGAGAGAGAAGGATGTAAAAAAGGCACAAAAAGCAGTTGACAAGGCGAAGAAAAAGTCGCTCCAGGATGGTGCGACACAGGCTGAGGCAGCTGCTTTAAAAGAGGCGATACGACAAAAAAACACCGCGGATAACAAGGCGAAGCTGGCAGCTGTAGCTATCTCGGATTTCAATAGGCTCAAGAATGGAGAGGTAACTACACAAGTGCAGGTAGTTGAAGAGGGAGCAAAGCAGGAGATTGAGCTCAAGGACATGGTTAAGGACAAGGCCCTCCAAGCAATTAAGGACGAGGAAAAGGCAGAGCTAGCTAAGAAGGACAAACTACTTGCTTGGCAGAAGGAACAAGCAGATGCGAAAACGGATCTCTCCAAGGCTGACATTCAGAAGAGAAAGACGATGCTCGCCGGTGAGCTTAAGGATAGAAAGAGCTTCTATGGAGCTGCTGCCAAGGCGCTGGGCAAGGAAGGCCAGACGTATAGTCAGCTGACAGCACAACAGAAGATGGAGTACGCTAAGCGACTCAACCTCGGAGCCAACTATGAGCAGGAGCTGAAGCAGATAATGTCTAGCAAGACATTCAAAGAGGGGATGGGAGCTAAGAAGAAGGAGACATCAGCTAAGAACATACTTGAAAAACTCAAAGGCAAGGATATGGATGATATCAGCCCAGAGGTTATAAAGAAGCTTCAAAAAGAGTATGGAATAGATGAGAAGGGATTGTCGTCATTCTTGAAGGGCAAGACCTCTGCAGAAGATTTGGCGTCAGCTGGAACGGGTGCGCAGCTCAAAGAGATAGAGACTAAGGAGAAAGAAAAAACTGAAGCAAAAGAAGATAAAGGCGGATCTTCTTCAAGAGCGACTGCGCAGGCAAGCAGAGAACAGGTAGCCCAGCTTCAGCATAATGCAGAGGTAATGACAATGAACGGTGAAGCCATACTAGAGGTACAGTCTGCAATTGATAAACTTCACACAATGCTAGAGGGTAAAAATTACAAGCCTGCCGTTGTCGTATCTGTTGACGGAAAGGCGATAGCTAGAGCTGTTGCAGAGAATAATAACACGGTCGCTGGGACCATAAAGGTGGACTAACATGAGTCTAACAGACGACATACTAGACGGAGATCTCTTCAAACACTACGCAGACCAGCTAGACGACGATGCGAGAAGGCATCTCGAAGAGAGTGTTAGGCAGATGCTCTCTACGGCAGACTCTCTGCACACAGAGTTGAAATCATCTCTAGCTGATCAAAAAGGAAAGCTAGAGATGTCTGAAATACTTGAATACTTAATATCTGAAGACGGACAGAAGACGTGGCAACAAGACAAAAGCTAAAGAACTTCCTAAGTGACAGATATTCCACGTCTATCGATCGTGTGGGCATCACAATTGATCCAACTGACATGGGGCCCACCGACTCGTTCAATGAGGGGGATGATCTAGGCGTTGATCCAGCTACTGGAGATGATCTTGTTGGCCTCCAGAATCCACAAACTGAAGGAGGTCTCATAGGAGATTTTCTTAAATACATTACAGATCTATCTGATAACGCCTATAGACTTAAGGGCGGAAACACCATGGCTGTAAGTCTCAATAGCAGGCTTGGAAATGAAGGTATAGGTGTTCCGCTTGAGGCATCTGATCAGCAAGGGGCTGAGGATGTGTTTGTCGCAGGCAGCGAGTCTGAGAGAAACACTCTTGGCTCTGTTATGGCACAGTATTCAAATGGATATTTTTCGCCAGAGACATTACAGACGATAATAAGCAAGGATAACACAAACCCAGAGCTGGGTGGGAAACATGCGCAAGAGATGCTTTCAGAGATAGAGGGTACAGATCTTAGTGAATTTGGTAAGACGTTTACAGGAGATATACCCGGAGATGATCCAGGCGATGTCATCAAAAAGGCTGCTCAGCAGGTGTTATTTGAGAGGAGCAGATTTAACCCTAGCTATGTTGAGGATGATAGAAAGGCATTCGTCCCTCAGTGGGATGCAACAACAGCAGATTTCGAGGCAGGTGTAGATGACATGGGAACATCCACCGCACAGGCACAATATGGTAGCTATAATAAAAATTCCGTTAGGATAATTCTTGATGATCTTAAAAATGTTGGCGCTTCTTTACTTTTAAAATCTGCAAATTGGGATAGAGGTGGTGCGTCTGATCCTGATAATTTTGACTATAATGCAGCTGTTGACAGCAATCTTTATGCAGACGGTGACTTTGTTGGAGGCACAACTAATGCAACAAAGATCGATCCATCAGAATTAAGAGCTGGTAATGCAGCAGGCGCTCCTCACGCTCTTATTGGACCTCTTCCTGTTGACGAGATTGGATCTTTTAGGACCAATCTTTTAAATCTCGACACAACAGAGTCATCCAAGTCATTTGGATCCATGACAACAGACGGTGTCATGTTTAATAATGAGACAAACAAGATAATACTCATAGCTCAAGCTTCAGCTGCAGTTTCTGCTATGATCAACATAGCGAAGGACACATGGGATCTTATTGGTGATGGTGTCAATGCTATGGTGAGACTTGAGAGAGGTCCGTATTTTAAGGGACAGCCAACAGCTATACCAAGACAGGCAAACTTTGCTATGCTTAGAAACACAGCTCTAGTTCCAACGAGAAATCCATATAAGGACTGCGTTGATGAGGGGTTTAAGGTGCTATTCGATTCATGGATAGGCGAAGCCCCTTTTGTCGATGCGGATAGGGTTGGAAAGCATCAGCAGATTGCAGAGGCACCTGGGTTTTGGTTTGGCGTTGCAAGAAAGATATTGAGAGGATTTGTTGGGTTGAGCAGTGGTGGCGACAAGCTTGTGGAAAGTTTTACATCAACTAGCAACATAAAGGGTGGAATATCCTCAATGCTTCACCAGCTTCAAAATAATGATATAATTCGAATCATGAATGTCGCTGCAATGATAGGTGACGTATCTATTACAACAAATGGAAAGATAGGATCGACGTCTACTCAATCTACTCCTGTTGGCCCTTGGAACGTAGATAGATTACCAGACGGCCCTGCAACACGAGTATCAAAGAGTAGAACACAAAAGGGAATGACTTCTAGCGCTCTTGCGTGGAGAGGAAACTCTGTTCCAGCTTTATATATGATTCCTAGAAATGTGATGCTTGCGTCAATTCAGATGGGAACGCTAGGCCATGGAACAAATCCTCTAAAGGGAATGTTGGGATCTACACTTGCAAAGAGTACATATATAGATGTCTCTGCGGAAGGTGCATCAGCTAGGATTCCTGGAGACATAGTTGAGAGATTTGAAAATCTACTTGACGCAGAGTATGTCCCATTCTATTTTCATGATCTTAGGACAAATGAGATTATAACGTTTCACGCGTTTCTTGATGATTTGAGTGATAGCTACCAAGCAGATTATTCTTCAGTTAGCGGATATGGTCGTGTCGATGCTGTTCAAATCTATAGGACAACATCAAGAAAGATTAGGTTTGCATTTCACGTCGCAGCTACATCTAAAGAGGATTTCAATGAGATGTGGTGGAAGATAAATAAGTTGACCACCCTCGTATATCCGCAGTGGACAGAAGGGACAAAGATCTCTACAAATGAAGGAAAGTCAACTTTTATTCAGCCCTTTAGCCAGGTCTTGGGTTCATCACCTGTGATAAGGCTAAGGATAGGTGACGTCATAAAGTCTAACTACTCTGGATTTAATTTAGCTCGCATATTTGGAATAGGAAATTCAAATATATTCCCGACAATAGATGAATATGCCTTTATGGAGATAGGCAAGACAACTCTCACTATGATTCAATTTGAGGTCGTTTTTGCTCTGTTGTATGGATCACCTATGGCTACCCTTCTTGGTGGAGCAGATAGGGCCATTAGAGCTGTCGGAGCGCAGCTTTTAAAAAACGGGTTTGCAAATCCCCTTGGACTTCTCATTCTTATGAGAGAGTTACAAGATCCTGACTCTGATATCAATCCTACTCCAGGAAGCATCACCGCAGCCGGCGCGCTAGGATCAGTTTTTGGAGGAGAGGGAACTGGTAATATGAGAGGATACACTGTTCTGTCATTCCCATATCTTAAAGCAAGTATAAATGATGGATATGTCATGGAGGCAGATGCTGGCATAGACAAGAACACAGGAATGCAGGGAATTGGAACAACTCGGTGGAGAATCACTCATCCCATTAGAGTGATGGTTCTAAGCAGAGAGCAAGTGATTCTTAGTGAAACGCAAACTCGAGGTCTCCATTCATCAAATGTATTCAAGGGAAATAAAGATTCCGGCGTGCCAGTTCAAAAGACGCTATACAAGGTGATGGTGATGGATTTCAATGCTCCTGCAAAGCTCTTTGGTAGAAAGTTTGTAGTATCTCACTCAGATTTAATGCCTAACC
>Ga0098039_1000976_pt1 | contig 11497 bp, 13 predicted proteins | sample 6_EtaG_FD_75047 | JGI IMG/M metagenome (GOLD analysis project Ga0098039, IMG submission 75047) | Marine viral communities from the Subarctic Pacific Ocean - 6_ETSP_OMZ_AT15160 metaG | ecosystem: Environmental > Aquatic > Marine > Oceanic | place: Pacific Ocean | collected 2015-01-08 | reverse complement strand
GGGCTTCGCCGCGAGTGGTCAACGTGCGGCCCAGGCTAATCATCTCGTCAGGCGTTAGCGTTAGGCTGTCCAGTCGCTCGCCCTCTCCCAGTAAGTCACCCGGCTTCGTTGAGTAGAAGTACAACATGCCGGAATCCTGGGTTAAGATTTTTACCTTCTCATTATCTGACGTGTAAATCTCCATCTTGCTGCTCCTTGTGAGTGAGTGAGTGTGCCGGGCTTGGGACCGGCACCGCGACTTAATGCCCGCACTGTTTAAACAGTGCGGGCACCCCTCGTCACTTCCTACAGGTAGCGCTTGTGCGAAGCTGGGGGATTGCACGCCTCTCGAAACTTGGTGGCGTCGAACCGTCCGTTTATCCGCCTGAATGCTTCGCACAATGCCTCGATGCAATCACCCCGGCCGTACTCGTAAGTATCTTCAACCCGTCCACCGTCCAGGCGGTGCTCTTCTAACTCGCTCAACGCCTCAGCAATGGCTTCAAAATGCTTCTTGGTCATGCTCATGGTTCGTGCTCCTTGTGAGTGAGTGAACGCGCTGGGCTTGGGACCAGCGCCGCGACTTACTGACCGGCACGTTTACACGTGCTGGCCAGCCCTCGTCAACTGCTTGTTTCACTCTCACACACAATCTTGATTCGCCTTGACTTGGGCCGCTGCTAACGACCTCTCACGGTGACCTGATACTGTGGTGATACTACCAGCCCGGTGCGTTGTCCGGACCGCCGCTTCTCAGGTGCCTATGATCTGCTATGGTCCCTGGCCGCTTCTCTGGACGCGGGCCGCGTGACTCAGTCTGTCGAGTCGGGCCTGAGGCGCCCCCCGGTGCGTTGCCGCGACCGAGTGCCGGTAGGGGCCAGCGGTGCCTTGCTGACGGGTATGAACTTACGGTGCTATTCTGGCACTGTCAAGGAAAATCTTCCAGGGGTAGGGCGTTTAAACGAAAAAAGATTCGAGGGCCGTCTGACGGTGACTGGGGTTACCGGGTGCGGTGCCCTGGACTACCACCGGCCGCACCGTTTACACGGCCCCCCGGCGTTGTGTGTGAGCAGGTGGCCGTGTCCCTTGGTTTGTTCACCGGGACCGGTGGAAGCAGACGCATAGCCTCTCACGAAACACGAATTCGTACTCCTTTGGCCACGGCCGGGTGCCGGGGCGTTTACACGGCCTGGCCGTCCAGGCTGGGGGACCACTGGGGGAAGCCGCCAGTTGAGGAACCCCGCAACCGCCTGTAATAACAGGGACTTAGGCTGTTGTGGGAGCAAGCTGGCCCAGCTTGAGTGCACGGGCTAAGTGGTTGTGCTGCAAGGGTTTGGCTCGTGCCTGGCTGTCTGGCTGGCGAGTTTGGCGGTGGGCGAAGGTGAAGCCGCACGCGACCCCCCGGTTCCGGGCCGGTTACCACGGTCAAATTGTACTCCTAAGAGACGAGAGGGGAAGGAGAGCCGATGTGTGTCACCAGGGACGAGATTGCCGCCTACGACAAGGAGATCGCCTTCTGGGAGGGCTGCGACGAGGCTTTGGTGGGCGTTGGCGAGCGGTGTGGTTGCCCTCCTGTTGCCGTATACGACGACGAGAAGTTGCTCGAATGCTTTATGCAGCAGGGTATGGGCTATGACGAGGCCAGGGAGTGGATTGACTTCAACCTGAGCGGCGCTTGGGTGGGCAAGCGGACTCCGATCATTCTCTTCAAGCCTTGAGCAAAGGAACGGAGATAGCAGGGAGAGGGGCAGTCGTCTGCGTAAAGCGGACAAGGGCAACGATTCATCCGGTCCTTATGGGGGCTGTTCTTCTCCCTGTGATTCTTTTCAGCTGAGAGGTGCCGGGACAAGGATTTCAGGCCATGAAATTCCTTATCCCGTTAAAAGGCGTCGTTTGATTGCCGTCGCAAGCCCTGCCAGGTTTGTCCCAGCAGCCCCGGACACGAATGTCGCCTCACCCAGGACACCCCTGTCCTCGGACCCCGGACACGGATGTCCTGGGGATCATAAAAGAGTTCTAAAAGAATTTGAAAAGAGCTGAGAGGTGGTAATTTTTGGTAAAAACGTGGCAAGAACGTGCGCAGAGCGCTTTACGGCTATGCGAGGCTCAGTCGCAGGAGATAGAAGCCTGGGAGAATCTGTGCAATCGGCTTGATGAGCTGGTGCCGAAGGACGTGGAGGCGGCACCGCTGGTGGTTTTGGCTTCCCAGCGGGTGGAACAGGCTCAGCAGGCCACGCAGCAGGTGCTGGCGGAGTTTGACGACGAGGTGCAGCCAGGCACTGAGGAGTCATAGGGTCGCCACGCAAGAAAATGGCGGGCATTTATTCAAAGAGCATGCCCGTTTCGCCATTTAAGCGTGAGATTCGTTAAAAAAGCGTTGAACAAGGGGGAAATGGGAGCAGAAATGGAAGGAGGATGGCAAGAGGCATAAACGTCTGCACTTTTATTGGAAATCTGGGTGCAGACCCGGAGTTAAAGCAGGCAGGCAACAGCACGGTGTGTAACGTGTCGTTGGCCGTTAATGAGGAGTGGGGCACTGGCGACGACCGCAAGTCTCGGGTTGAGTGGGTGCCTCTTGTTATATGGGGTCGGCTGTCTGAGGTCGTGACGCAGTATTGTAAGAAGGGGGCCAAGCTCTATGTGCTGGGCCGCTGGCAAACGCGCACCTGGGATGATGATTCCGGCAACAAGCATTATCGCACTGAATGTGTCGTCCGGGAGCTGTTATTTCTCGATACGGCTCCGGGTTCAACGCCCAATTCTGAAGCGATGGCGGCCTCTCCGCCGCTCGACCCGGACGACGACTTACCGTTTTAGCATGGCGCACTGCTTGACCGTGTAAACGGGTATCGCTAATTGGAGGGAACCGAGTGTGGTCCCTCTTTAAAAGCACAGGCATTTAGATTTGGGCAATGTCTGTGCTTTTAAAGGAATAAGCTCTTTGTAGCGTTTAAACGCCCGTAGTCCGGGTGTTTCCGCGACTCATGTGGGTTGTGGGTGATGGAGAGTCACCTGTGGCCACATGGGAAGTTCCGGGGTGGGTGGCTTCAAGCCGCTCCTACAATCCTCCGGCTGCTCACCCCGGCCAACATTTTGGACGTGTTTTATGCCCCCTGCGAAGCATACTGAGGAACAGGTTAAGGAAGCGCTGGACAAGTGTGCGGGGGTTCTGCTGCACGCAGCCAAGGCGCTGGGCGTAGATCGAACAAGTCTTACCCGGCGAATTAAGAAGAATCCCGACCTGAAAGAACACCATGAGCGTTGTCGGGAGGTCAATATCGACATTGCGGAGTCGCAGCTGTTTGAGCTGATCCGCAACGGTCAGGCCAATGCCATCATTTTCTACTTAAAATGCCAGGCCAAGCATCGCGGCTACGTTGAGCGTTTGGAGCAGACCGGTAAAGACGGCAAGGATCTGGCGTTGCCGATCCACAGCCCGCCCCGTGCTACCTCTATGGAAGAGTGGTTGGAGCAGAACCGCTCAGAGGCTGCCGCGTGACCACGGCCGCTGGCAAGCTGGCCGCTCCAAAAGACCCGACCAAGGGCAATGGCAAACCCAAGAAGCCGGTGCCGGTGCAGTCTGCATGGTCGCCACAGCCAGGGCCGCAATCGGCTGCCATTCGTGCTGCGTTTGTAGACGAGCTGTTCTATGGGGGCGCAGCCGGTGGGGGCAAGAGCGATTACCTGCTGGGTGATTATTTGCAGGACGTGAGCCAGGGGCAGGCGTGGCAGGGCGTGTTGTTTAGGCGCTCTTATCCAGCCTTGGACGAGCTGGTGCATCGCTCGCACCAAATCTACCCACTTACCGGTGCCAGCTGGAAAGCCGGAGCTTATCAGTGGATCTGGCCCAATGGCGCTGTGTTGCGTTTTCGGCACATGGAAAATGTCTTCGATTTCAGCAAGTATCTGGGTCACTCCTGGAGCTGGATTGGCTTTGATGAGCTGCCCGAATGGGAGGATTTGGCCTGCTACAACCGCACCAAGTCTCGTCTGCGCGGCGTGGCGCGTCACAAGCGCATGAGATCCACCGGCAACCCCGGTGGCCCTGGTCACCACGCCGTGCAGGCGTATTTCGGCATTCCTAATGAACCGCAGACGCTGGGCAACATCGACACGTTTGTAGATCCAGACACCGGCATGGACCGGATGTTTATACCGGCCCGTGTCGAGGACAACCGAGCGCTGCTGGATGCGGACCCGTTGTACACGTCTCGTTTGCGTGGCGTTGGCGATCCTGAGCTGGTAAAAGCGTGGCTGGAAGGGGATTGGCGAGCACTGGTAGGTGGGTTCTTCGAGTGGGTGGAGCCGGAAATCCACACCAAGCCGTTTATGATCCCGCAAGACTGGCCGCTGTTTGCTGCCATCGACTATGGCGAATACGCGCCTTGTTGCTGTCTGCTGCTGACGGTCGATTACGACGACCGGGTGTATGTGATTGGCGAGTATTACGAAGCCGAGCGCTCGGCGCATGAAAATGCATCGGGCATCGACGAGATGATTCGTGCCTGTGTGTTTACACAGGGTCGCCAGCCCGACCGGATCTATGCCCCGCACGATATGTGGATTAAGCGTCGTTTGGGCGAGGATACGGCCAATACCGCTGAAGATGTGTTCCGGGAGGCCGGGATGTCGCTGACCAAGGCGGCTGTGGGACGTGAAGCCAAGATCAACGGTTGGCGAATCATCAACACGGCACTGCATCGAGGGTTTTTGCGGGTATTTGGCAAGCAGGCCCCCAACCTCATGCGCACGGCTCCGACCATCACCCGTGACGACAAGAACCGGGAAGACATTAGCCCACGGTCTGAGGATCATGCGATGGATGCGCTGCGTTATGGGATGCTGCACATCTACACGCCTTCAGAAGCCGAAAAGCCACCCGACAAAAACCCGTTTCGAGGTGAGAACATCATTAAAACGCAACGCAAGTTGCGCCAAACGGGGGTGTTGGGCTGATGCCTGCTGGCGTGGGATACGGCAATGAGAATCTGCTTCGACGGCTCGCCAATCAGCGGTTTCCGACCACGGCGATGTCCACGGGAGCAGGGCAGACCAACCAGATGCCCGAGCCGCAAGCATCGCCACAGCTGCAAGCGCCAGGCGATGCCATGACCAGTCCCGTGGCACGCCTGCTGGAGCAGGGACAGGTGGGCTTTGAGCCGCCAGTGGGAGTGGGCGCAGGTATCCTGTCGAAGGTGCCCAAATGGAAACTTGGTCGCCCAGGTGCAGCTGCGCAGAAAACAAGCGACCCGCTGGGATCTTACCTCAAAAGCGACCGCTCCACGTTTGTGCCGGAGTACATGAAAGAGCCCATGGCGGTGATTAGCCAGATTGACGACTACCTGAACAAGCTCAATCTGGGTCAGAGCCCGCAAGCCTATGCGTCGATGCTGAAAAGAAGCGGCTTGTCCCACCAGCAGCTGCGGGACATCAAAACCTTCCTATCGCCGCAGGGACTGTATAAACAGGGCGGCACAGCGGGCAGCCTGCCCGAGGGCACCAACAAGCTCGTTGAGATGGCGGACGAAGCGGACTTTGTAGAACTGCAGCAGGCCATCGACCTGGTGCTGGGGGGCATGCTTAAATGACGATGCTCAACCGGCTGGCCAATCAGCGGTTTCCAACGACGGCGATGACAACGGGTGCGCCGGGTGTAAACGCCATGCCGCTTGCTGCGCCGCCGCCTGAGTTGCGTGCCAAGCGAGAGGCCGAATACCAGCCCGAGCTGATGTCCCACATGGAGCTGCTGCGCCGAAACCCCGGCATGATGAAGATTGGCGAGATGCCCGGCGGTCCCAAAGACATCGAAGATGTCATCCGCCTGTTGGTGCGCTTGGATAGAATTTCGCCCAAAGCATTGCCGCAGCTGCGAGAGCTGTTCGGCCAACCCGGACCCGGCGTGCGTCCGGTGAAAGACATGCGCGAGGTCATTAGCAAAGTGGCCCCAACGGCAGAGCTGAAGGGTGGCACGCTCTCTGTGGCCATGAGGGACAAAGATCCGCTATTGCAGTTGCTGGAAGGCTCCGGCGTCGAGCAAGGCGTGCTCGACAAGCTGCGTGTTCGCCAGGATCTGAGAACAGGCGGCCTGCGCGACGAAATGGGACAGATCCCGGCGAATGTTGAAACAAGCCGGATGGATGACGCAAGAGGCTTTGCTGCTGCAGGTGAAGCAGACACCAGACTGCCCATTTCTGGGGGCGGGCAAAAGATGGACGCGATCTCGTTTAAACCCATTGGCTCTCAAGGCACGGGAATTGATGCAACAGGAGGCTTTGTGCGCCGTGGTGATGAAGGCGTTGAGGCGGGGTCAGACTTTGAGCGATATCTGGCGGATCGCACACCGGCCCCACGGTATCGCAGAACGTCTCAGCCGCGCCAGGCTTCTGGCAGTCCGCTCATGCCCGCTCCGCTGAACGACCCAAAGGAGTGGCTAATGGACATCCGGCACATGGCCAACGACCCGGTGGCAAGCTGGCCCACCGAGATTGCGAATGGGACCATCGCCAACATTAACGCATTGAGCGTGTCCGACCTGACTGACGTGATGACTGTGGAGCAGCTGCAGGGGCTTCTGTCCCACCTGAAAAACTTTGCAGCCTCACGGTCGCAAAGAACCAACCCACATCAGGCAGAGAGGGCAGCGGAAATGCTGGTATTCGCCTTGCGGCGATTGGGAGTGAATCCGTGAAACAAAAAGACGTTGATTTCTGGCAAAAGCAGATAGACGCCACAAATCGCTACATGGCTCCAAAGCACAAGCTGTGGAAACGCTTGCTGGATATGTACCGGCTTGAGTTTAAACAGCTGACAGTGGAAGAGAACAAGCAGCGAAAAATCAGTCGCTTCTATCCACTGACCCGTCAGATCATTGCGTCTACGGCGTTTTTCAACCCGCGTGTGCTTCTGCGTGTCGAAGAGCAAACGCTGGAGTTCCAAACGGAAATCATGGAGCGCATTGCCAACGATGCGCTGCACCTGCAAAACGCCAAGCGAGAAGTGCAGCAGCAGATCTTCGATGCGCTGTACTGCAACATCGGCTGGGTGAAGATGGGTGTAAACCCACCCGGCGACGAGGATCTGGTGCCGCCCTATGTGGCCAACGATTCACTGGCCAACGGCATGGTGTTCGTGCAACGCCGGTCACCGTTCGACATCTTCCCTGACCCGCTGACGCCCCCGCATGACTTTGGGCAGGCCCGGTTTGTGCGTGAACGGATGCTGGCTCCGCTTGAGTTCGTGATGGAGGACTCGCGGTTCAAGAAGTCGAAAGAGCGAAACAAGATTCAGCCTCTGTCTGACGAAGAGGCCCAGGAAGCGATGCTGGAGGACATTAGCCGGTCGCCCAACCTGGACGAGGAAGAGCAGCAGGCTGTCAAGGATTCGCGGATCGAGGGCAAGTATGTCGTGCTCAACGAAATCCACGACCGAATCCACAAGCGCATGTACACGTTTGCCGAGGGTGTTGAGCAACCTATCGAGGACGTGGAACACCCGTTTTTAGCGGGGCGGACCATTACTGAAGCCGACCCGTTCACAGGGGAGGAACGCACGGTCGGGTTTACGCCGACTGGGGGATTTTTGGTTGACCAGGGCTTTCCTTACATCCCTATGAAGTTCGATCACTCATTCGACGGCCTCTACGGTCTGCCCATGATGGCCTACGGCGAAGTGTCGCAGCTGGGCATCATCGAGTCTATGTCCCGCCGCATGGACAACCTAAAGCGGGGCGCTCGAATCATCGTCGGCAACCAGCGTGAAAAAAGCATAAACCCCAACGTCGATGAAGAGCTGCAAAAGGCCGAGGACGGCCACATCATCTGGAGTAACGATCCGAACAACAGCTTCCGCGAACTGCTGACAGGCAACATCCTGCCAGATCAGTTGGGGGCGGAATCCGATCTCCGTAACTACGAGGAGCAGACGCTCCACGTGGGCACCACCAGCGTCGGTGGGTCTCGGGTGACGGCTACGCAGTCCGCCCTCAACGCTTCTTTCGGCCAGCTCAATCGAGAGTGGTTGCAGGACGAGGTGGCCCGTGTGTTTGAAAAGATCACCTACAACAATCTGCGGATCTTCGCTGACGCTCGATACACGCCCGAAAACTTCATCATCAACACAGCGCACGACGATTACGACCCCGTGTTTCATGCCGTGCGGGGCGACATGCTCAAAGCCCGATTCCGCGTAGACATCGAGGCCGGGTCGATGAAGCCGTTGTACGACCAGCTCGAGCGGGACGATGCGCTGGCCCTGTTCAACTACTTGGTGCAGATCCCCGAAGTGCCACGCCAGGAATCGCTAAAGCTCCTGTTGCAGGCTTTCCGGGTGCCCAACGTCGAGAGGTTCTTGGGCGACCGCGTGCACGCAGATGCTGTGCGAGCTGCACAGCTGGAAAACACCGCCATGTTGCAGATGAATCAGCTAAGCGGCGGCCAGCCGCTGCAGGTCCACCCCGACGAAAATCACCGGGTGCATTTGGAGCAGCACGGACAGATTATCGGTGGCCCGCAGTTTACACAGCTGCCTCCACATCTCCAGCAGATCGTGGCGCAGTTTGTGCAACTGCACATGCAGCAGCACGAGGAAGCGCTGCAATCCAAGGCGCAGGGCTTGCGGCCCGCGCAGGGAACGGGCGCGGCAGCTCCTGGCGGCAACGGTGGTTCACCGCTGGCAGCCGTGCAGGCCGCCACTGGCGCTGTGGATTCAGCCGTGCGCAGCTCTGCGCAGACCATCGGCCAAAAAGTCAACGTCAACTCGGATCAGAACTGATGGCTTACAAGGTGAACATGAAAGGCGGCGCTCACCCCACACTGGTGGACTACGCCTGTGGCAAATGCGGTGCTGTAACTGAAGATGTGTTCTTTGCGTCGAGACTGGCCGTTACGACCACAATCGCGTGCGCGTGCGGCCATGCAGCGGAGAAGATCATCAGCCAGCGCCGCAATTTTATCCATCCATCCAAGTCATCCATGTATGGCAAATACGAGGAAGGGTTGGGATGTGTGGTGCAAGACTACGGCCATAAGCAGCAGCTAATGCGCGAAATGGGCGTAATAGAAGGCGCGGACCCCGTAGGAGGTTCGCGCAACCACTGGAGACCTCAACCCAAAGCACCCGAGGCTTCCAACACTGTGTGGGTAGATGACCTGCGCAGTTTAAACGAGTAGGAAAAAAACAATGGCAGAAGTAGAAGCGGATTCCACTGGAACCGTCGATACCGACTCCGACGCTGGGTTTGATCTTGGCGCAGACCTTGATGTGCCAGCCAACGGACAGGAAGCACCGGAAACGACCTCCACGTCGTCTGACGAAGGAACCACCGACTTCAACCCGAGCACTGTCGATTTCGGCACTGCAGATCCTGAATCACTACCGCCAGAGTACCAGAAAGCCCAGGAATGGGCCAAAGGACGAGAGCGTGATTTACAGGGCGACTACACCCGCAAGACCCAGGAACTCGCAGAAATGCGACGTAACCTGGAACACTTGCAGGGACAGGCAGCCCAGCAGCAGAACACACAGGCAACTCCAGCTCAGCAAGCAGCGGACCCCTTAGAGGATCTTCGTCGCAGGCTGGGTGAAGACGCGGGCGCGGTCGATGTCGTATCCGACATTATCAAAGCCGTGAGCGGATCGCAGCACGAAGCCACCAAAAGTGAGCTTCAACAGCTGCGGGAAGCCGTAAGTGTTATGGCGCAAAGTCACGTGCAGAGTCAGTCACAGGGTTTAAACACACAAGTAGTTGAGGCCCGCGAAGCGTACGGAACGGAACTCGATTCGTATGCCCCGCAGATTAAGGCACTCATCAGTGTGGAGAATCCCGCGACTCGTTCTGCGTATACCGTCAAAGAAGCCTTTGAGCTGGCTTCCGGTAAAGCAGCGGCAAAATCTCAGGAATTGGCAGCCACCGAGCGGCAAGTCCGGTCTGACGCCTCTTCGCGCACAGCCCTGCAAGGGGTCGTGGGCGCGGACAACGCAGACGATGGAGAGCTGACTCCCGCCCAGTTGGCGGCAGGACTGCAAAAGTTGGGGTTCGAATAAGTCAGGTCTCCAATAACGACATGGAGACGTTTAAATGGTTGCTGTATCGACCACCGAAACCTGGGATGCAGCGTGGACACTCACGATGCGTGCCAAGCGGAAGAGGTTGACGGATAACATTTCCGACAACTATCCGACTATCGGTCGTTTCCGTCGCTCCGGCGTGCTCGAAGTTGAGACCGGCGGCAAGGAGTACCAAGAAGATTTGATGTATGGGCTTGGTAGCTCTGAGTGGTTCGACGGATACGACGTGCTGAACACCGATGCCATGGACGGCATCACGGCGGCTTTCTACACACCGCGCTACAATGCCACACCTATCGTCATTTCGATGACGGAAGAGATGGAGTCACGCAAGGCTGCGGGCTCCGAGAAGTTGCTGACCGCAAAGACGACGCAGGCCATGCAGGGTTCATTCGACACCATGAACCAGGCGGCGCTGTCCTCACAGTCTGGCAAGTCTATGCTGGGCTTGCAGGACATTTGCGCACAGTCGTCCGGCACTACGCTGGGCGGAATCTCTGCTGCCACCAACACGTGGTGGGAGAACGGTCGCCTGGATTTCACGACCGGGACGTACACGTCCTTTGTGACGAAGAGCACTGATCGCTATAACGGCCCCGTGCGCATGGGCACGTTGTGGAACAGCATTAGTGAGGGCAACGACAAGCCCAATCTGATTATCACTTCGTACTCGCTGTACGGCTCGTATGAAGAGATTTTCGAAGGCACTGGCTACACGCGCTTCGTGGCCAGTGGCAATCGGTCTGGACCCAACCACGGAATCGGCGCTGAAGGTGACATCACGTTTCGTGGTGCCCCCGTCATCCCGGATCGCGATTGCGCGTCCGACGACCTTTACATGCTTAACACCAAGTACCTGAAGCTCAAGATCCAGTCGGGTCTCAACTTCGCCAAGACACCGTTTAAGGAGCCGTCGAACCAGATGGCCAAGGTGGCCTTTGTCGTGGTCGGGATTCAGATGGTCACAAATCATCGCGCCCGTCAGGGCGTGCTCTTTGACTGCGCATAAGACGCAATAGCCGCCGTCGCCAGGGAATCCTGTCTGACGGCGGCTCAATAACCTTGCCCCCAAGCCAATGGGGGTTCATACCCTGACCATAGGGGAGAGGAAAATAAGATGTCTACAAATTGGGACTTTGGTGCCGGAGGCACCAATAACGGAAGCGTAGGATTTGGTTCTATTGGCGGAATTTCTCAAGGTATTTATGAGGAGTCCTCTGCCCAAAACGGTCCATTAGGTGCCTCGCTGGAATTTGATGATGGGCGCAAGTATAGATACACGAAGAGCGCAGCGGGGATTACGATTGGCAATGCCTGCTCCAGCGACTACAGCGATGGCTTGCTGGCCGAGCTTGATTCGACCACTACCGTAAGCGCGACCGCAGGAAACGATTATTTCTCTTTGACCGGAAGTGGGTCTCAGTTTTCCACGACGGCGAATTTCTATGCGGGC
>Ga0098039_1000970_pt1 | contig 11518 bp, 14 predicted proteins | sample 6_EtaG_FD_75047 | JGI IMG/M metagenome (GOLD analysis project Ga0098039, IMG submission 75047) | Marine viral communities from the Subarctic Pacific Ocean - 6_ETSP_OMZ_AT15160 metaG | ecosystem: Environmental > Aquatic > Marine > Oceanic | place: Pacific Ocean | collected 2015-01-08 | reverse complement strand
GGTGGCTCTGGTAGCCCCGGCCTCGGTAACAAGCCGCTGCTGGCCTAAGCCGGCCAGTTCGGCCTGGGCTCGGTTGAGTTCGTCCATCCGTTTCTGGGCCGCGTCGACCTGTTGGGTAAACCTGTCCAGGCCGGTCACAAACTCGGCCGTCAGCATCGAGCGCCGCAGCTCCAAGTTGGTGGCGATGGTGGTGTTCAGATCCTTAAAGCTGCTGGTTTCCAGATCCAGCTTGCCGGCCAGTTGCGGCACCAGTGAAATCAGGTTAGTGATCACCCCCTGGAGTCGGTTATTTAAGCGGGCCGCCTCTTTGGTGCCTGGATTAACGTTATCTATCTTGCCCTTGAGGTCGTCGTATTCCTCCCGCAGGTCCTTGATAGATTCCGACTGATCGCCGAATTTGTTCTTGGCCTCCTCAAAATCGGTGGCAATGTCGCGGATCTGCTCCGATGGTGTATCCATCGCTTCGGACAACGTCTCGAAGGTGCTGGCTAAGCCATTGACCATGTCTGTCACTTGCGGCAGGATCAGCTCGCCCAGTTGGGCTTGGAAGCCTCGCGTAGCGTCAGACAGATTCTCGAAGGCGTTGGAGGCCCCACCAGCCACCGACGGCAGGGCGCCCAGCTTGGCCGTCACCGTGTCGATGAAAGCGTCCGCCGTGATACCCATCTTCTCGATCTCTTGCGGCACAGCGGTGCCAAATGCTTCCAGCATCACCGCCCGGATCTGCGGTACCCGCTCCCCGATCTGGTTAATCTCCTCGGCTGAGATCTTGCCCTTGGCCGCCATTTGGGTCAAGGCCAGGATCACGCCGTCCAGTTCAGCTTTGCCTTTACCCACCGTGGCCAGAGCGTTACCGAAGGCCGACAGGGCACCCTCGGCCTGTTTAGCCGATAGGCCCACCGCTTGCAGGTTGATACTGCCCTGGACCGCCTCCTCCAGCCCCAGGCCCGGCAGTTTGGCCACCTGGCGCAACCGGTCCAGTTGTTCGTCGGCTTCACGGGAGGAGCCGGCCACCGCTGTCAGGCCCTGGGTCAGTTTCTCCAGGTCAGCGGCAGCATTGACAAAGGTCGAGCCGAACTCGTACAGCTTGCGGCCGAAAGTTGCCACCCCCTGCGTAGCCAGTGACAGGTTGGCCATCTGGGCAAAGGCGCCGTCCAGCCCCTTCAGCACCGACTTGGCCGACCGGGCTCCTCGTTGGAGCGGTTTATCGTCCAGGCTAAGCGTATATTGTAGGTCGCCGATAGTGGTGGCCATTAGTTCGTCCTCCGAAACTGTTCTGGGAAGGATCGCATCTGGGAGTCGATCCGCTGCTCCCTGTCAACCCGCTGTCGGTCCTGATCCTCATATTCCAGGATACGTAACCAGGCCAGCAGCTTCAGATAGGGCATTTTACGATAGATGACGTTAGGCTGTACATGCAGCCCCCTGGCCATCTGTAGCTCCAAATTAGCAAAGGCTAGATAGTTCGGGATTACTGATTGGCTTGGGCCAGTTGCAGAACTTGGAAGAAAAAAGGGGTTGATTTCTTGATCAGTGAATCAAATACCTCTGTCGGAGATAACAGCTTAATATGCTCGATGGGTATGGTTAGCTCGACCGGGTCAGGGTCGGGCAGCGGATCGAAAGCGATCTGCATGATCTTATAAAACCGGTTCCGCACCTTCTGGTTAGCCAGCAAGCGCAGCACAAACTGGGTGATGCTGACCTCGGCCAGGTCGCCCAGCTCCTCGATCTCGGCCTGGATAACTTTCACCTCGGCCGCTATCAACTCCAGTTTGTAGAAAGTGGGATGGTGGAGCGATAGACTTATCGCCTCACCCTCCCGCGTTTCGATCTCGAACAGGTCCGGCACATCGGCCATGATCTGTCTGATCTGGTCCGATTGGCCGGCCGCACCATTGGTGCTAAGATCCTCTATTTTGGCCTCCAGCGAGCCCAGCCTGGCGGCCAGGGCGCTGGCGATTTCGCCCTGTTCCATTACAGGGCCACACTATCGACGAAACCGAAGCCACAGGCCGCACCGCTAACGGTACCCAGTACCATGAAGCTGACCGGGATCAGGGTTTCGCCGTCCTTCTGGTAGCTGATTTCGGTGTCGGTGATCGGTACGCACTGGCTGAAAATCCAGCTCTGCAGCTCTACCCCCACCCCCAGCGAACCGGTGGTGGTACCGGTGAACTTGATGGCCCCGGCGATATTGTTATTGGTAGTGGCCGCGCCCTGGGCGTTGATCTCGCGGCTGGTGGCCGTGGTCGAAAGCGTACTGGTGCCGGTAGCCAGGCCGAAGTTGGTGAAAGTGTTTTCTACCAGCGAGGTGTTGACAAACACGTCCAGGCGCGTGCGGGCCGACTTGACATAGGCCAGGTGGTCGGCTACCTCCAAGTTGAATCGCTCCTCGCTGAAACGGATGCTGAGGCTGTCACGGAAGCCGCCGCTGTCGATGAAATAGCCGTCCGCCTGACTGTTGGCCTGGATGCCCCACTGATGCTTGAATGAACCCACGCCGACTAGTAGTTTATTGGGATTAGTGGCCATGATATTACTCCTTATTTAGTTCGCCTGCTGGCGTCCAGGTAGCGGTTTTGACCGCCTGGTCGTCGATGATATTGTAAGCTGTAGCCGTGATGGTCACACTGACCGTCGGCTCGTCGATTTGATATGAATACTCCGGTAGAGTATCGGCAAAGCTGGCCCCGTCTGCGATTTGGTCGCCCTTGATGTCCAGGTTGAGCCGCACGGTGGCCGTGTCGGCCGTGCCGCTGATGGTTAGCTTGCCCTGGTCGGTAGCCACCGCCATGGTCGGCGCCGTCGGCGCTGTCGGCTGGTTGACCCTGGTATCTTTCAACGGGTCGACCGACTTCTGGATCTCCTTGTTGTGGTCGTCGATCTGTTTCTGGCGGTCGTAGTCGGCCAGGGCCACCTTGCCGCGCTTGAACATTTCGACCTCCAGGTTGGCCTGGCGCTCCTCGTCGGTAGCCCCAGCCACCGAATAGTGGCCGCTGACGGAGACCGTGGCCTGATCCGCATTTCGGATCACTGAGCCGTCCACCTGGGGATATTGGATTGCTCCAATGTCTAAATCTAGTGACATCTAATCCTCCTTGATTAAACGATATATGATTGAAATGTTAATGATTGGTAATGGACTTGGCCGTCCTGGGCGTCCCAGAAGGGGCCATAGGTGCCGCGGTAAATCTGCGCTTTACAGGTCACGGCCGAGTCGGCCCAGCCGCTGACATTTAACAGGGTAATCAGGGCCGCTTCGATGGCGGACAGGCTGGCGCTGTCGGCGGAGCCGTTAGTGTTAGAGGCCGCATAAATGGTGATGGTGCCGTCGAACACCTGGAAGCCGTAGTTCTCGCGCACCGCCGACGGCGCACTGGCCACGGTTAAGCAAGGGTAAGCCGTGCCGTCGGGACGTTTGGCCCCTTTGGTAATATCTCCGGCGAGCAGGCTAGTGACAGAGCCGTCGTCGACTTGCTGGCAGATGGAAGTTAGGAATTGATCGTTGCTTTTCATAGTTTAAGTTTTTGCAGCAGCGGTTTTATCTGGGCCTCATCGGGAGGCACCAGCACTTTGTAACCGTCGCGGAAATGAACGTGGACCGCGTACTCCATGCCAGCCGCCACCACCGCCTCCGGTTGGCCGTTGGGTTTATGGCGCAGGAAATGGGTAATTGAGTTGCGCAGGTTGCCGGTGCGGTCGGTCCAGGTATCAGCTCGCCCCTTGTCTTTTGAGGCGTTAGCCCCCAGGCGGGCGGCTGCGTCCAGGAACTGCTCGCCTTTGCTTTCGATCTTTTCGATCAGCCGATCCTGCTGACGCAAGATCTCATCAATTAAGTGCTTGGGCTTAATGCTGAACGGTTGAGCTTTAATAGCCATTAGCTCCCCCCTTGCTGACACCTGGCCCGCAGCTCGGAGCTGCTAAAGTCGTGGCGCCGGCTGTTATAGTGGATCTCGATCTTCTCGATGTCGTTAGCGGTGAAGGGCTTGACCCGGTACTCCTCCGACACGAAGCGGATCTTCGGCTGCTCGACCAGCAGCAGGTTGCGCAGGTCGGCCTCGGTGTCGTAAATTACCACCGAATCGACAAACCTGACCGCCGCTAGCTGGATCTGGCGTTCATAGATGGTCTGGACCGGGCGGTTCTTGCTCGGCCGGTCCAAGCTGGGGTCGGTCTGCAGGCCCACCAGCAGGAAATCACAATGCTGCTTGCACTCCTCCAGCATCAGAATATGGCCGGCATGGAGCAGGTCGAAACTGCCGCAGGTAAAACCAGTTTTCAAGTCAGCTCCTCCAGGTCGCTCTCCATGTGCGAATCGTAATTCTTGACGCCCCGTAGCTGGTAGGTGCGACTAGCATCCACCACCTGGATCACGCTGGAAGGCAGCAGCGAAACCACGCTGCTGTCGGCCGGGCTGAACATCCGATGAGTGATCCGATAGCTACCGCCGGTCTGGTCCTCCACCAGGCGGGCGGCTAAGGGTTGGATGTCAGCCGAGACATCGCTGGCCAGCGTGGTGGTGCTGGTGGTGTAGTTGAAGCTAGCATCCTGGCTACTAACCTTCTGCCTAAAACTGACGGTCGAAATATCAGAGGCTGGAATGTAGAGGTTCACGATTCACCAAACTCGTCCTGCAGGCGCTGGATTAGTTGGTCGACGATTAAGTCGATAAAGGCCTCTTTCTGGTCCTCGCTGAGGATACGCTTGACCACCGCCTGAGCGATAGCGTTAATCAGTTTTTGCATTAAATACCTCCTTATTTTTTAGGCTCGTAATAATCGCGGGATGCGTTTGTTGAGTTTCCGGCCTCGTTGGCTATAAAGTTCTGCCTTTTGGGCCCAAGCATAGGTCTGGGACAAACTTCCGCGGCTCTCGGACTGCAGGGCCAAACGGCCAAAGTCGGGCGTTTCCAACATCAGATCAGCCGCCGCCTGGTAGACGTTATAGCCTTTGCCGGCGAAATAGAGCTCCACCGCGGGCGCGGTGCTGAAAATGAAGGTGCCATCGTTGAGGTTGGCATCGTCGGCCGTGTAACTGGTGTCGTCCTCGGTGCGGCCGCTGCGCAGGCTGTAGTCGGTTTCGTAGAACCCACAACGGGTAAACAGACTAAAGTCGGGGATGCTGATCGGCTGAGGCGAAACTGGGCGCCGATAGAGGCTCTCTGGTGTACCGCTCCAGGCTCGGCTCCAGAAATGGCGGTAGTCGCTATCTCGGTCCAGGAGCACATAGTCGAAGTGGGTCCGGTTCTGGTCCAGTTGGTCCTGGATCTGCTGCTCGGTCCAGGGCGAAGCGGCCGCCGTTTGGCCGACCAATCTTTTAGTGGCCGTGATCAGGTCGGCCATGCTCGATCTAACTGCCATGATTTAAGTTCCCTCGAAGTGCACCAGGTCGGCCGATTCGGCGAAAGACGACTCCACCAGGCTGGTGGCTTGTTTGTAGATGTAGTTCTCCAGCTGTGAGGGCTGGCTGAAATGATGGGCCCCGTCTGGGTTGGGGCGAATAATAATGTCGTACCGCATCCCCTGCTGGGTGATGCTCATCATCTCCTGTAAAATGTCCATCGACAGCGAATAATAGCGGTCTTTAGGGTCGCTGAACTCGCGCTCGAAGATCTCATGGATCGAATTAGAGGCTCGTCGCCCCTGTTCGGTCAGGCCGCCGTTTTCCTGGGCGTCCCATTTCAGGATATTAAGATAGTCCCGTTGTAGTAGCAGCAGGCCCAGCCGCCGCTCCGGAAACAGTTTGCGATCCAGGGCCAACAGCTGCAGGTTGCGGTCTTTACATTTGGCCTGACGGTCAGCCTCCATGGTGTAGCCGTAGTGGGCGATACAGGTGTCCGGCAGCTCCAGGGCCGGCTCGATGGGGTCGTTGATGTTGGGCTGGGCGTGTTCGTGGATGCAGCCATAAAAACGGAACTGACCATCGTTACGGAACAGACGCACCGGCTTGTCGTGATCCTTGCCGCCTTTAGCGTCCAGTATCAGATGGTGTTGGCGAACCACATAGCCGTCATATAGGGTTGAGTCCAGATAAGGGTGTAATAAGTGCGGGTGTTTCAGCTCCTCGTCGGAGTCGATCCAGAGCACCCAGTCGCCAGTACATTGGTCCAGGCTTTGGTTGCGCAGCCAGGCAAAGGAACCCGGCGCCACCTCCACCCCGTGCTCCAGGGCCACCGGCCAAACCGCTTCCGAGCGGTGAACCTCGGCCCCGAAGCTCTCGGCGATCTGTAGCGTGTTGTCGGTTGAACCGTTGTCGACCACCACGATCTGGTCAGCGATCCATTGGACCGAGTTCAAACATTTGGCCAGGTCGGTATCGTTGTTGCGGGTGATAATGGCCACCGATAGGCGCTGGGCCGGTCGGGTGGTCATCACCTTTTGGTCGAAATCAATCTGCCCGGTCGGGCCCTGGCCGTGACTGATCAGGTAGTGGCCGCTGAAGTTGCCACGTGGGGTGTCGCGTAAACGGATGCAACGGAAATCGAAGCCGTCTTTCTGGCCAAACACGGAGCGGATGGCTTGCGGCCTCCATTCGATTTTATGGCCACGCATGGTAATCTCAGATGGCAACATATGTTCGTGCATCGGGCCGAAGGGCACCGACCAGACAGCCAGGCCGTCGGGCTTCAAGCTGTCGGTGATGGCGTTGATTAGCTCCACCGCCTCGGCCTCCCATAGATGCTCCAAGAACTCGCCGCAGATGATGGCGTCGTATTTGGACCGCGACCGCTGCCGGCACCATTCGATAGTATCGGCCTGCTCGAAAGTGACATTGGGGAAGCCCCGCTCCTGGGCGAAATCGGTGGCCACCTGGCCCAGCTGGGCGCTGTAATCGGTGCCCTTGACTTCAGCCGCTGGCAGCTGGGAGGCTACCAGGCTAGCCAGTGAGCCGTTGCCGCAACTCAGGTCTAAGACCTGATAGGGCTCCGGTTCTGCCTGCTGGTGGTAGTGGGCCCGGACCAAGCTGGCCATCTCCAGGTGACGCTGGGTGCCAAACTCCAGGGCCGGGTCGGCCGCGTTGGCGGCGTAGGCCTGCCCGCTCTCGCCGTCCTCTGGCAGTTCCACCTCTGGGTCGGCCACACTGGCCGCCTGGAAATCGTCATGGTCGATCAGGTTGCGAGCGATGGCTGGCCGGTTGGCTTCCAACCGCTGGCGGAAGAAATCGTCGAAATGGGCCTCCCATTCGGCCGCTACTGTTGGGGCCAGGTATTCCTGGGCCCAGGCTTGGCCCAGCTGCTGGGCCTGACGGTAGTGGGCCGGATTGTCCAGCAGGCGGTTGGTGGCTTGGATGAAACGGTCCTGATATTCTGTCGTCTCCGCCTTGCCCTTGATCAGCGCCCCGCCGGCCACCGTTTCTTGAAGGGCGCCGATACTGGTACAGACCAGCGGGGTGGCCAGGGCCTGGGTTTCGATAGCCGCGATGCAGGAGGTTTCGGCGAAGTCATAAACGCCGGGATAGAGCATCAGCTGGGCCTGTGCTATCTCCTGGTAGAGCTCGGCCTTATTCAGCTCGCCCAGGAAATGGACCCCGTCGGCTTCAGTTACCGCCTGGTCGGCCCACTCGATCACCTGGGCCACGCCGGGGTTGGATTCGTACATCGAATGGTAGCGGGAGACGTACAGCTCCAGCTGTGGCCGTTCGGCCCTCATCCGCTCAAAGATCTGTAATAAGGGTTTCAGCCCCCGTTCCGGCCTGGAGATATGGATCAGCCGGTTCGGGATCTTCTGGATCGAGTCCAGGTCAGGCAGCAGGGCCGGGTCGATGACGTTTTTAGTCACCCAGCCCAGCCTCTGCGCTTGATCATCGAGGAAATGTTCGTATTGCTGACGCTGCCACTCCGAGACATAGAAAACTTCGTCCACCTGCCACAGATCAGCCATCATCGGCTTGGGCTGGCTTAGGATGTCTTCCACCCACAGCACCTTGTACCTGGCCTGGACCGGGTACTGGAAGATGTTACTGAAGCGCTGGCTGATGAAAATATCGAAATCCAACATCAGCTGGCTGTCCATCAGCTCCGACACGTCCATCCATCGGATGCCGTAGTCGTCATTAATGCGGTCCTCTACCTGGGGGATTCGGGTATAAACGCTGACGTCATGGCCGTTTTGTGATAACTGTCGCGCCATCATTATCAGCGCTGATTCCGATCCGCCCAGCGAGGTTTCCAGCCGGATGGTCGATTGGTCAAAGGGTACCGATTGGCAATAGAAAGCAATACTATATTTCATAATCCTCTAGGTTAAATAGGCTTTGGCGTGACCGGTGGAGTTTTTAACCTCCAGGGTGTACTCGCCAGTGATGACAGATTTCTCTGAGTGACCGGTCCGGCTGAGCGGGACATTTTGGAATGATCGCCCTTGCAGGTTGGTCACATTGACTCTATCGGAGCCGAAAACGATCAACGAATTGGCTGGCATCCACCGGTTGGCCGGTAGGATCTGCTGCCGTCCAAAGCTGGATTCAAAGACGTTGATCTCGGTCCGATAGGTTTCCTCGTCCTGGGTGGTACGGATCCGGCTATCCGCCAGCTCGTCCAGCGACCGCTTCAAGTTGCCGTCGGCCACGATAGCGTCCAGGTCGGTGGCCCCGTTGTCCCAGGCTGAGCGGATGACCACATTGACCAGGAACGACTCAGTGAAACTGGCCGCGCTTTTGGTGGTATCGCTGCTGATCGAGCGCCACAGCCCCTGGGTGGTACGGTAGGCTGAAGCTGAGCCGAAGCTGTTGCCGGAGGCCACACCCAGGATGGTGTTCTTTTCCAGATCGCGCACGATTTCGCGGGTCCGTTGGGTGACTTGATAGTTATACTCGTCGCCCACCCCGCCCAGCAGGTTGACCGCTCGTTGGGTGTCGGAGATGTTGACTGGCTTCTGGTACAGCTGGACAAAGTTGTATTGCCGGGATCTGTTTTGCGACAGATCGCCGCTAACATCGGCCCCCTCCAGCGCCGCGTTGGCTACCAGTTCAATACTGCCGCCTGGCGCCAGCGAGGAGGGCCCGACTGAACCAAAACCGCGCGAACAGGTGATCGAGTCGGCACCCGTCACCACCGTTACCTGCAGGATCTCCTCATAGGTCAGCGAGTTGTTGCCGGTGATCCGTAGCAGGTCGCCGACCTGCAACTTGTCGCCGGTACCGTTGATCTGGAAGGCGGTATCAGCTGAAGCTGAGTTGATGGCCGTACTGGCCACCATCGTCGACGGGCTAAGCTGGTCTTCGACCCATTCGTGCAGGGTGTTGGTGGCCGGTGAGGCCGCGTCGCCCAGGTAGTCGAGTAAAAAGGTTTCGAAAGGGCTGATCATCGACACTACATCGGCCACGTCCTCGGCGATCAGTTCGGTGTTGTCGTAAGTTGCTTTTCCTGAAAAGGCCATGATAGGCTCCTTATTGGTTTAGCTGTGCCCGTAACCGCATGGCTTCCCGCAGGTCGGCTTGTCGGCCGCTCCGAGCGGCTTTATCCTGCGCCTTTTTGTAGGCCTCCGCCAGTGACGGCTGGCCGGCCAGGCTGGAGCCGATAGCTCCTGAACCGCCGGGTATGGTTGGCCGTACAAAGGCCGGATACTGCTGGCTGAACAGGTCCATCGCCATCTCCAGCGACAGGTGGTCGCCGGTAGCGGTGATGACCCGGTTGCCTTCCTGGTCCAACATCACCGCCGCCCCCTCTACCACGCCCAGACGGTAAGTCTGGCCGTCCAGCTCTAAGCCGGTTAGGAATAGTTGGCGGGCCGGGCCTTGCATCTCCGTCAAAATGTTGGAGGAGGCCAGGGCTGAAGATACAGCCGCTTCGATGACCCGGTTCTGCAGCTCGGTTTCCATGCGCTCGTTGAGCGACTGAAATTTCAGCCGCATATCTTCGAGTTGGGCGTCTTTGGTTTTAACTAATTCTTCGTATTGCCCCTTATCGGCCAGCGCTTGCTCCTCGGCCAGCCTCTCCGCCTCGCCCCGTTGCCGTTCAGCCGTTCGCAAAGTTTCCAGCTCGGTCCTTTCTTGAGTCGTGATCTGGCTTTGCTGGGTGCTGAACCGGCCGCGGAGGCTAGGTATCAAGGTTTTTTCGAGATAGCTCTGCTGTTCTGGCGTAAATTCGGGCGCCGTGTTTTCAGTCCCGTCGGACGTGGCCGTGTTTTGATTCTCGTCAGAATTAAGATTTTCAACCATGTTGATCCTCTGCCGTGTTTATTGACCCGTCGGTCGGTTAAATTACTGCGCCGGCTGGCACTGGAGGCTCCGGCAGCGTGCCTGTTGTTTTTATTTCGTCGGCTTCGTTGGCCTCGATACACATCGACAAAAAGGCCAGCCCGTCGTCCCAGTCGGTCGGGTCCAGGCTCATACCAAACGGCCCCACCTGACGCCCCATTTCCTGGTAAGCGGCAGCCGTTCCCTTTAACAGGTTAAGGCTGAAATCATCAGCCCGGACAGCCCCATCGTCCCACCTGTAACGGTGCGGGGCCCCTCCCATTGTTATGGTGATTGAAAACGCCATCAGTGAGCCGCTAGAATGCCCAGGATAAGGTCAAAATAGTCCTGGTCCTTTTCGTATAGTTCATAATTGCCATAAAAGACGCCCTCTAACCCCATCGACAGGATCTCCCAGGCGTCGCCGCCGTAAGACTTGCCCATATAGGGGTGAGTGAAATCGTCTCGGCGTGTCCTTTCTGATCGTCCATAATTCCCCCCGAGCCATTGCAGAGACTCGCCCTTAGTGCGGCGCTGATAAAACTCTTCCTCGATGTCCTGCACCCCGACGGTGGTGTATTCGATGCGGTGGCCCATCTCATGCAACGCCGTGCTTGTAGCGTTATATGTGCCCGGCTCGACCTTGTACTCGCCCACCACCAGATATTGACCTTTGACCCGTCGCCTGTATCCGTGCCGGTAGTGGGCGCGGCTGGTGGTTTTACTGGCCCACAGTTCGAGCGCGTTATTATTACTGTTATTAACCCATTCGGTAGGGATCAGCTCGGCCACTTCGTCTGCCAGCTCTCGCGCCTGCTTGTTGCTCCCTGGGGCGTATTTAATATCTTGGCCTTGCCTGCCCATTGGCCGCACCTGACTCAATGTATCCTTGACCAACTGGGCCAGCTCTGGCTCGGTACGTGTCTTGCCCTCCGGCGCGCCCATTGCCCGTTCCTTATTGATCAACTGGACCAGCTCGTCAACATCTTTCATGCTCAAAACCGGCCGACCCTCCTGCCGTTCTATCTCTTGCAATCGGGCTTTCACTAAACCGAGAACACGCTGCGGGGGCTCCCCGTATCCTGGCTCCCATTCGTCGACTATTCGCGTTATGCCCTTATATAAATGCTCTATCCGATCACCTGGCTTGACCTTTTTGCCGTCAATGATGGCCCCTTTTACCCATTTCTTTCGCCCCTCTATCAGCCAGGCCAGCGTGTAGGCCGACTGAAACTCGCCCGGCGTCATAACTTCGCGCGGGCGCTTGATGATGGCCTCATATTCGGCCGCCAGCTCAACCCGTACCATAGCACCGATGCGGATATAATCCTGTTCGCTG
>Ga0098039_1000963_pt1 | contig 11576 bp, 4 predicted proteins | sample 6_EtaG_FD_75047 | JGI IMG/M metagenome (GOLD analysis project Ga0098039, IMG submission 75047) | Marine viral communities from the Subarctic Pacific Ocean - 6_ETSP_OMZ_AT15160 metaG | ecosystem: Environmental > Aquatic > Marine > Oceanic | place: Pacific Ocean | collected 2015-01-08 | reverse complement strand
CTGGTATAACAACTCAATCCGCAAGGCTGCAGAATATAATGTATTTGGAGACAAGACAGTTTTTGAAGCGATTGTGCTGGCAGACGCATACCCTTTGTCTGTGGATGGCGCCGGCGTGTCCGCCTTCCCCGCACCCGCAGCCGGCGATACAGGTCCAACATGGGGAGTTAACACGCGCTTTGCATTTAAAGCTAGACTAGTTGGCAACCCATCACCACATGCGTTCCTTCCCGATCCTTGTAATCCGGGGTGGGCGACAGGAAATTCATTTGTCAATACAAGCCTTATTGATTCACATACAACATTTATATCACAAGTGGGGTACTCTACTGATCCTGCCAAGCGCCCCAAAACAGGCGATATCGTGGAAGTCCGGCTAAGACCGGGCCCGAACGGATATGATCTGCAATATGGTAATTTTATAAAAGTAATAGACTCTTACCGCGTTGGCGCAGAAGAAAACACACGCCCACAGTGCATGAGTATGGAGACTCTTTTTCGAAACAGCCCGGGTAACTCTGGGGGTTCGCGCCCACCCGGTCACATAGCTGACCCAACATGCACAGCCGGCGGCTATAGGGCAAAAAACAACCCTGCCAACTTCTGCAGATGGTTGCCTCCCGCCGGCGCCGCACGCGGTTGGAAACCCGACACCCCCAAAGACGATCCCACATTTCAAAAGTGCGGTGCCATAGCACCTGCATATGCAAGTTTGCCCAAGCGAGCGACGTTTTGGCCAACTGAAACAGCAACAAGAGAAACTGCAATAACCGCAATTAAAGCTAGTGGACAACCCTCTGACATACAGAGGCTAATGTTCCTGATCGTCGAACATGAACAGCCACCCGGCACCAAGTACCTAAACTATAATGTAGCTGGCATTCAGTTGGACACCTCGACTTTCGCCGGTGTCGCTGTCAGCGATTTTGATTATATGTCATGCTTCCGCGACAGCGGCAACCACCAAAGAATTTTCGCCGGTTTCGATTCTCTTGCAAGGGGGATGGCAACATTTGGTAAGGTCATCGCAGAAAGAGCGAACACCCCCAATTTGTGGAGAACATTATCGGGCGACATAGACGCGATGGCAGAAGACATGACGTGGAACTATTATAGAAATTGGAACACCTCGTTTACTCCGGAAGAGCTAGTGCAACTTAAGGAGCATGAATATGTAGACCGCCCCGGAGAACGGATACCGCGCCCATACGCCGCAAGTAGGACAAAGTTCACTAACAGCCTTCGAGCATGGGCCATGGCCAATGGTCAATCCACTACATAAAGTTAAATTAGGAGAATTAAAATATGTCAATTGACGCCGAAGCATGGCTTAGAAAACTCGAAAACAATAAACCAACAAGCACCCCTTCTAACAGCCCCTTCTTTCATTCAGATGTTAATCCCGCAGGTCCAATTTTCATTCCTTCGAAAGCGGAGAAAATTGTTGGACAAGGAAACTCACAAATTGTATTTGGTAGAGATCGTTCGGGAAATCTTGCGTCCGGACAGGGGGCATTCTTAGAATCACCCACGATTGACATTGTGGTTGGTAGAGGCGCCTCATCTCCGGATGTTGGCGCCGGAACATTAGTGCACAATAACTTCTTCGCAGACGCAGCGAGAATATATGTTAGCGAGAACACCCGCGCAGATAGGAATTTTGATTTAGCTCTAGGGAGCATCGGGCATATGTCCCCCACAGGCTGCTCTGCTATAGTCTTGAAAGCTGATAACACGCGCATTATTGGGCGCGGCGGAGTAAAAATAATCACAGGTAAAGCCCCTCGCGTTGCTGGCTTTGGTAACACTGGCGAGACTTTATCAACAGGAGAATCAATACTCCCAGCCCCTCCGATTGATTTAATCGCTGGCAACTATACCGGCATCCAAACAGTTAAAGGTCCACTAGGGATCGGAACACAAGAGATTCCAGCACTACAACCCGTTATAAGAGGAAAGAATCTAGAACATGGATTGAAGGAGTTGATTGGGATCGTGGGAGAACTCTGGAGCGCCGTGTTTAACTTGAGTCTGATTCAGACAGGGTTCAATGGAGTTATTGGAGTCGACCCTTGGCGTCCATGGGTCGCCGCAGCAGCAGCCCCTGTGACAACACAGCAATTAACAAGTGTTATAAACAGTTTATATCATACTAAGGCTAATGCAATAGTTTGGGAAACAAACTATTTATCTCGCGCAGGGTACAAATATATTTGCAGTCCCAACGTTAACGCGACATAGGAGAGTCATGTCTGAATCAAAGTTTATTAAATGGCAAGATAGAGACAACGATGGGTTAATTGACGTTTGCGAAGATACTATAGTAGATGTCCAAGAATCCTGTTCGGCTTGTAAGCCAGATCCATCAGCAAGCATCCCTAATTGGAAAGATCTCACAATAGATGAACCTTTCTTAAACGGACAAAACTGCACATACCAGATTACGGTAAAGACTTCCCTTACAACTACGGGTGCCCCAGAAGGATCTTCTGATCAAGAGCATACTGACGCCCTCACTGCAACTTATGAGCTATACGCAACAGATGCGATTAAATCATTACTGGCAGTTTACGAGAAAGAGAACTCTGCGGAAACACGAGATTTTGCTAGCAAAGGATTATATGCATCTAACTTTGATCTAGCCCCTTATCCCGGCTCAAGACTCAAACTACAATATTCAATTCCAACGATCGTTTTAGATTCGATTGCCGCGAGAACAGATACATCTGATGACGAGGAAGAGGAAGAAACAGAAAACACCGGTGGTGGCTCAGTAACATATAATACCACAGAAATATATAATAAAGTAATGACCGTCAGAAAGTCCCTATGGTTATATAACAATTATCTTAAGATTTATAGGTTTGTTGAAAACGGAAACCTATTCTTTGTCGATTCAAATAGATTATTTGAATTGGGCAGCTATGGAGATTCGGGCTTCGGCGATTCTCTTATGGCAGATATCCTGCCTCAATTAGAGTCCTTCCTTAATACGAAAGATTTTAAGATACCGGGCATCGGCTGGCCTGGCTTTCAAAATGTGGTTGAGAAGTTATCATTCGTATTTGATGGTGAAAACAAGTTGACTAAACTTGAGGTTTTCACAGCCGGCTGCGGTGACAATGCTAGAGTTTTTGAAGGCACTCGATTGCGTTCCCTAAATAGCAAATCATCTTTTAAAGATCCGACTGCTATGGGTTATTTCATGAATATGGATAAAATGGAACAAGATCTTAAAGCAAGAGTTCCAAAGTACTGGTTAGACTTCATCTTAGAATACACATACCCAGTAGTATATTCCCCAATAGAATCAACAAGCACCCTCCCGGGCCAAGTAGAGTCTAGATATGAAACATCACAAGCCATCACAAGCTGTGTCAAAGACGCATTAATATCCGAAGGAAAAGAACTAGGACAAGATCTTCTTGACGAGACTTTCGGAATTGCTGATGCAATAATGTATAAGTTTCATCGAAACCTATGTTACAAAGACTCGGAGAAATTAGACGAAGAGCTACAAAAACTTGGATTATTTGAGTATGCTGATCCAAACAACCCAGATACTGAAGAGTTTAGAGAAAATCTATTCGCAGTTGCTCAAGCACGTGCCTATGGGTCTCTAGAGAAAAAAGGCGATGGCAGCATATGCGCCATTTTCTCCTCCCGAGACAGTAACAAACCAGAGGGTACATCTGCCGACACGCTTGACGATATGTACAACAAGCTCGACAGGATAAAAGCATGCGGCCTATCTTCGATGCTGATGTCTGCAATTCAATGCCTCTTTAAGGGGATGACGTTAGAGCAGGCACTGTCAAAAGTCACACTAGCCGCCTTAGAAGCAATGGACCCCACCGACCTATCGTCGTTGTTCATTCTGTTGCCCCCGGATAAACAAGCTCAAATTGAACAGCTTGTAAGAAAAAGACTAGCATCAGGCGATCTATTTTCTGATAATGGTGCCTCTCAACAGTTTAGCGATGTCATGGCCGGCAAAGAAGACGCATATATTACTGATTCAAGCCAGCCTGAAGAGTTTGGAGAAGAGGATACTTTTCAAACCCCCGTCCTTGCCACCGATGATGTAAGCCTCGCTGTAGCTACCGAAAATCTATCAGCTGAAGCCTCTGGAAGAGGGCAAAGCCAGCGACAAGTTCGAACATTAGCACAAAAGTTCTCTCTATCCGGACAACTCTCCGGAGGCTTTGGTAATAAATCGGTTGTAGGAGCATATGTACACGCCATAATAGAAGTATATCAGGATAATTATCTGGCACTAATCGACTACCTAAACAAGTTCCCGGGCGCCGATATTATCGCGAAAGTTATAGCAACACTAGATTGCCCCGTTCCGCCTTTCTTGGGCGCAGAAGGCGGACTTGAAATAATCAAAGAAGAAGACCTTCCCTCGTGTTTAAGCATCGACGGGATAACCCTACCAAAACTAAAGAATCCATTTGGATGGTTGCCAAAACGCCACGATCTACTCGCTGCATTGCAAGCTGCAGCCATTGAGGCGATTAACGAAGCAATTCTGAGAATGATTCAGAACGTTCTCCTTAGAGCTTGCAAGACTTTGAGCAGCGCTGCATGTAAAACTGTTGAGATAGCAACAGACGTTGCGCAAGCTGCATTCACCGAAGCTACTTTTGGAGATCTCCTTCAAGAAACAATTTGCGGTGGTGATGGGGGCGCCCATAGTGATGAAGTTTCAAGTTCGGATCAGGCAGTGATTGACGTTCTCGGCGCCTTGGGTCCCGGCGCAGTAGCATTAGCGGATGAGCAGCAAGCCTTGAACTTTAGCCACGACCTGTCGATGTCGACCACCCGCACAGAGTTGAGCGAGGCTACGTTGGGCAACCCGTCGGACACCCTTTTAGAAATTGTGTTAAACTTAGTCAAATATGAATATCCCGAGTATGACCCGGCCTTTAACAACAAGCAATCGATAGCTGCTTTCTTTAAAAATGTTGGAAGTTTGATGCCCATGTCTGCGCGCAAACAGCTAAGAGATCATCTGAACACATTACCAGAGGATGATCAGGTTCCCGCAAACCCTTGCGCATGCGCAACTCCTGAGCAATTTGAAGATTTTTGTAATCGTCGAACCGCGATTCTCAACGGCAGAGCCAGTCAAGTTCAGATCTCACACATGTGTGAAGTAGAGGACGAACTAGGTCCTCTTGCACAAGCTCTACAATCGGGACCTTTTTCAGATATACCACTTATGGGTTCTCCCGGTTGCGATGATGGATTGCTCCCGTTCGAACCTAAAGAAGCAGTAGCGGTGTCTACTGCGGTCCTCGATACTCATCTTAAGCAGATAAAGACAGACTTCACACAAGATATGTTGGGTTCGGGTCCCTTCTTTGAATCAGATTGGGGATTGCTAAATATGGTTCTCTCTGATACTCTGGGGAACCCTTTAAGTACCCACAATAGGAAGAAGAAGTGGGACATCGGAAGAAAACAATACGTTGATTATTATGTAGAATCCCCGGGTTGGATTTGGAATACCTATGATGACGCTAGCGATCAAAAAGGCGGATACCCAGTTAAGGTAGCCGAACGTCTTCAAGAACAGATGGCTGGTTCTGCGGTTGTCTACAACTCTAATAACGAAATCGCACCGGAAACAACTTTTACGAGATCATTTGATTCGCTGAATATTGGACAAGGGTTCAATCTATTCGACACAGACATAAATCTCACAGAACTTCCAGACTTTGGCTATGACATCGACATAGAAGTTGATTGGCCGAATGAAGCTATCAAGCTAAAACAAAGCGCAAGAAAGAAAAACCCGGACGTGGTTCTGAAATATTATAATCACTTGGAAGGATACGGCTCCCTTATGGACCAAAATTCCTCTGTTGATTGGGCAGCTTCCCCAGAAAATCGATGGAACTTCGCATTTGACTTAGAGGTATATACAGCCGAAATGACTGATTCAGATGTTCAAGTATCTGCCCGAGCCCGTCTTGGTCCGTTTGGTCGAGTTTTTGAATCGGGGTTGTCCGGGCCAAGAAACAGACCCGGAGATATCACAAGAATTAAACTAGTAGAATATAACAAAGTTACCGATGAGTCCGCTGCAGCAAACGCTCAATATAATGAAGGCGACGAGAGCACCGCGGATGATGCTACGCCGCTCCCTCCAAACATGATCACGGACGAAAGCGCCGTTAGTGAAACAGTCGCGTTTGAGTTTGCTGCATCCGACGATTCTTTTAAGGGTGTTAACTTGCTTAAATACCCCAAACTAGTAGGAGCTTTCACACACGAAAGTGCTTACGCACCACAGGTAGTTTTGCTGCATGAAATGATGGAGAAAAATGGGCAAGAGATTTCAATCGATGACGTAAAATCATTTTATGATAAGAGCACTTCAGAGATGTATAACTCGTTATTGCAAACGGTTTCTGATGACAAAAACAGCGCATGGAAATATGGTGCTGAGTGGGATAATATAACTTCCGCTGATTTGGAATATGTTCTCGATGAGTCGACTGGTTCACCTAAATCTTATTACGATTCCAGCTATAAGGAAGAAGACGGAGTATTGGGAATAAGCGGATATCAGTGGCAAATGAAATACAACGGAAGGCCGGGCCCAAACCGGGTCTATTATCTTCCTCCTGCTAAATTTGGCGGCTCTTATATGAGCCCTCCCATCTATATCGCGCCGGTCCAAAATAAAGGCTGGCTTGGGTTCCTCGATGTATTATTTCCGGAACCTAGTTCATGTAAACCATCCAAGCAGGAGTTGGTGGACTTTGTTGATATCCAAGAAAACATGTCGAAGACATACCCCTACATCCCAGAAGATGAGAGGCTGAGAGGAAACACAGATTGTGCGCTTGAGCTTCCATATAATCGAATAATGGAACGCCCAGCAATTTCTGGTATGGAAGCACTTATAACTGCGACAATCAGGATCTATGCGACTACTCACTTTATAAAGACCCTAGCAACGTTTGCAACTATTAAGCCAGACTTTGATCAGAACTATAGCAATATTTTCGCTGCTTATGTTGTTGAAGATATGGAATATTCATTAAAAGATGCACAGACTGCTTTTTGGGAGTTCTTTACTTTATTTAAAGATGAAGAATTCTGGTTTGCCTTCTTGGAACAAAGTGTGCAAGCATATTCCAGAAGGATCGATAGCGACGAAACTACAGAACCTGCGCCGGCGGTACTAGCTGCCTTTGAGAGGATTAACGATTACCAAGCGAATTACAAATACCCCACACAAAAAGATTTAGACAACGCCCCTGATGGCGAAACAGGTTGGACAACTACCCTAAGCAGCTATCGCGAAGAGAAAAACTTTGAAGCTATCCGCGACACAGAAGAGGATGCCAAGATTATTCTTGCCGAGATGGTAAAAGAGCAGTTAAATATAATTGGCGAGAGCTTAGTGAATAACTTTGATATCATTGGGGTTGAGCCAGAGATAAACGACTTGGCACTCTATATGATTGAGCAGTTTGCTGATGGCGGCATAGATCTTAATGTAGATCAAAAAGAAATTGTGGAACAAATGCCCTCCTTCCCAACAGAGGGTGATGGGCACTACACTAATGGTGGCGAGTTTGTAACAGAAAATGCAGAAGATTATCAAGGTTATTATCACGTTGAAACTGATGCTGACAATAAAATAATTTATGTGGAAGGAGAATATCCCTCCTCGGAAACAAACAAAGTCTTAAAGCCTATGGCTGACAGAATGGTTGTAGAGATAGGGGATATACAAGATTATGATTTCACTGCCACCGGCACCAAACCGTTTGTAATAGAAAAATACACCAGTATTAACGGAGAAAAGTATTCAACTCGACGCGCTATGGATATTATAAAGACAAACGTTAGTACGTTAAATGTCTCTGATGTTTATCCTGGCACGATGGATTTGGTAACTGATGATAGCGGTCAAGTTGTGGGACTGCAAGGGGAACTTGGTGTTCGCCACGGACTCCAGTTTTCAGTATTTATGTCGGGCAAGAAATATCCGGTAGCTACCACCGAAGTTGATATGTTAGACACCACAATTGAGAACGCGCAATCTTTAGACGGCGATACTAGGCTTCTTCTGTGCCTTCTCCGACAGCTGAAATCTGAGGAAGAGTTCAAACTCCTATATCAATATATCTACGGAGTGCCGAAGATGGCATCCACTATCGCCGTATATAACGATGTGGCATTTTTAAATGCCATAGGTGAGAAAATGGTGACGATGCAGCATGCGACTGCTGGCAATAAGCAGAGGTCCGATAAACCCGGCTATTATGTTGATGTAACAGATCCTGAAAATCCAACCCTTAAGGAAGGAAAAGAAGGCTGGGACCCCCGAAGCCTCGACGCTGGCGAATGGCTCTCGGTTGAATGGCGCAAGTGGGATAAAATCTTGCTCCGGAATTCCAAAGCTAGAATTAAAAGAACGTTTAAAACATACTATTATTCTTCCCGAAAATTCGATTTCAGCTTTGACCTTGGGTTTGATTTTGGCTGGTCTTGGACGAAGAACCTTCGTTCTAAGTTATCCTTTCCTATGGGTGCTCAAATGCTTCCTTGGTGGAAAAAGGCGAAACTTCGTTCCAATCCGTTTGATGCTAATGGGAAAATGTGTGAAAAGAAATAATTATAATTCTATTTATAAAAAGAGCAAGTTATGTCATCAATAGCAGTAAAATTACCATTAATGTATGATTCGGACGGGGGATATCAAATGTTGAGAACCCTTGCGTCAACAGCGCACCAAAATCTTAAAATGCTAATTCTGACAGAACCGGGCGAAAGAATCATGATTCCAGAGTATGGAGTAGGACTAAAGAGATACCTATTTGAAAATTCACACAGCGGAATTGAATCCGACATTTCCTCAAAAATACACCAACAAGTACGCAGGTATATGCCGTATATAAAAATTAGACATATAGCCTTTGATCAGCAGGAAATTGACAGAGGAATACTACAGATGAGAATACACTATAGTGTCCCTAAACTGAACCACAATTCTCAGCTTGATATATCAACATAAGGAGTTACCCAAATAAATGGCGGACGAACAGAAAAAGATTTTACCAATAGATTACACTCACCGTGAATATGAAAGTATTCGTAATGATTTGATGGGAATTGTAGAAAGGTTCTACCCTGATACTCTTCAAGATTTCTCTGAGGGTTCGTTTGGTTCAATGATGCTTGATGCGGTGGCATATGTCGGAGATCAGCTATCATTTTATTTAGATTACAATGTAAATGAGTGTTTCCTCGACACGGCATATCAATATGATAATGTTGTTCGTCATGGCCGCATCTTAGGATACAAGGCACAAGGTCGTCCATCAACCTATGGAGAGGTGTCGCTATTCGTAATGGTCCCAGCATCTAGCACAGGTATTGGACCAGATACTGCTTATGTTCCAATTCTCTCAAAAGGAACGACGTTTACGTCAGGAAACGGACTGGCATACATATTGACAGAAAATGTTGACTTTTCGCTCCCCACAAACACGACGATCGTTGCACAAGTGAACGAAGATACTGGTGCTCCAACTTGGTATGCGATAAAAGCACCGGGCACAGTCGTATCGGGAAGGCTCGGAAAACAGTCGATAAAAGTAAACAACTACCAAAGATTTTTAAAACTACAACTGTCTGCAGGAAATATCTCTGAGATCATCTCGGTAACTGACACTGAGGGCAATGAATACTATGAGGTTGATTATTTGGCTCAAGACATGGTGTTCAAAGAGATCGCAAACAAGAACTTTAAGAATGATAATGTTCCTTCAATCTTAAAACCCTATTTGGTCTCGCGCAAGTTCACTGTAGAGAGAAACAGATACGGAGTATACCTGCAGTTCGGCAGTGGTAAGTCAGGAGAAACTGACGTTATCGCCGACCCAAGCTCAGTTGCGATGGATATTTTCGGCAAGGATTATGTAAGCAGTACAACGTTTGATCCTACACGCTTATCAAAAAACTATAGCCTAGGCTACGTTCCTTCCAACACAATATTAACAATCACATACCGAACAACTAATCCATCGAATTCTAACATCGGCGCCTCACAACTCAACAAAGTATCGAGTGCCAGACTTAAGTTTGCTGACGAACTTTCTCTTAACTCCGGAGTTATGACAACAATCATGAACTCTGTAGAAGTGACCAACGACAAACCTATCATTGGCGCAGTGTCATACCCCACCTCAACAGAGGTAAAGCGCCGAATCTACGACACTTTTCCCACACAAAACCGCGCTGTTACCCAGGCTGATTACGAGAATCTAGCTTACAGGATGCCAGCTAAATACGGCTCTATCGCCAGATGCAGTACACAGAAAGATCCCGACTCTCTGAAAAGAAACTTGAATATGTATATTATTTCATCGGACAACAGAGGATATTTGACCGAGACTAACTCAACAATCAAGAACAATCTTAAGATGTGGCTCAACCACTACAGGATGATAAATGATACCGTCGACATCTTAGATCCTTACATTGTTAATATCGGAATCAACTTTATAATCAAACCACAGCTTGGTGCTGACAAGTTTGTCGTATTAAATGCTGCAACCCAAGCACTCAAAAAGAAGTACAAAACCAAATTTTATATTGGCGAGCCGCTATACATCAGCGACATTTACCAAACCCTCAAGGGTGCAAAAGGTGTCCTCGATGTTACTAAAGTTACGATCACAAACCCGCAAGGAACTAATTACTCTGGAACACAGATTAATATCAACAATAACCTTTCCCCTGATGGAAGTTATTTAGTCACCCCGAAAAATGCGATATTAGAATTGAAATATCCAGAAGTTGATGTCAAAGGGAAGGTACAATAATGGCTATAAAAAAATACGTAGCTAATGCTGATACAACAATCGTTAACGCATATAAGACTGATATGGAAACCCGCGGCACAGGCTCTAATATGGGAGCAGCCGATATAGTCGAAATCTTTTCAGTCTACGGTAGGCAATCAACTAGTTCTGCTGAACTTTCTCGCGCTCTGGTAAAATTCCCTATTCCTACAATCTCGTCGGATAGAACCGCCGGCACAATCCCGGCCTCGGGCAGTGTTAGCTTTTATTTGAAAATGCACTCGGCTCCCACCTCACGCACGGCACCCTCTGGCGCATACTCAATGGTTATCGAGCCTCTTTCTCGCGATTGGCAAGAAGGCTTTGGGCTTGACATGGCTGGATATACCGACGTTACCAAGGGCAATGTCGGCGCCAACTGGATGAGTGCTAGCAATACCACAGCGTGGACCAAGATCGGTGGTGATTATATTACTGATTCCAACGCAGCCTACCCCTTTGAGTGGTATTCCGCAGACATGACAACCGGATTAGAAGATATTGAAGTAGATATCACAGGATTGGTTGAACTGTGGATGGCTGGCACTTTAAACAACTACGGCGTTGGCGTCCACCTTTCGGGCGCCTACGAGGCTAGTTCCTCGATGCCCTACGTTATAAACAGTTCAGGCACGCCATCCGGATACACCGCACCGTTTAATCCTACTGGCTCGACTACCTCTTATTACACACGCCGTTTCT
>Ga0098039_1000957_pt1 | contig 11590 bp, 5 predicted proteins | sample 6_EtaG_FD_75047 | JGI IMG/M metagenome (GOLD analysis project Ga0098039, IMG submission 75047) | Marine viral communities from the Subarctic Pacific Ocean - 6_ETSP_OMZ_AT15160 metaG | ecosystem: Environmental > Aquatic > Marine > Oceanic | place: Pacific Ocean | collected 2015-01-08 | reverse complement strand
ATGCAGTACCCGTTATACTATATTGTGATGTAGTAGATGGAGAGGCATTATAGGTCAGTAATGTTGTTCCATTATAGACTTTAACGTCTGCTACATTGAAAAATTCGAATGGTATCGCAAAGGTAGTTTGACTGCCACTCGCTGTGTACGATACCCTTGGTGTATTTTCGTTACTTAATATTGTCATAACTTATCTTATAAAGTCTTCTCCCATTTGCCACAAGTCTTTAAACTTTCTATCCCATAACCAAAAAGTATTCAATGGTATTATTCTTCTAAGGGTTGCGGATCGTTCACTAAAACTTGTATCTCCTAAAAAAGCATATAATAAATCTAAAGGAATACTTGGTCCTGCTCCTGTAAACTCTCCAATAATATCTGTCATATCAGGATCGCCAAATCTTGTTTTTTGTCCTAAAGATGGTCTTGCTCCTAGTGTTCCTTGTGAAAGTGTTTCAAGTGAAAAATTTATATCTCCAAATAATGCAAGTACTCCTGATAATTCTACTCCTCTAATTAATTTTTCTTCCCAATTTTTTTGCGCCCAGTATCTAGGATTCTTCATATAATCTCCTAAGATGCCCATAGTAACCATAGCCAGTACACCTGATATTGGAGCTAATTCTCTATGCGACAATCCTGAAATTAATAATTTTCTGTTTGCTGCAATCGCCCAAGAAAAGAATTGAAAGGGTAAACCTAACCACGCATTACTAACTTTGCCCCCATATTTAGTATCTGTATAACCTAAAAATCTTCCTAAAGGATTTCTTAACATACTTCTGCTAATTTTACTATCAATTCTTAAAACTCCGTGCATCATATTAAATGTGTCAGCATGAGTAGGAGTTACAATAGTTCTTTGTTCGTCAGCCCAAATTGCTTGAGATACTTTTCTGAATACTGTTGATCCTCCTTTTTTAGTTTGCCACATTTTACCATTAGCAACATATTGAGTACCATTTTTTTCCCAAGGCATATTAGCAATTAAGTCTGCTGCTTTTTCATCAATGCCATAACTTCCTAAACGATCAATATCAAATTTACTAGCAGTTCCTCCACTTATTTTTACTGAATCTTCTATAAATCTGTGAGTAGAAACAAGACCTTGAATAGTTTTCCAACCGTGTGTCCAAGGAGTTAATAAATTTCCCATATAAAATGGTCCTTGTGCTTTGTTTGCCATTAAAGCAACTCTATCAAATTGTTTATTTAAAAATCCTTTACCTAATCCAACAGCACCACCATCCATTTGAAATCTTTGTCTTGTTAAGTTTGCGGCTGTTTCTGTAATAGGAGCCATATAAGTTAAGTCCTCTAATTGTTTTGCATAGACTTCACTCTCTCTAAAGAATGTTCTTATTGGAACACCAAAAGTTTTTTTAAATCCATTATTCATTATTGGTCTTGCACTATCAGGAAGAGCAGCAAATATTACTTTGCCCATAAATGATAAACTTGCCCAATCTTTTAACAACGCTGCACTTCTTTTATTGAAAGATGCAGGGTCCTGTATGTTTAATGTACCTAGCATTTTATCTTTATCATCGATAAAAGCATTTAAGACTCTAGTAATTCTTTTCCAATCTCCTGCTACGTTAAGTTCTTTATCAATTAAACGCATTTCCATCGAATCTAAATAATTAGATAAATGACGATCTCCGAATTCATTAGTAAGTTCTATCGCATTAGACATTCTCATATGATAATCACGCATCAATTGTGGTGTGTCTGTTGAAATAAAATCTTTAACTAAATGATTAGGAATATCTATTTTTCTTTGCATTAATGGTCTAACGCCAGATTGCCAATGTTGAGATATTACTTTACCTTGTTTATTCTTAACTTTCAGCATACCCCATCCTGCTAAACCATCGCCATCCAAGAAAGCGGCTTCAATACCAAGGATTTCATCGAAAGCATTTTCTGCTCTTTTCTTTATTGCAACGGGATCAGTAGAAAGATGCTGTATTTTTCCTTTTCTAATAATAGTAGGATGTTGTGTAAACCATTTGGCAAAAATTCCTATAAGCTCATCTCTTCGATCCATCATTACATCTCTTAACCATATTCTTTGCATAAATTCTTCAGGTTGAGTATAAGGAGGAGCTATCTCATCTTTAACTAATTCATCGAATTGCTGTTTAATATTTTGATATTCACTTTTCATTCGAAGTAATAGTTCATTATAATGTTTCCATTTGAGTCTACTAATAGGTTTGATTAATGCTTCTATTTGTAATTTTTCAGTTAATTTAGCCACCTCTTTATCAAAAAGAGCATCTTTCTTCATAGTGATAACATCAGAATCAAATGTTCGAGAATGTTTAATGGACTCTTTAGCATCAAAAGCTTTTACTTTGATGCTCCATTTCTTTTCAAATTGACTTCTCAATTCGTGCATTCGTTTTAAAGAAAAAACAGTTGGTACGAGTTCTCCCTTGATAAGAAGTTTATCAAGTATATAGTCTTTTTTGTCCCAAGCTTTAAAAAGTCTAGCGTATGGTTTGTCAGTTTCAAATAATTTTTTAAAGTCTGTAAAAGTTTCAATAAAAAAACCATCTCCATCATCTACTTTGAATAATTTATTTTGGTTAAACAAATCTTCAGTTACTTCTACTATAAGTTCTCTAGTTCCTACGAGTTGTCCGCCCTCTTTATTGGCATAATATTGAAACTTGGATTCAGCTTGGTCTTCTAATGTTTTTGATAGTTTATTTGTTTTAACCACCAAGCTTTTTGATGGTTGTGTTGCTATTCTTTCGGCATCTTTTTTTAGTAATGATTCTAATTTTTCAATATTCTCTAACTTTTTCATCATTATTCTTTTGTAATTACCTTGAGATTCAAACATAAAAAGTTCTTTTGCTTCATCAGCATATTTTTTATAAAATCTTCTTACTACTACTGCTCCCTCTTTAATAATTGGATTAAGTTCAGGATCATTAAAAATTTTATTATCCATTACTGTATCTGCAACAGATTGCATAAATTGTGGATGAGTCATTAATTCAGGATCGGCTGTATGCTTATTAGAAAATCTTCTTATTAAACTATCAAACGCATCAGTAGCCCGAATGCCACCAACTTTGTAATTCATACCTAATATTTTTTTTTGATTACCTGCTACGCCCCTATATTTTCCAAACAAATCATTGAGTTCGTATCTATGTCTAATCCAATGAGAAGCCCATTTGGTATGTGAGGTCATCATCGCTGATGTTACGGGAGGTATTCCTAATGCTATATTTCTACCTGCGGTTCCATAATCTCCCGTAAGTCTTTGCATTTCTTTTGCATAATAAGGATCACGAAACTCTCTCATTACTTTTTCATAATTAGAAAATGATGCTAATGATTCTAAAATTTTATGAGTAGATGTTCTACGATTAGCAACTGCATCTGTTTCTAACTCAATCAAAGTACGAGAGTTAAGTCTATTCTCATAATCTGCCAAGACTTCTCCTTTTTTTCTTCTAAGATAAACTCTTGCATTGATTTCTTTCTTCATAATAAATTGTATGAAGTCATCAGCACTTTTAAATTTTGCTCTTGGGATGGGAGTAACACCTATTATATCGCTATAAGTGTGATAGTCAGCTTCAAAGATTCTTCTAATTCTTCCTGTATCTACAATTAATCTATCTTTTACTTCTCTTGTTAGTTTTGATTCTAATGATTTAATTCGTTCTCTTAATTTAGGAATTTCCAGTATACCAACTTTCTTACCCTCGGTAATAAGTTTGATTTCATCATTAAGAATTTTAATTTGTTTAGCTACTTCAGTTTTATCAACTTGTTTCCCTTTAAATATAAGATGAGCTAATTTAGTTCTGCCATATTGTTTGACATTGGTTGGTCTATCAGGAGTTACGTTAACATCATATAAATCATCTCTAACTTTATAAATAAATCCATTAGCTTCCCAATCTATTTTACCCTCAGTTTTATAATGTGCTTTCCAATATTTTTCTGCCATTTTATTAATACCACCTGTAGGTTTGATGGTATGTTTGTGCATACCTTTACTGAAAGCCGATATACCCCCTACAAATAAACCTCCAAAGAAAGCAGCCGCAGCAATATAGCCCATCGTTTCTTCTCGTGTAGAAGTTAAATCTAAACTCCTACGCACAGGTTCCGTTCCAGCTACCAACCCTCCTGAAATTAATGCACCCTTTACAGCGTTCTTTGCAATACTTACGCCTTTCACTAAAGGAATAGGTACAAAGTTAATGGGATCAAGAATATTTCCAAGAAGAGCCGCAGACATTCCTCTTCGACTAGCAGCCAATCTTGTTCGTCTTGCTTTATTTTTATCAATTTGAGCTTTTAAAAAATCGTGGTGTTCTTTATTTCTTACTTCTGCAAAATCTAATGCAAATTCTTCGTATCCTTTTAAATTATCAACATCAAAAGGATCGTAACCAAAATCAATAGGAGATAATCCTATTTCAAGTAGTGATGGAGTTTGTTCAATCGCTTGCCCCATCCAAGATAGAGCAAATTCATCAGCCACATCAGATTTAAAACCAGCATCATAACTTAATGGTTTAATTCTATTAGCAAATGTTCCTCCATAACCAGTCTGTGTATCTTTTAAAACAGTAAGATTATGTTTTTCTTCTGTGGTATAGTTCTTTTCAGGTATTATATCTTCTAGTAAGTTTACTAAATCAGTCATCTCTATCCAAATTGTGCCATATTATTTATCTAAAGAATATTTTTTAAAAAATTTATTTCTAGCCAATGTTATAGGTTTACCTTTAACTTTAAATGATCTTTTGTATTCTCTTTCCATTCCTGCTTCATCACCAGCAAATAATGCTTTTTTAAATTTTGGAAAAACATCTGGTTTTTTAAAATCTTTTACATTAAATTGCATATCTATTAACATTTGTTTTCTTCTGTTATCTAAATTAATAAATTTATTACCATGAGTTGTAATTAATATTTTTTCTGCTTTTTCTAAATCTTGTCTTAAAATATCATTTGAAATTTCAAGTACATTTTCTTTTGTTATTTTTGATAAATCATAACCATATACTTTGTTATTTTTATTTTCTTCTTCAGTAAGAAGATGTCCAAAACCTATAGTATCTAAACCACGTTTGCGGGAGCTATCCTCTTTTGATTTATGTCTAAATGCTTTTACATTTCCAGATATAAGTTTATCATTTTCTACTGTTTTCATGTAAGTTGAAAAAGATTCTTCGTTATATATTGAATCAACTTCTTTCATTTCTGATTCAAAACTTGTTAGTTTTGATTCTGCAGATGTAATTTTTGTCATTCCTAATTTTTCTCCATAGTTTTCTAACATACTTTCTTGTTTCTTAGTAATACCTGAATCAGTTACTGTATTATCTTCTATATAATGTGTTCTGCTTTGTTTTGCGTTATCCATATTAATTTTAAACTCTTCAGTTTGTACAATCAAATCGCTATTTTTTTGAAAAGTAATATTGGGATCATAAACAATATGAAAACCATTATCGTCTTGAAGCATTGTAGCTTCTCCACTTGTTGTATTATAATAAATAAGATTATATCTTGGTGGTGTACTGAAACTATCTAAAGGTTGTAGAAATATATCTTTACCAAATGTATAACGAAAACCTTTTTTATGTTCCATTGATGATTTAACTAATGGCATAATTTCATCATTCATCCACTCTACAGACAGTTCTCCTTTTGCATTAGGTAGTGAATAAAATCTGCTGGCTGGCATCAAAACCCATCTTTCTGCATCTTCAAAATCTTCATCATCAGGATTCTTAAATGGAGTATAAGTATGATAGTCTATTCCAAAATTTGTTTTATGATTCATTACTAAAGCTAAAGCGGAGCTAACATATGGATCAACAGCATCAACATCTTTAATCAGTCCTCCACCATCTATAATATTTTTATGTACTTGTATTCTTACCAAGTCTGCTAGACGTTCACTAAAAATTACTTCTTTTCTAAATCCCCATACACCTTTCATCCTTTTTAATTTCTCTTCAATTTGTGCATTAATTCTTTCATTCACTTTAGTAAGTGTAACCTTGCTGTTTTCATCTAATAATTCCCTAATATTACCTACTTTGGATTTATCTAACTTTTCATACCAATCTATAGTAAATTGCCTAGCTTTAGACATCGGCATCATAGATAATAAACTTTCCATTGTTCTAATTTTGCCAATAACTTCATCATTAAAGCCAACAGATTTTAACATATCTATAGTTTGGCTAGATGTAGTACCATCAGGATTAATATGCGTTTGTTGAAAGTTAGTAAGCATTCTTAATAAACTAGAATCATACAGACGATTTAATCCTACTTGATTCATTTCAGTAAATGTATTTTCAATACCGTTTTTCATAGCAGTTGGTAAATGTTTTGTGGTTCTTAAAACGTATTTTACAAAACCATCATCTTGGTATGCGTCTACATAATCTGTAATTTGTGTAACACCCGCAAGTTTATTATATTCAGACATTAGTAATTCTATAACTTGAGGTTCCTGTAACAACTCAGTAATGTTAGCAGTACTCATATTGCCAAAATACGCAGCAACACCTGTTGGTGCATTCTGTATATTTTGTTGTACATATGACAACATTGTATTAATTTTAGTTTCATCTCCAATATTAATATTATAATCTTGAACAATTTGACTTACCCTTAATCTCATCGCATTTATAGCAGTTTGATTATTATTAAATTTCTTGAGTAAGTCAGGTGCGGTTATACTTATTTCTCCTTTTTCTGTAGTAAGTGTAATCTTTTTAACTCCTCCTTGTAAAAGCATCTCATATCTTTTGAGATTTTCTAAAACAACTAATTTTTTTGAAATTGCCAAGTCTTTCATATTATTAGGAATAATTGATTGCATTATTTTATTGCCTGCTTTGGAATCATTCATAGAACTAATCACTCTATCTCCATTGGCTAAAGCACCAACCCGTTTAGCAGCTTTGGCAGTAGTGATAAAATCTTTTAATTCTTTCTCTTTAGTTTCAATTTCTTTAATATCTACTCCATTGATATACATCGCTTCAATTTCAAGCTGTTGTTGCATAACTTGAGCAGTATATGCTGCATTACCAACTTTCTCATTATGCCTAACATAAGCATCTTGGACCTGATACCAATGTGTTTGTCTTTGTGTTTCAGTATACGTTTCCATTAAAGTAGAAAATTTAGGTTCTAAATTATCTAAGAGTGGAGTTATTCTTGCCTTTATAATTTTATTAAACTCACTAGGATTAGATTTACTTTCAATCGCTTTTGCTCTTTCATCTAAAATAATTCCTCGGATAGAGGACTCAACTTCCAGTTTATATTTATTATAAATCTCCTTATCATATGCGTCTTGCATTGATGCAGTTGGCTCAAACCAAGTAGGTTGACCGACACTAACATCAGGTATCTTATCAGGGACCATTTGTTTTTCAGTTTCCTGAGTAATGGGATTCTTATAATCTTTCTCTACTTCAGTAAACTTAGCGTTTTCTGCCGCATCCTCTCCCATCTTCTTACCGAGGTCTTTTAATTCTTTTAATCCAAAGTCTGCAAAATGGCTGACTAAATTATTAAAGTGATTTGCCGCTTGTATTTGACTTCTAGCCGCAACACTAAAACCTGCACCTTGATTAACTCCAATCTGGTCTACATATTTTATTTCTGATTGTTCTTTTTTTAATTTAGCCATTATTCTTGGAACCAACTAGGTTTTGTTTCCTTTACTACTCTATAACCACCCATTAAACTTCTTCCAACAGTTGAAATGATTCCAGCTTTACCACCTGCTCCTACACCTTGACGTGCTGCTCCAGCTTGCTGTACTCCGTATAAAGCCGCTAGTCTTCTTTCAGTTCCCATTAATTTAATTTTTTCTAAATCACTTTTAACTACTGCTTTACCCGCTTTAAAGAATGCACGATAAGAAGCAGAATCCGTAGTCGTTCCTGTAATTGAAAGTAATGCTCTATTCTCATCGATTTGTTCAAAATATTTTTTCTTTCTAGCATTCTCATCCATTAAAGTTTTTAATGCTTCTGAATCTGCTTGATCCTTATATTGTTTTTGTTCAAGTTCATACTTCATTGACTGATAAGCCATAGCTCGTCTTTGAGCATTGACACTCGCCATTGTTCCACCAATGGTTAGAGCAACTTGTAAAATTGCCAGAAATGTTAAAGGTTCCATTATTAGTAATATACCTCCGTTGTTAAGCCCAGTAATCTCATAGGTAATGGTGCTGATTGAGTAATTTCTAAATTGGGTTCTAAATTATATCCTAAAAAATACACTTCTTTCTTTCCTGTAAAACTTGTTAATCCGCCTGATGTATTCAAAGTTACATCTGTAAGAATTACATCATTCGTATTAACTTTCATATTATACGTTGAAGATAGTTCTACAACAGCTTTGGCAATTTTCCTAGGATACCCTGTTAATTGTCCGTTCTGAATTGTAGCATCAATGAGTAAAGTATCTAGTGTAATATCATAATTCAAACCAATATCGGCTGATGAAGTAGCTGTAGTAATACTAACTACACCATTAGCATCAACTGTTCCTGATCCATAATAATAAATTGCACTTCCCTCGGCTGATCCTGAAGTAAGATAAACTGTTTTTAATCTCATATCAGGTGAACTATTTAATCCTGAAAAGACTTTTGAAGTTACAAATTGTAATGCAACACCATCGGATTGTGAGGTACTAGCATTAAGAACAATAGTATATTCTCCGCTATTACCTGTCGCAGTAGCACTTTGAATTGTATAGACCGTACCTACTCCTGCAAACTGGAATGTTTCTCCTTGGCTTGGAGCATTCGTAAAACCATCTCCAATAAATGTAGTGGTAGAACTGAATGTTCCGTTTACTAAAGGCGTTCCGTGAGGTTGATAGGTTGCAGAAATCGTCTTAGTAACTGTCATATCTGTTGGCAGATCAAAAGCGGTAGATGCAAATTGTTCGAGGTAATAAACATCTGAGCTATTGATTGTTCTCTTGACACTTACATAAATATTACTGGTCGTACAAGCAACAGATTCTATAGTTCCATCTGTGGACCATAACATCCACCCTGCAATTTTTTCTGCTCTTTGTGAAGTAAAAATTCCCATTGTTCCATCATCATTTACAAGAAAATAAAATTGTTCTGTACGACTTGGCATTGATGTAATCTTTGCTGAGTCTTGTGGACTGGAAATTAAATGATTGGATAGTAAGCTAATAGAGTTAGAAGTAAATTCTTCTGCTCCTGCACTATAAAAATATTCTCTTACAGTCTTACCATTATTTTGAATATAGATAGTTGCACCATCAAATATTCTAGGCATCGCTTTTAACTGACTTCCTAAAGTCGATTGTCTAATAATTTGAATATCAGTTGGTGTAATAGGTTTTCCTATTTGTGGTTTTAAATAAAACTCAGATGTACTTGAAAAAATCTGTAATAGTTTTCCTGATACTAAATGTCTTATTTCGTTTATTTGATCTGAGGCAATTTGTATTTGTATTGAATCTGCATCTGCCGCTTCGCCTACATCAAAATTATAAAAGTCTGTAATCTTGCTTCCTTGTATACCATCAGGTAATGCAGTTACTCCACCAAAATATAATCTTTGTTCGTGGAACGTAACAGTTTTTGGATAACCATTAACTGAAGAAAATACTTGTTCATCCCAATTTCTAGTAGGAGGGTGTCCTACAATAACAACTCTTACTCCACCACCATCTACTGATTCTACAGCAGTATCACTTCCACCTGCGGTAAATTCCCAATGATCGTCATCTAAAACTGTAATACTAAAAGCTCCATTAATATTAGCAGTTGCTAAACCATCTCCATCATCATCAAAAATATCATTAGCTCCTGAGATAGTAACTGATGCACCTGTAGAAAATCCATGTCCTACTTGTGTAACTTTAACAACTCCTGAACCTTGTTGAGTAGCAAAAGGATCAGCATCCAATTCTATTTCAACATCATCATTTAAAGTTGCAGTTACTATAGTTGAAGAAGTATATCCTGTAATTGTTAATTCTGCTCCGTGGTATCGGATAACCATACCTACATAACCTGAAGTCCAATAAGCACTAGAGGTAGTACAAGTAACACCTGTCGCATCTTTAGTAGTAGAATCAATATCTAAAGTAATACTATCGTCAGCAAATTTAAAATAAGGTTGATAAGTCTTTTCTCCATTGACGCTAGTTTCAAATCCAAATGCAGTTCTTGTAAAAGAAGTTGATCCTATTCTTGTAATGATTTGTGGTACTATATTTTCGTGAACCACAATCATTGTATCTCCTTGTTGTGTGAAATTTAATTCATAGAGTTCTGATGTAAGCCAAGGACAAGAAGTAAAAGTTGCTAATAATACTCCTGCAGTTGAATAGATTTTTAATACGGTATTTTGAAAAGCAAATATATATTCTTGAGTAGAATTAAAGATAAAGCTTTCCAAACGAGTTGTTCCTCCTAGGTCTGCTCTAAAAAGAGTTCCTCCTCTTCTTTCAACTCCACCTTGGTTTAAAGGAATGACGTTTCTAGCTTTTTTTAAACCTTGTCCGTAAGCCGCAACATCGACACGAGATATGATAGTAGGATCAAGTTCCCCTCGTAGAAAGCTTGCTTGATGTACTCTTTGTCTAGCCATAGCATTTCATTAAGGAGATTTGGCATCGATCTTATTAAATGAAGTTACGTTCCTAACATTTCTAAATCGATCCACATCTACTCTTCTAGTTGTTTGTGCCTGTGCATCAATAGCTTTGGCAATCGCTTGCTGTGCTATTGCTCGTTTATGATACAGTTCTGATAGTTGATCGTTTCTTGCGATAGCTCCTGCAAACAAAGACGCTAGCTCGAAAACTAGCGTCTGTTTGAAGTATGGAGGAAAATCACTTTCGCTTGGTTGGAAAGTGTAATCAGCAACTACTGTATCAGTTGATGTTGTGTTTGTAAAGATTTCATCTCCGTAACGGTCATATTTAATTACAGCATCTCCTACAGTTACGGTGTGCATAATAAATGCGTCTGCTGGTAATGAATAAGCTGATTTATATCTAGCTGTTGGATCGGATGTTTTCTTACTTAATGCGGCTTGTTTACTTGCAAATCTCCATCTACATCTTGTTAAGAGATTTTCTAGTGTTGATTCGTATAATTGATTGGCTACTTTAGATTCTGTGGTATTTTCAGTAAAGCTTGAAATAGTATTAGCACCTACTAAAACTAATGCTTTACTACAAATATCATATTTACTATCAGCCATTTCATTTATTTATCTTAAGTGTAGGCGGAATGCAAGCACCCCGCCTATACGTCTTATGTTACTATGTACCGTTGATCGTTGCTACAGAAGTTCCAGAATTCGTGGATACTACCACGAGGTCTGCACTTCTAGTTCCGCCAGTTGAACCTACACAAAGTATTATATCGTTTACTTTAAGTTCGCTAGTCGCAGCTAGAAAGTAGTCTGTACCAATTATAGTACTGATTGCGTCAGTTGAAGAATAGTGCCAAATTCCAACGGACCCACCAGCTACTTTTTTTAAGTCTGCTATTGCAAATGCCATT
>Ga0098039_1000953_pt1 | contig 11603 bp, 4 predicted proteins | sample 6_EtaG_FD_75047 | JGI IMG/M metagenome (GOLD analysis project Ga0098039, IMG submission 75047) | Marine viral communities from the Subarctic Pacific Ocean - 6_ETSP_OMZ_AT15160 metaG | ecosystem: Environmental > Aquatic > Marine > Oceanic | place: Pacific Ocean | collected 2015-01-08 | reverse complement strand
CGCCACCGATGCCGATGGAGACATTAATACATTTGGTGTGAACTTCACGGCCCCAGCCATGACCAAGGCTAATTTCATTGAAACCGCAGAGACGCGCGCAGAAAATGTCGAAAACTATAACATAGTCCCAGAAAATAGTGGATTAGCACACACGACAGTTCAAGAGCCAATTGTTAATTTTAATCCTGCTCCTCAGCAATTAGAGATAAATTCTCAAAACGCGAGTATTGTATTTGGCACTGATCGACCAGCCGGCCTTGCCGATGGCTATGGCGCTGAAGGCGCCCAAGGAGCCAACACAATTGATATTGTAGTTGGTCGTATGTCGAAGGCTCGCGGAGGCATGGGCGCCGAAGATGGTTCTGTGGTGGAAAACAGCTTTTGTGCTGACGGCGCCCGAATTTACATTAGTGAAATGACAGATGTTGATAAGAATTTTGGTTTAGCTGGAACTGCCGCGCTGCCCGGTACCTCCGCAATTGGTATTAAGGCCGACAGTGTGCGCGTGATAGGCACCAGCGGTGTTAAGATTGTAACAGGGCGCTCGTTTGCCTGTCAAGGTTTTGGTAACTCAGGTGAGTCCAACACAGTGGGAGGAAACCCCGGAGTTGCGCAACCTATTGAACTGATTGCCGGCAACAACACAGAGCCCGCGCTGTTCGCCAGCGCAACCACCCTGCGGCACAAAGCCGGCTCAACCACAGAAACAATAGAAAGATTACAACCCATAAGCATGGGACTGAACACGCGAGATGCTCTTAGAGATCTGGGAACTTTAGTTGAAGAAATCTTAGGAACACTATTTAATATGGCGCTTCTTCAAACGACTTTTAATAGTGTTTTAGGGGTCACCCCGATTACGGCGCACTCAGCAGCAGCAGGCACTGTATCCGCTCAGTATCTATCCAAAGTCATAAATCCCTTGTGGCAAACTAGAATAAATAAAATTATGTGGCACACCAATCATTTAGAAGCGTATGGATACAAGTATATTTGTAGCAAGAATGTGTTTGCAACATAATTATTAAAACAAACAAATGGCAAAATCAAAATTTCTCGAATACCAGGATAAAAATAACGATGGGCTCATCGACAAGTGCGGTGAACAGCCCATTGTTCCCGAAGCAGGCAAAGAGTGCCCTGATTGCACACCCAATCCTAATGCCATTGTACCAGATTGGAAAACACAAGGTGATAACGAGCCATGGCACAATGCTAAGGAGTGCACTTATGAAGTTACAATCACGACTCTTGAGACTTCTATTATGCCGTCTGAGGATGCAACCGAAGAGGAATCTCGGGATTATGTACTTTCGCTTTTTCATGGCTACTCGGATATAGCTGCCGACTCTTTGATAGTCAATTTTAATAAAAAAGATATACCAATCACGAGGGCCACAGTATTAGCACATCTCCAACAAAAGCGATATGATCTAGATGCGCGCCGCGGCTCTCATTTAAAATTGCTCTATGCGATTGATTATGACATTTTTGCACCGTTAGAAGAGTTAGTACCCGGCGAAGAAGAGGAAGAGGATGACGATCTTGAGTCTCAACCTTCCGGGGCTGACATAGTAGTTACTTTCGAGGGAGTTTCTAATCTTAAATTAAAACTTGTTCGAATTCAAAAAGCTTTATTTTTATATGGAGTTTATTATAAAGTTTATCGCGCTATTGATAATGGTAACTTGGTCTTTGAAGAGTCTGGCAAGATTTTAGATTTAGATCCCTACGGCGATCTTACAATGTTTGGTAGTTCCATACTATCCAAAATTTTGCCGGCTTTAGAATCATTTTTAAATTCCAAGGAATTAAATATTCCGAATGTCGGCGGTGTTTCTGGAATCTTTAAAGATAAAGTCATAAAACTCACCCTTACTTTCGCGCCGAATTATTCCCGACTTAAAAAAATAGAAGCATACACAGAAGGATGCGCTGATCCTGTGGTGCTTAAGGGCAAAGTGCTCCGCGTGCTTAATGATAACGGCGCGTTTAAAGATGTTACCGCCATGGGATATTTTACCCAGGTAGATAAGATGCACCAAGCTTTAACTGCTCGGGTACCGATGCATTGGATGGAATATGTTAAAAAGTTTACATTTCCGACCGTTGTAGAAAAAACTAATTATCGGAAAAACGCATCCCCGGAAGACGGAGAAACTGAAGCCAACTTAAGCTGTTTAGCGCGCGCTCTGGTGAACGAGGGAAAACAACTCGGCCAAGATATTTTGGATCCTGCTTTTAGTATCGGAGATGCTATTTCGTATAAGTTTCATTTGAGCGCTTGTAAAGATGAAGAAGGGGCACAAAAAGAAAGAGAAGATCTAGGGATTGCATTAACCCGGGAACAGAAAAAAATCAAAAGAAAAAAGAGAAGGCAAGACTTTTTAAAAGACGTAAACACCGTTCAAGATCCTAATAATCCAAAAGTCAATAAAAGCATTTATGCGTTTGCCAAGGAACAAGCTTATAAGGAATTAGCGACTAATCAAAATAGTTTTGAAACGATGTGCGCCGACTTTATAGCCACTGGTCAAGCAGGTAGCTTATCAATTGATGATATCTTTACAAAGAGCTTGGATAGAATTAAGCTTTGTGGCATGCAGGCGCTCCTTTTAGACACTATGCAATGCTTAATGAAGGGAATCAAGCTTGAAGACGCACTTGCTAGTATTACAAAAGCCGCACTCAGTGCCATGTCCATTGAAAATTTTGGAATTTTATTCGTTGGTCTTCCACCGGGTCAACAAGAACGACTCAATCAAATGGTAAAAACGAAACTTGCTTCTGGAGATTTCTTTAAGCAGGATAGCCAAAATCAGGTTTTAGCTGATCAAATAGCCGGCAACTATAATATTAAGCCCCCATGGGAAGATGAGGAACTGGCGAAACAGAACGATCCCGTCAATAACCCCCCAGAACGCACACTCGCGCAACAATTCGATCTTCGAACTGCTCAAAAGAGACTAAGCACCGATGTGGTTATGCAAGTCTATATTTCTGCACTTATTGATGAATATGCTGATAATTTGTTGAGCATGGTCGATCTTCTTAATGAATTCCCAGGCGCCCCCCTTATTGCAAATATAATTGCAACGATGACATGCCCGGCCCCTCCTGTTTTTGATCCGAGTGTTATGGATTTTATTAAAGATGTAGAGTTGCCATTTTGTCGTAATGTTGATGACATTGTTCTTCCTAAAATATCTAATCCTTTTGGTTGGATTCCCTCCAAGATGGATATCTCGGCGGTGTTGTTTGAGGCAGTCACTTTAGCAATTCAACAGGCTCTAATCAAAATCATAATGACGATGATGATTAAAATATGTGAGCTTTTCGGGAGTTTTGTTTGTAATATATTGGAAACTACGGGAGATCTAGCTAAAGCGCTAGTTACCGGCAATAAAGACGAATTTGCTAATATTATTAAAGAGTCTATATGTGGAGACGATGCATCTGATGAGGATGTTAATGATACCATTGAAGATATGATGAACACCCTCGGCCCAGGCGCCGGCGCCTTCGCTGATCAAGGAGAAATGATACAGTTTTCTGAAGATGTTTCCTCAGCCACTACTCGGAAAGAACTTACAAATGCGTTTTTGGGCGATTGTTCCAATGACTTTTTAAATATAGTTGACTCGCTAATTGAATATGAATACCCTGCGCTGCGTCCTGGTCTGAGTAATAAAGAAAATATTTGCGCATTTTTCAAGAATTCTGGAAACTTATTTCCGGCCGATATCAAAGCATGGATGAATGATTTTGTCAATCAGCTTCCGGAAAATGATTTGATGCCCGCAAATCCAAGTCTTTGTGCGGATCCTGAAAGTGTGGAGCGTTTTTGTGAGTTACGCACCAACTTACTTAAAGGAAGAGCAACTGAAGCTCAGGCCAAAGAGATGTGCGACAACCTTCAAGACGATATTAAAGACAACCTGGAAGATCTAGGAAAAATGATGCAAGACACGCCTGGATATATCGCTGGCAATATGCCGGCGATGGTATCAGATCCCGGTTGTGATAATGGCTTAATTCCGTTTGAATCGGAAGAGGCTGCAGCCACGGCCGGTCTCACTATTGCGGATGCCATGGAGCAGCTTAAAATGGATTATGTTGAAGACATGCTGGGGAATGGTGGAACACCGTTTACAGATGCCGATTGGGGATTATTAAACATGCTTCTTGCTGACACCAGCGGAAATGCGCTTTCTACTCATAATAGAAAAGCGAATCGTATGTTTGGTCCCACTATGAACCTTACTACGAATGAGTCGGTGTCGTGGTGGGATATTAACCCATACTTCTTATTTCTGAAGCCGATGCCCACTATATTCCAAAAAGATGCTCTTCCATTAAGCGTAGGAGAGTGGATGCGAGATCAGGCGATTGAAACCAACCTTACGTTTGCTACAACAAATACGTGGCTGGAGCCTGAAATATATGGCGCGAGCTTTGAGAGGCTGGGCTTTAAAGGATGGTTTGGAGATGATGTAGATTTAACCCAGATTCCCGATCAAGGTTATAATAGCAAATTTAAAATAAGCTTTAAAAATGATGAAGTTCAAATTGTGCGCGCCGGCAGAAAACTAGACCCAGATGTCTCCATGGAATATCATGATAATTGTAAAGGTAGAAAGAAAGACGCTGGCAGGGGCTATGAAGGGGGCACAAACACATTTGATTATGGATTTAAGCTGGATATGTTTTTAAGCGATCTGCACAAAAAAGACGATGTGATATGTAACATACCAGGAAACAATGTGCGAATAAATATCGAAGATATTGAAAACCTCACCGCGCCCGGGGATTTCCCGTCCATCTTTTCTCTATTTAATCCTTTGAGCGCCGTAGAAAATGTTGAAGAAATGTTCGCGGCAATAGCCAACCCTTCGTTGCCGGACAAGCCAGATAGTGAAAGAAAATATGAATTCTTTGCTCGCGATGATACATTCGATAATGTGGACTTGACCCAATACCCACAGCTTCTTTCTGCTTTTCAATCTACTAGAGATTCTGCACCACAACTAATTTTATTAAAAGAGATTATGAACCAAGAGAATGGCACCAATGTAAAACTAGTCGATCTTGAAGGTCCTTATGATCAGCTTAATGAAAGACTAATGAATGATCTTAAAGCCGGCTTCACAGGCCCGACCGAGGCCGAAATCGCCCTGGGCTTCGACGCGAACGGGGACCCAACAGTTGGCAGATCTGCGTATAATTATGGCGCCGCGTTTGATAATCTACAATATGACGACTTCGATTATATGGCACCGATGGAATATCAAAATTCTGCCGTCGCGCCACGCGCCGGCGATTATGACCGGGGGCCGTACACGCCGAATCGTGATGCTGGCATGCAATGGTATAATAATGACACGGAATCATGGGGATTATTATATGCCGATATTGATATGGATCCCCCAGGTAATGAAGCTTTCCGGCTTTTTGATTCTCCGAGAAATAGCGATATGCTTTTAGGAATTAGTCGCAATCAATATAATAATGAGGTGTCATATTATGACAAACTAGATAAGATCCTGAAAAACACACGTATTTTTTATCTTAATCCCGCACAGCATGGCGGGTCTTATAAACGCCCCGGAATGTATGTTGTGCCTCTGAAGAACAAAGGCTGGATGGGGTTTATCGATGTGGTCTTCCCACCTGCCGCGGCCTGCCCAGAGGCGGACGATGATTTAGTGGATTTTGGACCGATTCAGAAAAGAGTGGATGATTCTTATTCGCGAATCCCGGAAGATCAAAGATTGCGCTTGGAACCTCAATGTGTAGTAGAACTACCTTATAATAGAATTTTAGAGCGCTCCTCTGTGGCCGGCCTTGAGGCGCTTATTACGGGTGCGATCCAAATTTATATTAGCACGCATTTTGTTAAATGCATGCCGATGTTTACGTTTATCAAGCCTTCCTTTTCGGATAATTATAGCAATTTGTTTGTAAGCTATATAGTCGAAGGAATGGAAGCATCTCTTAAAGATGCCCAGGACCCCTTCAGAGAGTTTTTTAATACCTTTAAGGATAATGAATTCTGGTATGCATTTTTAGAACAAAGCGTTCAACTTTATGCGCGCCTTGTTGATGATGGAGCAATTTTAGATGTTCCATATCATGTTCAAGAAGCACTCGCCCGCTTAAACGATATGCAGACTATTTATGATTATCCCACGAAAAAGGACTTAATAAACGCTATTAAACTTGGAGATGAACCCTGGTACCAAATCTTTAACCTCCCAGGCTTCAGAGGGGAAAAGAATTTTGAAGCTATCCAGGCCACAGAAGAAGATGCAAAGCTGATTCTCATCGAATTAGTAGCACGAGAGCTTAATTCCGTTTCTGAACGCATGGAAAACAATTTAGAAACCGCGGAGATGAGCCCAGAATATGACAAACTCGCATATTGGTTCTTAACGAATCATACTGGTGGCCACTCATTAAAACTTAAAGGGCCTTTTATAGAGACAGTTTCTACTTTGGAAGAACCACCAGCACCTTATTATACGAATGGGGGACAATTATATGTGGACGAAGCCCGGGCCACCGGCGAACCTTTTAAGGAAGGTGATGATTATATAGGCTACTATCATGTAAGTACTGATGCAGCCGGTAATAAGAGTTATATGGCAGGCTCAGAACATATTGAAGCCGAACATGATGTATTGGCGCCATATGAAAACTTAATTATAATGAAGAATGCTAATGATGACGACTTGGGGAGTATCTCCGCATACGAAGCAAACAGATCTACATGCGGCAACTACAATTGCGGCTCCCAGAGCAAGGATTTCTATATAGAACAATATGTAAGTATCGACGGTGTTAAAATGTCTCCAACAGCCGCGGCCACCGCAATTGCTTCTCAAGATCCAAACCTTAGTCTTTCAGAAGTATATCGAGGCACCCTCGAACATGTTACTGATGATGACGGCGAAGTAGTGGGACTCAAAGGAGAATTAGGAGTACGCAACGGACTTCAGTTTTATTACATTTTTAATGGCGAAAAATATGCAGTAGCCGACGCAGAAATTGACGCTCTCGATGTATCGTGCGGCGCTTTTGAGCCCGCAACACCCAGCAGCAAGCTTTTATTGTGCCTTATTGATCATTTGATTGCCGATCAGAAGTTTAGAATGCTAACAGAATATATTTTTCCACTCAACAAATTTACTGCATTTCTGGCAATTTATAATGATCTCGCACTATTGCCCTCAGTCGGAGAAAAGATTTTTAATACATTAGAAGAACTCGGTCTGTCTTCTGAAGAAGGCGACAAGAAAAGCCGGCTGGGCATGGCGCTTGAGACGGCCGTGCTCTCTTCCAACCCCTTCGACGACATCGAGCTATACAAGACCCATCCCGGATTATGGCTAGACACGGATGCGCTTAAAGAGTCTATCGTCGACCGTGCCAAATTCAACCCCTTGGACCGGATTATCCTCCCAGATCCTTTTAATTTTGACGGCGTGAAGATCAATGGTGTCCCCAATTATGGAGGCAATGAAGGCTGGGAAATATATAGTGTGCGCAAACCGCGAGGATTAGGACAATTATTCGGTGATACTACCTGGGACCAATGGGACCAAGTTTTATTAAGAAACTCGAAGAACAGAATAAAACAAATGTTTAAAACTTATTATTATGGGCGAGACTTTAAGCCGGGAGACTCTCTTTACGACGAAAGGCCTTCGAAGGTGCGAACTCAAAGGGTGAAAGACTTGATTAAACCACTGAGCTTTATAGATCTTCTTCCGTGGCACAAGCGAAAGAAGTTGCGCCCCAACCCAATGGGCAAAAATAATGAAACTTGTAAGAGTGATAATTCGAATGAGTAAATATTTATATATAAAGGTAGCATAGAATGTCCTCATTAGGAGTGAAATTACCCCTGACAAGAGATTCCGGAGACGGATTCACTATGATTAAAAGCATAAAAGGAATGCTTAAGCAAAACTTTAAGATGCTTTTATTCACCATTCCGGGCGAACGTGTCATGGAACCCGACTTCGGAGTGGGGCTTAAAACCTATTTGTTTTCTAATGTATCAGAAGACATTCAGTCGCAGATTTCTTATAAGATTAGAGAGCAGGTACAGATGTACCTTCCCATCATTTCGGTCAACAATATTCAATTTGGATTAAGCAGTATTGAAACTAATACTCTTTCTATGCGAATTACCTACACCATCCCTACTTTGGGGCTTCAAGATTTATTAGAATTCACTATTTAGTGTGAGGATTTTTAATGGCAAACGAACAGAAAAAGATATTCCCCATCGATTATACCAAAAGAGAGTTTGGTGGAATCCGCGAAGAACTCATGGAAATCGCAGAGCGATTTTATCCTGATAACTTCCAAGATTTTAGCGAAGCATCCTTTGGTTCGATGATGCTGGATGCCGCCGCATATGTTGGCGATCAGCTTTCTCTCTATTTAGATTATAATGTAAACGAGTCGTTCTTAGACACTGCATATCAATATTCAAACATTCTGCGCCATGGCAGAGTTTTGGGTTATAAAGACCAGGGCCGCCCCTCCACTTATGGACAGGTAGCGCTTTTTGTAATGGTTCCCGCATCAACAACCGGTGTTGGACCTGATTCTCGTTATACTCCCATTCTGAAGCGAGGGTCGCGGTTTTTATCTCAAAATGGATTAAGTTTTGTTCTCTTAGAAAATGTAGATTTTAGTAATCCCAAATACCCTATTGTAGTTGCACAAAGCGACTCTTCCACTAGCTCCCCTACACAATTTGCCATTAAAGCATATGGAAATGTAGTATCAGGATATTTCACCCAGAAAGAGATAAGTGTCGGTCCTTACGAAAGGTTTCTTCGGGTTAAACTCGCCGCGAGTAATGTTTCTGAGATTATTTCTGTAACTGATTCTGAGGGGAATGAATATTTTGAAGTAGATTATCTTGCTCAAGATATTATCTATAAAGAAATTGCGAACGCTAATTTTAGAAACGATAATACCCCATCAGTTATTAAGCCTGTTCTTGTTTCTCGCAAGTTTATAGTCGAGCGAGATAGGAACAACGCATACCTTCAGTTCGGCAGCGGTAAAGCCGGCGAATCTGAGATCGTAGCGGACCCTCAAAGAGTTGCACTCGATGTTTTTGGAAAAGATTATGTGAGTGACACAACCTTTGATCCTTCTCGGCTATCTAAAAATGAAAACTTCGGAACAGTGCCCTCTAACACTACATTAACTGTAGTTTATCGAGTAACCAATCCGCTAAACTCTAACGTAGCAGTCGGAGCCCTTAATCAAACTGCCAATATCTTATTGCAATTTGATAATCGGCCTACGCTTGTAGACGCTAAAGTGAGAAATATTCAATCCACATTAGAAGTTATTAATGAAACCCCCATTGTTGGAGATGTTTCTAATCCTACTAGTGGCGAGATTAAAAGAAGGATTTTTGATACCTTCCCCACACAGAACCGCGCTGTGACGCAGGCCGACTATGAAAATTTGGTATATCGCATGCCATCTAAATATGGCTCCGTTAAGCGCGTGTCGACACAGAAAGACCCAGACTCTCTTAAGCGAAACCTTAATATGTATGTTATATCTGAAAACCAATATGGAAAACTTACTAAAACAAATGCCACCATTAAGAACAATATCAAAACTTGGCTCAATCAATATAGGATGATCAACGATACACTAGATATCTTGGATCCCTATGTTGTTAATTTAGGAGTTGATTTTGTTGTGAAAGCACAAGCGGGCGCTGACAAGTTCGATGTGTTAAACAAATGTATCAATGCTTTGGCGGCCCGATATAATCAAGGCTTCTTTATTGGAGAACCCTTTTATATTAGTGAGATATATGAAGAGTTGAAAAAAGTCAACGGAGTGTTAGATGTAGTTAAAGTCAAGATCAACAATAAGGTTGGTGGTAATTATGCAGATACTTCATTGGATATTAATAAAAACCTCTCACCTGATGGCAGCTATTTAGTGGTGCCCAAAAATGTAATTGTGGAGATTAAATTTCCACCTAATGATATTCGAGGAAAAATTAAATAATGGGACTAAAACGGTATAACGCAAATGCAGACACCACTATCGTTAACGCCTTTAAGCCTAATCTGAGAACACGTGGCACGGGCTCTAATATGGGTGAAGCAGATATTATGGAGGTATACTCCATTTATGGACGAGAAACTACAAGCTCGCAAGAACTATCGCGCGCTCTTCTGAAGTTTTCGATGACCGATATAACCACAGATCGCACAGCCGGCACAATCCCAGCGAGCGGAAGTGTTAGTTTTTATCTGCGCGTGTTTAATGCTGCACACTCTAAAACAGTGCCCCCTGACATAACAATGGTAGTACAACCAGTTTCCCGTTCTTGGCAGGAAGGCGTAGGACTAGATCTTGAAACCTATGCAGATGAAGTCCGCGGAAACACTGGCGCCAATTGGATTTCAAGTTCAAAAGGACAACCGTGGACTTTGGTTGGTGGCGATTATATTACTTCAGCTAGTGACACCTACAAGAAGACTCTTACAAACGGTCTCGAAGATTTAGAGATAGATATCACCCAATTGGTAGAACAGTGGATTAAGGGCACTTATTCTAATCACGGAGTAGGAATTCATTTGACTGCTAGTCAAGAGGCCTATCATTCCAGTTCTACCGCTGGCACCAGAGGACAAGCCACAGGAAGCGTCCTAGCCAATCCCGATGGTGCAACTACATCCTACTATACTAAAAGGTTTTTCGCTCGCGGAACTCAATACTTCTTTAAAAAGCCAGTTATTGAAGCGCGCTGGAATTCTGTCACCAAAGATGATAGAGGAGATTTCTATTATAGTAGTTCTCTGGCATCCGCAACAGACAACCTAAACACTCTTTATTTATACAATTATGTACGGGGGCGCCTCACTAATATTCCTGCTATTGGCACAGGGAGTATATATGTGAGTCTATATTCTGGCTCTAGCTCTCCCACTGGCTCTGTGTTGGTTCTCCATAATTCTAAGACCAATGTAACGGGCGGTCATGTATCCGCTGGAATTTATTCTGCTTCAATCGCCATTACCGCTGCAGCAACCCCGCTTAAAAACGTTTTTGATGTGTGGCACAATGACAACAACACGGAATACTTCAGTGGCTCTATCAAACCTGTAGTGCTGCAAGCCAACCAAACAGTAGAAACACCAGTTTATTATATGAATATCAGTAATTTACATGATAAATATCGTAAAGATCAAACAGCACGTTTAAACTTATATGTTAGAAATAAATTTTGGAGTCCCACCATTTACACCAAAGCAACTGCCACGGTTGCTAGTACCACCATTTATAGCGCTTCTTATAAAGTATATCGGGTGTTAGATGGCCTAGATGTAGTGCCTTACGGTACCAGCAGTCAGTTATACACCGTATTATCTTATAATGCATCTGGCAATTACTTTGATTTTGATATGAGCCTGTTAGACCCTGGTTATGCATATGGGTTTAAATTTTCATTTTACGACCCGGTGGTGAATTCTTGGCTTGAACAGCCATATACTTTTAAATTTAGAGTAGAGGATTATGAGTATTAAGAAACTTTTTGGTTCTGT
>Ga0098039_1000950_pt1 | contig 11618 bp, 5 predicted proteins | sample 6_EtaG_FD_75047 | JGI IMG/M metagenome (GOLD analysis project Ga0098039, IMG submission 75047) | Marine viral communities from the Subarctic Pacific Ocean - 6_ETSP_OMZ_AT15160 metaG | ecosystem: Environmental > Aquatic > Marine > Oceanic | place: Pacific Ocean | collected 2015-01-08 | reverse complement strand
ATTAAATATTCTTATTCTGATAATTATTCAAATTATTACCATGATATAACAACTGGCAAGGGTCTTTGGGGTGGCTATGGCACTGATCCATACGATAAAATAGCCCAGGCTAAAGCTGGATGTCCCAATGCTAATGTACAGAACAAGGGGATATACATTGAAATAAGTGATTTTTCACTTACTCCTGATGTAAACAAAACATTCTTTAACAGTGATGCCCCAGATCCAGAAACCTATTATAACATGCTTGAAGTACAACCCGGCGCCGTACCGGGCTCATTAGCCCAGCTCCTGGGCTTTAACCCTGGTGAAAAGAAGACTACAAGGCTCTCAATAGGCAAATTTGCGGATTCTAAAGATATTTCCGAAGCTGTTGTAATGATACCATACCTTTCCAAGCCTATTTATATGCCGCTCCATCCGGATTGTAAATATACTAATTTTCACACTGACAAAACGCTACGTCATGACAAGGAAATTTTTTATGCAACTCGTGAATTGATATCTGGAAAACATTTTTTGCCTATTAACGAAGAACTTTTTGTAAATATATTAAATTTCCATATTTTGGAGAGCACCAAAAGAGAGTTTATGAGTGGATTTCATGGGGCTTCAGAACATTCCGACATTGAAGCTTCAGCAGAGATGTCGATGACCAGAGCTGAAGCCTTGGGCTCAGATGTTGGCAGGATGATAACTACTCTCTCTTCTTTAACAGAGCACGGAGGTTATCAGCTTCCTCCTGAATTTGACTTCATACACAACGCTTCTGTGCCACCATTTCAGATGTTGGTGATACCGTTTAAACATAAACTATATAAACAAGAATTAATTGACATATATCAAGGAATTATGCCGGATAGCTCCTTACATGCAGAAAAAGTTTCTAGCGGGATAACGACTCATCCTTATTCTCCTGTTGGCGAGCTGCCTTACGGAAAGTTTTATATACCATATGTTAACAGCCAAATGTTTGAGTCATCTGTGACCAGTTTGTTGTCACCAGATATGATTATAAATCCTCAAAAAGATGATTTTTCTCCTCCTTCAAAACAAGTAATTCCGGAACAATACACGACCGCAGCCGGATTTTACAATGATTTAAGGTTTATGGTGTTTAAAGTAAAACAAAGATCTAAAAAAGATTATTCTAATTATAGAGAAAGACAAATAGCAAAAGCCGTCATGGGCACTTTACATGGCCAAGAGGAGAATACGCAGAATATTTCTTACCAAGAGCTACAACTGGGGTCATCTTTGGAAATTTTATTTAGAAATAAAAGTGTTGGAGACGTATTCGGCTCTAACTGGCCATATGACAATTTCTCACTAATAGAGTCATTAAAAATAGATATTAGTTTTGCCGCTACACCCGGTTCAAGTGGGTAAGTTAAAAAAAAGGAAATAAAATGGAGTTTTTTAATAAAAAAGAAGATGTTATAGATTTACAACTAACTCAATTTGGTAGGCACTTGATGTCAAAAGGCGCATTCAAACCAGAATATTATTCTTTTTTTGATGATAATATACTTTATGATTCTTCAAAAACCAATATGAGCGAAGCACAAGGTGATGCAGAGAAAAGGATAAGAGAAACACAAACGATGCAGCCTCAAATAGCTATATCATCTTTAGAAAAAGAATTTAATACAAGTTACGAGATGATTTTAGGCAACGAAGCCGGCGTATATACCGCTGTTTTACAAAAAACAGCTGAAAAAAACTATGCCCTACCGCAACCCTTGGGAACAAGCGGCCTCGGTTCGGAATACATTCCATCATGGTCTGTACAATATTTAAAAGGCAAGCTTACGGGGTCTTCAAACAGCTTAAGCATGCAAGAAAAAAGTGGAGGTATTAATATAGTTAAAATTCCTCAGTTGACTACAGAAATAGAAATAGAGACAGCGGTACTTGACGGTGAGGCAAGTGAAGATCCCATGGAGCCTGCGGGGTCTGATATAACGGTTGTTAACAGGGGCGATAACTTTGTTTTATTGAAGATTTTGGAAAATAATTCTGAATTTCAAAAAAAGAATTTTGATATAGAAATGTATGAAGTTATTGAGCAAAAAGAAGATTCTTCAACAATTGAAGTTTTAAGGCCGCTGTATTTCACAAAACCCTATAATCCGGATGATTCACAATCCCCACAGGAAGATACTACGCCTATGGATAGTCAGGAATACATTGCGCATTATTTTGATTTAAGAATGGACAATGAAATAGATCCAAAAATATTATGTGAGTATGATCCTGTTAACGAGAGCCTTGGTGTTTTTGCCGATGAACGAACAATTATATGTCAAGATGTTTTAAACCAGCAAGAAAGTGTTCCATTTAATATTTATGAAGGTGGTACTGGAGATATACCTGGAGATATTTGTTAATGGCTTGTTCAATTTTAGATTTAATGTCAGGCGGTGGCTTTTTGCCACATGTATACTGCAAAAACATCACCCTAATGAAAGGCCCGAACGGCAATAACTCTACTAAAATCACATTAACTTTAGAAATTTTACAAAGTAAAAAACAATTATTAACTAAAAACTGGTTAACCAAAACTGCATCTGGCTCAATTCTTGCAGACTATATATATATTCAAATCCTAGCGATGATAGGCTCTGATAATATCCAACAATTAGACCCTAGTCGTAATGCAGCCGACGCGGATTGGCCAGGTAACGCATACCTTGCTGCATATCATTCCGGGCCTCAATGGCTGGATTCAACGAAAGACGAGCCGGCTTATTTTCCGTTTTATGACCCACATCATGAAGACGGCATGCAGTTCCTCCACCCGGACCAGAGTATTTTTTCTAATGAGGCGATCTTCGATGATCCACTGTTCGCGAAAGTAATCTCACTTGGAGATCTTTTAAGAGACCATGGCATAATCTCTGGTACTGATATCACAGATCTTAATGACCTTTCTTCATTGTTTTATAGACAAGAAATAAAGAATGGTGAACCTTATTATGTTTTTTCATTTGAACACAGCATCGTTTTAAACAACGAAGTTAATAATTTAGGCTTCTTTTTTGTTTCTCATGCAAATGGTCGAGAATTTCTTTTGAATTCAGATATCGCGTCTACACCCGCGGCCCAGCAGGCTATTGAAGACATGTCGCCGCGGCTTTTAATCGGCCCGGCAAATACAGAAATTGTATTTGAGAACGGCAAAGTGAAAAAAACTAGAAAACAATTCTTCTTGCCTGACGGGAATGCATGGAACGGCTCTGTTCACTTACACGTATGCAACATGAACCCGGCACCTGATGGCTACTGCGGCGACGGCAAAGCAATGGGTGGATCTGGTGTATCGGATCCAAATCCAAGTGAATCGTCTTACCGCGGCTGGATGGCCGGCGAAAGGCATATCCCCGGTGCGCAAAAATTAAGATTATTAGAAGTACCAAATTATATGGTAAACGATCTCAGAGTTAACGAAGTAGATTTAGACACAGTTCTTGGCTTAACAATGAATGAACATATACAGGTCCTCAGCAACACTTCGGTTGTTACCGAAACGATCGAGCAGTTAATAAGCCCCTTTCAAAAAGAAACAAAAAAATATTTAACAAAATTTGATAATCCGCCTGGCCAAGGCGGAGGCCTCGGCGGAGGTCACACATTATATGATAGTGACAGTGAATTTTCTAAATTGTATGTTACAAGAGATAAAGAAAACAATGCGAGAGGTATGTTTATCATTGATTTTGAGCGCCTGCTAAGAAACAATTCCGCTCTTTATCCTATATTAGATAACCCAACTGAGGAGGTAATCAACGTAAAAATTACAAAATGTCTTCAGAACTCTAAATTAATAGAATTAAAAGTATATCGAGACAGGGTTAAAAAGAGACCACAGGGGAAAACATATGAAAAATACGCTAATGATACTTCTTACGAAGAGCCCTCATACCTAGTTGGCATAATCTCAGATGGCTCTGTATACGGCAACTCTACTCCAGGTGGTCAAATTGAAGAGATCCCCTTGTCTATGCCAGGTTTTCCGAATGAAACTCAGAAAGTGAGGTCTTTCATATTTACCGACAGTGACGTGGGAACAAAGACAGCCGGCTTGTACCAATACAGGATAGAAATGTCTTTTAAAGATGGCAGTTACTATTTTCTGAATTCTATGCTCATAAAGCTTGTACGACAAAGAACTCTCCTACAACAATACCATGATTTTTCTTTAAGTTCTTATGCTCTAGAGGGAAGTGTCGACACTATGGGCGTCACCACAACCCCTGCGAGTTTGAGGCCATATTACAGAAATGGTAGTTTTGATGAGAAATTTTTGGAACATGCAGAAATAAAATTTCCGATTTTTGTGCCGCAAACGCCGATGTCAGGGGACCACCCATCAATATTAATGTCGACTATAAATATGCTCTTCACTTGGGGTGAAACTACAAACTCACCAGATATTTCATCTTTAATAGATCCAAGTGTTGGAAGCCCACAAGGAATAGAGTTTGTAATAAAGATAATAGATAGTTATGTCGATAAATTACAAAAACTTTTAGGAGCCACAAAGGTTAATAAAACAGGCTCAGAAATAGATACAAATTCAGTGCCTAATGGCTATAATTTTAATAATTTTTTTGGGTATACAATATCACCAAGTGACGCACTAATAGAAGAGTTTCATACATTTGACAGCCCGACAGAGTTGCACAAAGCACTTTCAAACGAGGATATATATATAGATTATTTAACAAGTGGCCACTCTCCTATTATAGGTGGTTCAAATACTGTTGATTGGAAGGGTCCAATTATATTAAATAAGGGATATCTTGAAGATCGTTTTAAGTCTGACGCAACCAGGTTGTATCATCCTGCCGAAAGCAAGGACGTTTTTGATGGCACCACAGGGATCAGCCTGTTTTACACTTCAGAGGGTTCCGACTCACTTGGGAACACCGGATATTCATTTTTGATGCCTTCTATTATAGAATTATCTGAACCTGGGGAAAAAAATATATCTTTTAATTTCTTTTATAACGCCCTCAATAACAACAAACCTGTCACACATGACCCGATTGATTATGATAAGATTGTAGTAGCTTTATTAACTTATAGTTATAATAAGGATGATGTAGGAGATACAGATCTATTATCATCATATTATAAATTTCCTGGGCATGGAGACACATATGTTCTTAAGGAGTCTTATAAGGAGTTGTTTAGCGAAATAGGTATGTCCGTACATGACCGAACCCAATATGATAATTTTTTTGACAAAGAACCAGGCGCAGGCCCAGTGCCGAACATAGATGATCCAGAGGAGCTTCTCCCCTCTTCGTTAAACGACTTTTCCGATACTAATTTACATACAGAAAATTATTATCATAAATTTCTTTCAGATGAAAACAATGTGTTTAACACACCGGTGGCAAAAACAAGTGCAGTTTATAGCAAGGCCCTTCCAAATATATTTAAATTTAAACATTTTATAAATAGTACCCTGAATCTAGACTGGCCAGACGAAGCTGCTAATATACTTGATGATAGCAATAGTTCTTTTATTAACGCGTTCAAACCCGAAAATAAAATTAAATATAATTCTTTCTTGTTTATACATGCAAATTTAATATCAGAAATACAAGTTTATACTGGTGAAACAATTGCAATGGCTTCAAACCCAATGAAGTCAGATGACGATGACTGGAGAACATTAAGCAAGGATGACCTTGATACATTAAACGGAAACTTATTTTGTAGAACAATATTATATGACGAAAAGTTGGCTTATGGGCTAAATTTACCAATTATAAATAAATATTTTTTTGTTACTAGCGCCACGGTGGCTTCTCCCTCATTCATGCAAAAAATTCCGCTAATTAATATTAACCAGAAGAAATTTTTAAATCTTGACTATAGAACAAACAATCTTCTTGTAGCAACGAATAACGCAAGAAAGAAAAAGAAACCAATATTATCAGGCCCGGGCACACAAGGCTCCGCCGCACAAGGTGGCTCAGTTGTTGCCGCCGGAGGCGGCGCGCAGACGGTCATCGGCGGGGGAACCGGAGGATATTAGAGATGTTAGGAGGTAAAAAAAGAACAGTTGTCGATCTCACTAGCTTTATAAATCTTCAAAGATCATATGAAGAAGGGCAGGAGGGCGAGCTTTTTGGTACTACTTCGGTAAATGCAAAAGCTCTTGGGGGTTTTTATCTTCCTTATCCAGAAAAAGACACAGTTAGACTAGCACTAGGAAAATATTGGGATTACGAAGCGGACATCGACGACGCGGGCCAAATTGTAGCTAAGCAAACTAAGATATTCCATCATCAACAAAACCCTATAAATATATTTTGCGGAACTAACATTACAATGGAAGAGTGCGATCCAGGGGTTTATACCTATATTCAAGAATCTTCATATGGGGAGTCTAAATTTGGGGGATTTAGACAGAAAATAATTCTTGAATGTGAGGTACCAACAGAAAATATTAATAATTATATTACTGAAGGCGCCTCAACAGAAACTCCGGTATATGATTTAAGCCACGGAACATTTTGGACTTATTTAATGAAATATGGGGTCAACGCGCCCGATAAAGAATTAAAACCAATAATCAAATCGACAAATATCAATCCAGAAAATCCGCAAGTATACTATGATCACTATCATGTTTCTCCGGTACCATACACTCCTAAGGAATTACTTAGCCAACAGACATATGGTAAGGTCTTGTATGCTGATTATAAATCATATTATAATACTAGAGCCAACACCATAAGATACGAAGATTTTATTGCCGCTCCAAGATACCAAAATTCCTTACCAAACATATATGGCATGGTAAAGCTAGCTAATAAACAGGGTGTAACAAAAGAAACTTATTTCAATTTCATGGAAGAATACAGGGATATATTGTATTGGTATGAGCCCCCAGCTGGTAGAATGCGAAACGATACTTATACAGGCTTATTCCAAGAAAGACCAGTGGAGGCTTCTTTCTTTTTATATGGGGCACTCATGGTCGACGATACTGCACGCCTGAGCAACTCCGCTCCGGAGCAGGTAACAGTGGAAGAATCTGACAAGACTTTAGAAACACTATTAACTTTGAATACTAAAACCGTCGACGCCGACGGCGCGGTTAAGGAATACTTAGACGATTATAGACGCCATGCGCTTTGGACCGGAGGCAAGCTGCATTCGAAGCCGCCTTCGAATTTTGGTGGCAAGTTTTATCCTGATTCAAGATGCAAATTCGGCGCCCTAGAACATATAAATTCGAATTTATTATTTGGATCCAACGTATCCTCAATGCTGCAAAAAGCCAATCAGTATAAAGATTATTGGCCAATGTACATTGATCTGAGCTTTACATCGCAAGATACACAATTAAGTGACACAATAAAAAAATCTAAGTTAATTAAATATTTAGGATACGAAATAGCCGCTTCACAAAGAATTCCTGGATGGTACCCGACCGCGGGCCCTGGACATCCCAATTTTTTCTACCAAGACAATAGTAGCACACTAGATTTTGTTGATTATATAGACAAAGAAGTATATGAGAACACTGAAGACGATGGCTTTATCAATATTCCAGCTCTCACAGAGCCAGGCCAGGAAGCTTACTTAGTCAACACTAAAAAGACGATCCCGCTAGTAAGTAATAGAAGTGACAATCCTGGTATGCTGGATAAATGGATGTCTAGTGACGATTATTCTTCTCAAAACGATCACCCTATGTTTTATCCTGAAGAATCTATTTCCTCATGGTCGCCGAGCGCCGGCGGCTCATGGACAACACAAATGTATCAAGACTTTATATTTGATGTGAGGAACTACGTAGCATTTATTAATAGCGAAGAAGCCGAAGAGGCTAATAACTTCAACAGTGACTGTAACCCCCTTATCAAAATCTTGTTTGGGCCGGCCTTTTTAGAAGACTTAAAAAGTATATACAATGAAAAAGCAAGAACATATTCAGATATATTAAACGGAGTTCCTGCGTATGCTGAAGATTTGTTTTATGTTATTAAAAAATTTAGAACAGATTTCCCATCAGGGGGCGGCGCTGCTGCAGAGAAGCATGTACAAAATATCATAATACCCAACACTTCAGATTTGAATATTGTACAATATATTGATACTCAAGTAAAATACGGAAATCATGCTGCTTATAGATATGAAGTATACGCTAATCGTGTTGTTTTCGGTTCAAAGTATTATTACACTTTTATGCATGCTGACGCAGCAGAGTTAAATGTGGCGCCAATTGAGTCTGGCGGTAGTATGGATGTCTTAATTTATCCTCTGGAACTCGCCGTGCCCGTTAGCCCACTTCCTGCCGAGGCTCAATACAACGTTGATTATCCGCCCAATCCACTTGTTAACGAAGCCTTACCAAGCTCTTTTAAGTATGCTGTCACACCGTGGGTTACCATCGAACCGTCAATCAGCCTGGTTGAAGCTCAAATATTCTCCACAACAAAAATTAAAATTTTAGATGCACCGCCGGTACCCCCATATGTTAATATCGTTCCATATAGGGCTGTTAGCAACAGAGTAAAAATACTTTTAGGTGGCTCGACAGATACATTTAGAGCAGAGCCAGTGCCTATGCTGCCGACTGACGGACCAGTATTCGAAGATATATATGCCGCACAATTTTCAAATGATGGGAAAATAAGATTCTCGTCAGATGATAAAGTGGCCAATTTCCAAGTGTTTAGGACAGATAAAAGGCCAACAATGTACAGCGAATTCGAACTTCACCCAGACGTTCCCGAGATAGCGACTGGAGGCTTTGCGGCCTTTGACGATGCAATCGAACCGAATAAGAAATATTATTATACTTTTAGGACGGTTGACGTGCACGGACATATGTCTAATCCAACTCCAGTTTACGAAGTTGAGTTAATAGACGAAAAAGGCGCTGTACAGCCAATAATTAAAACAATTTCTATGGAGCTGGAAAAAAATAAAATACCGATAAAAGAAATTCAGAAATATTTATTTTTAAAAGTTACTGACAATCAGATATACTTTCCAGATAAAGAAAGCGTTAACAGCGTTTTTTCAACTTATGGTGAACAAGACAATAAGAAGAAATATAAAATGAGGATAACTTCGAAAGGCACCGGAAAGAAGATAGATATTAACTTTTCGTTCACAAAGAAAGAAACATAATTAAATTATTTAACTATTTATAGAGTAGGAGTACACAAAATGGCATTTTTAGATAATTCAGGCGATATTATTCTTGATGCTGTGTTAACTGACACAGGAAGATTAAGAATGGCCCAAGGCGACGGGAGCTTCAAAATTACGAAGTTTGCCTTAGGCGATGATGAAATAAACTACGGCCTCTACAACAAAAATCACGCTTCAGGCAGCGCATATTATGATTTAGAAGTTTTACAAATTCCTGTTTTAGAGGCTTTTACAAATAATACGTCTAACTTAAAATCAAAATTGGTTACAATGTCAAGAACAAATGTCTTGTACATGCCTATTTTAAAAATTAATGCCCACAATGTCACTACGGCGATCGGAGCCGGCAAACCACAACCTAAACCTTCAGCTTATTTTAGACGTAGGACCGCCGAAGGGGTCACGGCGACGAATGGATTTCCAGAAGGCAGCAACGCTGAAGACAAAACAAATATTGATAAGTTTTATGTTGCGGTCGATATAGACACCTACAGGGGACTTTCTTATTATAGAGCGCCCAAAAACACCGAAGGCGCCGGCGCCGCAGAACACCTTGTTCAAAGCGACGTCGTCGGTGCAGAGCCCACGACTGGCGTGATGGAGGGGTTCCAGGGAAGCAACTTTGGCGGTATGATCCGAGTAGACCAGGGCTTGGACACCACCGAGATCTCCATAGCCCAAGGCCTAGACAGCGATTTAAGAGAGAGCGCCTATATCGTAGAGTTAGATTATCGCCTGGGCCGCTTAAAATCGCCAAGCGCCAACACTATAAAAGCTGTTAATTTCATCGACGATGATAATATTGCAAGCTACTTTGTTTCACAAACTCCGTATTTTAGCACGACGCCAGAAGAAACTAATTCTGAAACTAGTCCAGATGTTTATAATAATTTTAATTCAACAAACCCACAGGTTTTTGGCAATAAAAAAGGTTCTGGACCCCGAGGTACCAGCTTGCATTTTAGAATAGAGGCTTCTGCAGAGCTTCGCCAGTCAACATATTTATTTCAGCAAGTAGGCCAAGTCCAAGATCTGACAACCACTTATGGTGCGTCGGGCATCGCGGGCCTCCCTGGCGCCATTGATACAACCTGGGATGGTAGCTCCGGCCTCATCGCGGGAGATAAGTTTCTCTTTAACTTAACTGAAAAGAAGCTGTATTATATTGACACCACTGTTCGTGTTATCGGAGCGAACACCGGCTACAGAATAGATATTCCGATACGATACGTAAAACTAGCATAGCAAGGTAAGTTATTATGGCCAAATCATTCAAAAGTCTTTTAGGCGACGATATAAAAAATACAAGAACTTTATTGCATGAGGCAATTCCGATCACCGGTACAATAAGCTCTGGTACCTATGCCGATAACAATATTAAGACGTTTTCACATGGAATGTTCGAATCTGTATATGACTACCCTTATTTAAGTTCGTCAGCAAATCATATTTTTGATTTATCATATGGAATCACTGCGCAAGCTAGTAGTTCAGCGGTAACACAAGTCGCAAAAAAAAGAAATATTTATAATCAAATGGCCCAGGTTTTGTTTGGCTATGATTCAAATGGTAAAATTAGAAGCTTTGATTCAGATGGAACACTTGACGATGATGCAGGCAGAATGGATCATTGCTTCTTTTTGAATTTTTCTCGCCTGTTGTGTAAAGATGAAATTAAGAAAAATTCTTTTAGGCTCGGCCTGTTTCAGTCTGGCAGCACTGCCGCGCCCGATACACTAGTAACTCTTGGAGATTACGACGCTGGAAACGAATTTAGAACTTCGCCCGCAGGTGATTACGGTCTCATATTCTCTTCTTCAGGAGATTCTTCAGATAATTCTAAGAGCGTAGGCTTATTATTTTACCAGGCAGGTGTTGCAGTAATATCATCCTCTGTTTTTCAATCACCATGGTCGCCGCCGGGCACGAAAACTACGCCAATCCACGTCGCAGCCGGTCTGGCCGCGACCCTGACCTCATCCATCGCCGCCGCACAGAAATCACTAACAATTACACAGTTAGCAGATGGCTTCAGGCATCGTTTGTATGATCTAGACTTCAACAACACGATTGAACTAAATTCAACAATATATTTCTGCAGGGTCAATCATAATGAATTCAATTACAGCGCAAATCCTACGTATGCAACAGCTAGCAAATTAGTTGTGAAGAACCAAGCAACAGACTTGCCGATTACTTATATCACCACTATTGGTTTGTATTCTCCAGACAACGAATTGATGGCAGTTGCCAAGCTGTCAGAGCCCATCAGGAAGGATCCAAATACTGAATTGACTTTGAGGGTTAGATTAGATTACTAAGAGGTACTAATATGCCCTCACACAAGCCAGAGTACGGGACTTTATTCGAGTTTAAAAAAGATGATGTTTTTCACAATAGAATAAAAACTTTTCCTAAAGTTGACTTTT
>Ga0098039_1000949_pt1 | contig 11621 bp, 11 predicted proteins | sample 6_EtaG_FD_75047 | JGI IMG/M metagenome (GOLD analysis project Ga0098039, IMG submission 75047) | Marine viral communities from the Subarctic Pacific Ocean - 6_ETSP_OMZ_AT15160 metaG | ecosystem: Environmental > Aquatic > Marine > Oceanic | place: Pacific Ocean | collected 2015-01-08 | reverse complement strand
CTTTACCTCGCTCTTTTGCAGTCTTTAAATCTGTTTGCAATGCTTTTCTTTCATCAGCTTCTATTGCTTGCTTATCGCGCCTACTTTCTTTTATACCCTCAATACGCCCACTATCTAATCCTGCTTGTTTTAATTCTTTATCAGTCATTTGTCTTGTAATAACTTTTCCTGCCTTCTGGCGTTTCTCTTCTTCAAGCTTTAAACGAATTTCTGCTTGCTTAGATCTTTCTACTTCTGCTTTTGCTTCTCTTGTTTGTTCGGTTGCCTTTTGTTTTTCAACTGCTTTAGGTGTTGGTTTCTTTGGAGCCACAACAGTCGCAGGCTTTTTATCGGGTCCTTTTACAGATTCAATTACTTCTACTTTAAATGCACCCGGTTTTAATATAACCTCAGGAGTTTCTTTTATTACTCCTATTTTAGGCAATTTTGAAAGATCCGCAAAAACTTTATTAGGATTAATAGTTGCCTTTATTATAACTTGATATTTTCCTTCGGGAGGATCAGGTAAAGAATATATTTGAAATTTACTTTGAGAAAAATCTTTAGCAGTCTTTTTATTATAAGTCCAAGAATCAATCCAGTTTGTTTTATAATCTCCTTTTGAAAGCTGTTCAAATGTTTTAGGACTTACTAAATCTAATCCTCTATATAATACAATAGGCTTTTTAGGTTTTGTTGTTGCTAATTCTTTTTGAATTTTTATTGAAGGAATACCTCCAGTTCTTGTTTCTTCATATTGATGTAACCAATTTGCAGTTTCTTTAGATAATCCTGCTTCTACTAATTCTTGTTTGTATTTATCTACTATTTTCTGAAATGCAGGAGTATATTTAGTATCCTGAATAGCAGCAACTCCTGCCTCTCTTCTTAATTCTTCTTTATTACTACTTTTAGTTTTTCGTGGCTGTAAAAAAGTTTCTGGAGCCACAACAGTCGCAACAGGTTTTTTAACCACTTTTGGCTTTACAACTGCTTTTGGCAGAGCATCTATTGCCCTTTGTGTATTTTGAATTTGCCACTCCATTCGAGGGGTACCCCTACCACTTTCAATTAATTTTTGTTTCTGTGCTAATGTTGCTTCTAATTTCTTTCTTACAGCTTCAGTTCGTGGAGTTATTTGTGGAGGAATAACAGGAGTACGACTAACGCCAGCAGTTAATCGTGGAACAACAGCAGGTCTTGCGGCTTCTCCAGTAGGAACTATATCTCTGCCAGTTGTAGGTCTTGCAGGAGCACCAGGTAATTCTCTATTTTCTGGAGTATGTATAATTCGCCTACCTTTAAGCAGAGATTCTTTTGCTTGGTTAATAGCCTTAATAGCAGTATCATCTCCCCCTGTTTTATCAGGATGATATTTATGCGCCAATCTACGATGTGCTGCATTAACGTCTTTAATTGAAGCTCCTCGTTTAAGACCAAGTACATCGAGTGCGGCTGTTTCTTCATCAAACTTCATCATTCCTTCTACTACAAGTGATCTCTCTGCTTTTGGTAATTTAAAAGAACCTTTTACAATACCTGTTATATTAAAAAGATAAAAAGGATTAGCAAGTAATTCAGTAAAACCTAAACCAGATAATTTGGCTACTTGCCTTACCTTATGAAGTGTTTCAGTTTCTTTTTTTGTAGGCTTGTAAAGAAGTCTTTCAGGAATCTTTTTAAATTCAGGTCTTGGTCCTGGTTCTTCGTAAAACTTCTTTGCCACATCTTCGGCAATAGGCTCAACTAATGCGCGAATACCTCGCCCTTCTTCTTTATCGGGAGCAAGTATTTCCTCTAATGGATGCCCTATTGCATTAGCACGCTCTGCCCAAATATCAGCAGCTCGTTTTAATACTCTTCTAGCACTAAAGCCCTCTTCTTGGGTTTCTTCTACAGTTGCCTCTATTGGTGCTGAAATAGCTGATATTGCTTGTGCACCGCCTTTATCAATAAAATCTATAGTAAGCTTTGCAGCATCTAACATAGATTTACCAAAACCTGTAACTTGCTGAAGTGCTGCGCGAGGAACCTCTTTTACGACATCACCAACCGACGGACGCCCAGTTAGGGCTTCCGCTCTTTGCTTTTCTATTTGAGGTTGTTCTTCTTGAGGAATTCTTTGTTGAACTTGTTCTTGAGGGATATTTTGTCTTGGAGTATCCTCTTCTGTGGCTAATGCTGATAATCCTTTTTTTGCTCTTATCTTATTTACTTTATTTAAGACACTACTAACATTAGGATTAGTCTTTGCTTTAGCACTAAGAATTCCTCGAAGTTTGTCTTCTAATGTTGCCATATTTAAAATTTTAGACTCCACTCACCAAATATCCCTCGCTCGTAACCATTTTCAATCATACTAGCATCTAAATCAGGGCTACTAACAAATGAACCAAATTGACGAGTTAATTTAGCACGTATAGTCTCTGCTTGTGTTTCGGCTTCTTTCTCTGTTTGAATAAAAGTATCTATTTCTGTAAATCTTTTTTCTTTCTCTTGTGCTTCGCGAATATCCTTAACCCCTGCTTTAGAAGTTTCTTCTGCTGCTTTCAGAAGAATTTCTAATTCTTTAGGAGGAAATTCTGCAAGTTCATCTATGGTAAGCCCTAATGAATCAGCAACAAATTGCATATCATCATCTTGTTTAGAACCTAATGCCGTACCCTCTGTCCAGCCTTCTCTAGTTTGCATCATTTGCATTAATTGATCTAATTCTTCGCTTGTCATTTCTCCTGTAGATTTACCTGCCCAAACAGGTGTTTGTCTTATTTGTTCAAATAAATCAGTAGCTGTATAACCATTATTAGACCATCGTTTCATTGCTGCATCAAGTGATAAATCTCTATAATTCTTTCCTTGTAATAAGTCTTTAGCTGCTTTTACACCTGTTGCCAGATCTGGGAATACTGCAAAGGAACCACCATCAGTTGCTTTCTGTCCTTGCGTTGCACCATATGGTTTAGCAAAACTACCGAATTTAATATTAAGAGGATTGTTATGCCTCCAAGAAACTGAACCACCTGTTCTGCCATCAACTGAAATAGTGCCAACTTTTCTATAATCTTCATCGGTAAGGGGAAGACCTAAATCTTGTCTTTTTTGCATATCGCTAAGTGCTTGACTTGTTGCATCTCTTTCACTCTTGGCAAGCTTACCTTGTTCTGCCATCATATCAGTTAAGGCATTTATAGTATCGCTCATTCTAGTTTCACGGAATGCCTCTTCTTCGCTTAATCCCTGTAAATGAGCTTGTGCTGCACCAAAACGTGCTGAACGCACAGAAGCTTGCTGTGCAGGGCTTAATTCTCTTAAACGCTCATCAGTTATAAATCCTGGCTTCTGTAAAGCCTCATCTCTCATACCTCCAAACGGAGTTGTATCCCTAGCAATAGTACGCCAATAATCTTTAGCTTGCCTTATATCCCGATTACCGCCTTGTTTAATTTTGATGACATCTTTTGCTGCCTGTAAAAAAGTCTTGTGTTTTGTAAGTTTATCAATATCAAAAGTACCAACAGAACCATCTGGTTCTCTTATAGTAGATGTCCCTGTAGGTTTCCAGCCTTGTTGTTCCGCATAAGCAAGATTTCTTTCATCCATACCCTCTAAATCCATTTGACCACGCTGTTTTCTTATATAAGCGGCATTAAGACCTGTTAATTGTTGTGGTGTAAATTGCATATATTTATACAAATAATTTAGCTCTCCTTACTTTTTCCCATCTTAATTGTTCTTGTTCAGCAGTTCTATCTCTAGGAATATCTCCCTCATCGCTAATAATACCGGTTACAGGCTTTTGTATCAATTTTCTACCCGTAGCATATGGAGTTGTAATTCTAGGGTCTAAACTTAATGATTTATATTTTTCACTGCCTAATGCTCTTTCCCCCTTTATTGCAGCCTCTCTAGCCTCTCTTTCAAAAGGAGTTAATCTTGCTGCTACATCTAATTTTCTTTCAGTAGGTATTTCGCCCTCAACGCCTTTAGCTTCTATAAAGCCCTCTGCACCTAATTGTTTACGCCCTATGCCAGAGAATGTTAAACCTCTCTGGCGTAATGAATCTTTTGTTTGCGTAAGTTTCTTTTTATAATCAACTGATTCGCGAGCCAAAGATTGAGAAGTATCTTGTCTAATATCTTCCATGTTTCTCTTAAGATCTTCTATGGTACGCCCTGTTATTCTTTCATAATAAGGTTTTAAATCAGCTTCAGCATTTGTTGTGGCACGCTCTATAATTTCATCTAATTTGTCATCGCTTAAAACAGTTTGTCCTGAAGTATATTCTTCAACATCAAATATTTCTTTAAGTATAGCTTTCTCTTCAATAGTACCATCCCATTCTTCTAAAAATTTGTCTAGTGCAGCACGTGCCTCTGTTTCGCCTTCTGTTTCTTCTTCCTCCATTGGTTCTTTTGCCTTTTCTTCTGTTTTAACAGTAATAATTTCTACTGATGGTAAATTAGGCAATTCTCTAACAGTTTGTACTTTATCAAAAGATAACCCTCTTTCTTTGAATGAAGCTTCGTCTTTAAATGCTTTTAATTGCCCACCTTCAACTATATAAACAGAAGATGATGTTGGAAGTTTTAAAAGAGTGCCTTCTTGTCTTTCAATAGGAATAGGGATACCATATAAAAATGCGCCCGTTGGATCTGTCTGAATACTAGAAAAAGCTCTTTGCTGTGCCTCTTTTGTAGGATATTTAGCTCCTGATATTTTCTCATACCCTTGAGGAATAGCAAAAGTTTTAGGAGGAGAAATAACTCTATCTCTTGTTGGGGTAGCTGTTCTTGCTGAAGTAGCCGTCTGCTTTGCCCTATTCTTGATACTTTCAGGACGAGCCTCTGCCCAATTTTTAAGCATTGTATAAGGCGTCTTATTATCTTTATGGTGCTTAAATTCTTTCGGTTTTGGTAATCGATCAAAGTTTTCTATATATATTAGTCTAACTTGTTGTGGCGTTACTGCTGCCATATATTTATATTAGATCAACTAACTGCTTAGTCTGCTTTTTTATTTCTTCTACTGTTTCTGCTTTATTTATATTTTCTTTTATATCTTCAATCTTTTGCTTTTTTTCATCTGTTTCAATGTATGGGGGCTTTTCGTATATTAACTTTTCATCTTGTATTTTTCTTGTCCAATTCTGTTCTTCTTTTTCTTTGTCTATATCAAACTCTTCGCATTTTAAATGTTTAGCAATTTCATTCTTGCTATTTGATACTGCGATTACTGTTCCATCTGGACGAAAAGTTAAATATTTTTTCATATTATTAATTTTATTATCTAAGTCGTGAGCTCTATTGTTACTCCTTGTGCTCCATTTGAGCCATCAGTGCCATCTGAACCACTTGTATGAGATGTACCAGTTCCACAATGTGCTCCATTAGAACCTGATGATTTTGTTCCTCCACTTCCACCCGATGCTGAAAATGTGACTGTGCCTGAATTTGTTTCATAAGCTATAATCACTACTCCGCCAGTTCCACCATTACCACCTGATGATCCACCACTTCCACCTGCCGCAGAAGTATATGGATTACTACACGCAGCACTTGATGCAAATGTAGTTCCTGCGTTTCCACCTGTGCCACCTTTTGCTTCAATAGTTCCTGAACCTGCTAATATTTTAGCAAATACACAACATATTCCTCCTGTAGAACCACCACCACCAGCACCACCAGTTGAACCAGAGCTAGCAGCCGCATAAGGATTAGTTCCATTTGTAGATAATCCTCCTGTACCACCTGATCCTGCACCGCCACTAGATGGAGAGGAACGAAGATTATCACCGTCTATTATATCGTATAAAAGATATGCTGCCATTATACTGCGAACCTGATTAAAAACTGTTCCTGTTTTTGCGCCGCCAGCTCCTCCACTTCCACCACTTCCACTTCCACCTGTTCCGCTTTCAGATGTAGTTCCAGTTCCACCAGCACCACCAGCAACGCTATTTGAACCTGTTGTACCAATTGATTTTGCTACATCATTACCTGCCCCGCCTGCTGTACCTGTACTACCGCCTGTTGTACCAGTAGAATATCTACTAGCACCAATTCTTCCATTTGCACCTACAATTCCCGCGACAGCTCCAATTACAGAACCATCCGCTAAAGCCGTGCCTGCTGTTCCGCCTGTACCCGCTCCACTACCTCCTGCACTTGTAGCATTTGTACCATTACCGCCTGCATTTCCATTTCTAGCCACCTTGCCTGTACCAGTTAAAGTTAAAGTTCCTTTTACAAATAATCTAAATCCATTGGTTGTTAGAGTAATTCCAGTATTTACTGTTAAATTATTATAGAAAGCATCTGCTGTTAAAGAAGTGTTACTTGAGATTGTTACATCCCCGTCATTGCCATCTCCAAATTTATCTTCTCTAAATAATGTTGCATATCCTGTATTTGTAACCTGCGTATTATCTGTACCGCCACCTGCTATATTTGTTCCAAATGTTGCGCCTAAAGTTGCATTATTATCTGGCTTATTTCCATCATCATCATTTATAGTACTCCAATCAACCGATCCGCCTGTAATAGTTATACTTGTAAAAGTGGCAGCTCCAGTATTTAAGACTTTAGCCGTTGCTGAACCTATTGCAGTAGCTCCCCACCACGCATTACCGCTAGTATCTACATGAAAAGAATTAGCTGTTGTTGTATCAGGTATATCAATAGAACCTGCTATTAAAGAACCTCTAAAAGTACCGCTATTAAACTCTACATCACCACTACCTAATATTTGCCAACCTGCACTACCAGTTACGAAATTGCTAGATTTCATATTCTGATTAGTTTCAAGTGTTCCCATTGTAGTCTTAGAAAAACCGATTGCTGAAGTCATTATTAAAGCATCTGCATTTTCACTTGTTATTCCTTCATCAAATAAAGTAATTACTGATGTTGCTCTTGAAAGCAAATCATCATAACCTAAATCGAGATACGACATATTATTTCTCATCCTCTTTAATATCTGTAGTCATTGACATTCCTTCAAACTCCCATGATTCTGTTATTCCTGTTTCTAAAAATTTATATCTAAATCTATTACCAGAAGCATTTATATCTTCACTATATACATTTCTATTAATGATTTGCGTTTGTGCTGAACTGAATTCATCTCTATTATCAGCATCAATAGTTATTACCAACCCCTGCGACTTGGCAGAAAAAGCTGTTATATGCCTAATATGCTTGCTATCCTCTGGTACGCCATAATCAAAGTTTTTTGTTATAAAGAATGAATTAATTTCATTAGCATTATCAGCATAAACTCCATCTACTTTAGTGGCAAATTTCATTACAAACCCATCATCATTGCCAAAATAAGCTCTTCTTTTGCCAGATTCAACATAATTAGCAGCTGATTTAACATCGTCAGCAGTACATCTAATATACCATACTTCGCGAGTTGTATTCCAGCATACCCAAGTATTAGTATAAGATATTCCATCTACAGTAACATCTCCTATAAAAGCACGATATTCTTCTCCCATGTATATAGTGGCAACAACTTCGTCTAATTTAGAAGCATCAATTGCATCTATAAACTTTTGTATTTTTCTGGAAATCTTTTCAGGCTGTGCTCCCCTCCAGCGATAGAAACCATCTCTATTAAACCAATACGGAATATTACCTATTTTGACAATGGAACGGAATGAATCACAGCCAATATTTGCTATTTTAAGACGTGTTGATTCGTCATAACGCCACATTGAGAAATGCTTAAAAACGATTAATTTATCAAAAGCTTCTACTCCGCCCGTAAGTTCATCCCCATCATCATATCCAAATTCTATAAAGTCAGTAGCAGGTGTCCAAGTTATAGCCCCTGCGCTAGGAGCTGAAGAATAATATGCTCTTGAAGGATATAAAGTAGAACCAGTATAAGCATGTAATACATATAAAAGGTCTCTATAACGGATTATATACTTTCCTTGCGGGGCTGAATCTGAACTATCAAAACTTGTATCAGAAAAAGTTAAAGTAGTGCCTGAAATTGTAGCATCTGCTAAAAAAGTGCCAGCATCATATCCTACTATAAACACTTTATCTAAAAAGTTTTCCATATCAACCTGCGCTCCAGCACGACCAGTATATGTAGCAGATGTAACAGCCGCCCAAGCTCCTGACGTTCTATATTCAAGAATATAATCTGAACCTGAATCACTTGCTGCTATTAAATAATCTGTTTGTGTTGATGGTCTATAATACCAATGCAGAAAATTAACGCTTTTAGTATCTATAACCTGACTAGCATCACACTTTGCATATCCTGGAACTTTTTCTATCTTTCCAATTTGGTATGTCCAAATATTCTGCATTGCCGTAAGTTCATTATCCTTTAAAAGAAAGTCTGAGACTCCCACATTAAGCCCACCAGAGAAATTTGTATGTTGTATCGTACTCATTTTGATTTAATAAATTCTAGTACTTGTTCTAAATTATTATTCTTTAATCCGTATATCTTAGTATCTTTCTTCAAACATATCTGCCTCTCCACTATATATAGATGTTTCTTCAATTGGTTCTGCATCGCCTGATTGATAAGGTCCGGTATATTCTTCAACCTGTCTTTCAAGTTTAGCTTCAAATAGCCGATACATTTTATCACCTCTTTTATCATTCCCTTTAACATACGAAAATTGAGCCGCACAATAATATATAAGCGGAATAATAAATGGACGTTTAATAGTAGTATTCAAATCAGTTATTGTAGCTACATTCTCGTAATAATCAATAATAACATTATATGTGCCATTTGGCGTTGGATATAAATAAATTAAATCATCACGCCTTGTCCAATTAGTAGGCTCGCTTGTTGATACTGGCGTAGTGCCTGAATATATAAGTTGATGATATTGCAAAGGTGTTATCCAATTACATTTTTTATTATTAACAACGACGAAATCAATTTGTACTTCATCTGAGGGCAAAGAAACATATGCTGTATTTGCTGTTGTAGATTGGCTTGTATCTGTTTCGTGCAAAAATGACCATTTTCTCTTTCTAGCCAAAATTTCCTCTATGCCATCCTGTAAAGTTTCTTTCGCAATCTGCCATGTTAAATTAGAATCAGGATTTTCATCAATTTGAGTAAGAGCTTTTCTAACACCAGCTTCTATAACTCTTTTAGCTGAAGTTGTGCCAAATGAACTAGAAGTTATTTCATCAGTATATTGTGATTCTTCTGTATTATCTGAATTATTATAAGTAGCAACAAAATAGCTATAAGTCGTACCCTCATAAGTATAAATAGTAGATTGTTGGGTTATATCTATCGCAAGGGTTTCAACTAATGTCTTAGTCCCCCCAGACGCTGTCATTCCATAATATTTAATCTGATCCCAAGCAATATAAGTAATAGGCTCGCTAGTACTATGTGCATATATAGTTGCATCACCTGTATTCGCTAAAGTTGTGTTAGCTATATTATCCGCTGTTATACGAACAATCTCGCTCTTTTCCCAACCATATTCACCAATAAGAACATAAAAATAAGTATCATCTCTATGATCAGCTTTAAAAAATCCCTCTTTAGCCAATACCGTAAGGGATGTTACACCTGCTGCTGCATCTGCAGATAAATAAGTCCTCTGACTTTTATCCAAAGGGGGATTCGCTATTTCAATTTTAACTCTTGTTACTTGTGCCATAAGATAATTCTATAAGATCTTGATAATCTGATTCATTAATACCCCATATATTCTGAGATACTACATCCCAAGCATTTTGAGGGGTTAGCTCTATAAAGCGATTATCTTTAGTTTTAAACGTAATAGCCCCCTTATTATCAACTTGCATGATTGCACGCGCCCTAGCCCATTCTAAGAGCTTCTCCGCCTCTTTAAATCCAAGGTTAGGGTTTATTTTCTTACCATCTTTCCTTAATTCGAAGTGTAAATGAGGTCCGATTGAACGCCCTGTATTGCCTGCATTGCCTATAATATCGCCACGATTAACATTTACATATCCTGGTTTAAAAGCATTCTTGGTTAAATGAGCATATAATGTTTGGTAACCATTTTCATGATCTATGATAACATAATTTCCATAACCATATTTCATATACCCCATATCTCCCCATTTTCCAGAAGCACATGCTCTAATAGGCGTTCCAATGCCCGTAGGATATTTTTCACATCTTGTTCTAAAGTCAATGCCTTTATGCAAACCATAATGATACATCCAATGATATCCAACTGTGACATGATCTACCTCTTTAATTGGTTTTGCTAGTCTAATCATAAAGGTATTGCTTCTATTACTTTTTCTAAATCTTTAACTGATTGTAATTGTTGCATTTCGTCAGGCGTAATATCACTATCATTTATAACAAATTTATTTTTAATCCCAAATAATTTACCAATAACAGTTGGTCTTTCAATCATATAATCTGATACCATTTGATAATGATACTTTCTTAAAAACTTTGTCAAAATAACCCGATCAGCTTTACCACCATTAATTCCTATTTGAAACTCATCAATTAATGCCTCAGAAGGTTTTATTAAAATAATATTTCCTGTAGCATTAAAAACACTATGATAATATTTATTAAAACATCGATTATAAGTACGATATTCTGCCTGCCAATCCTCTTCTTGGCTAACCATTTTTATCTTAATCGCATTTTTAAATGACTTCATACAAACTTTATCATGAGCAGGCAATGGAATTGGTGTTAATAATTGAGCCGATAACGCTAATCCAAGAGCTCCAGTAATAAATTTTTCTTTATTCGTCATTTTGTTTATTCTTATTAAGAATTGCTTGAACCTTTTTAACAACCTTTCGAGCTACTCCATAGGCAGTTAAAATAGCTGCTAAAGCTGTTGAACCCGCGAATGTGATCTGAACAATACTTTCAATAAGATTATTAATAACACTCTCTTCTAAATCAAGACCAGCTAATCCAGACAATAATGTAATAACTGGAATCCAAGCAATTAAGATACCTTTAATGGAAAGCGAAATCTTTTTTGGATCCACAGAAGACGCAACGAGAGGAAATTTTTGTGCAATTTGTTCTTGCATATAATTTATTTATTTAATTCTTTGCTTAATAATTGATCCAATTTATCTTCAATGCCGTCAAGCCTCTTCTCAACTTCTAAAAAATGATTATTTTCACGTTCTTCAACTATTGAAACTTGATTTTTAACTTCGTTCACTCTTTGACTTGATGTCGCCCACGCAGTAAAAGTAGATGCTAGTATCATGCCTCCTGCACCGATTACTGCGGTAGTTATAGAAATCTGCCCTTTTATATTTTTCATAGTTGAATCGCAATTAATTTTAACTGTGAGATTATCTTTGTTGACGGACTATTAGAATCTTGCCTTGTATTGCATCTCTATCAGCTTGTATGTTTTTAGCGACCTGAATATGGCTCTTAACAAGATCAACTTCTTGCGCCCTAACATCTTGATTCGGTAAAAAAATTGCGTAAACAAAAATTCCCGCAACTATTATTACTCCTAAAAAGAATATAATTTTAACTGTAAATGTCATACTTAATCTCCAAAGAATATTACGCTATGCCCTTGCGCTCCTGCTTGATTCTTAATCCTTATAAGTTCTTTTCCACATATTAAGGCATGCACATACTTTGTGCTGTTAATTTATCAATCTGCTCT
>Ga0098039_1000948_pt1 | contig 11624 bp, 16 predicted proteins | sample 6_EtaG_FD_75047 | JGI IMG/M metagenome (GOLD analysis project Ga0098039, IMG submission 75047) | Marine viral communities from the Subarctic Pacific Ocean - 6_ETSP_OMZ_AT15160 metaG | ecosystem: Environmental > Aquatic > Marine > Oceanic | place: Pacific Ocean | collected 2015-01-08 | reverse complement strand
TAAGGAGTGCCAAGCAGCGGGAGACAGAGCAAAAGAGAGCGGCATATTACGAGGGGTTGAGGCAGAAGGCTGTAGATGAACGCCTGACGATGAGGAAGGAGATTGAAGAGGTTGGTCTAAACCCTGATGGCGAAGAGTTTGCTCTTGTTGAACTTGCTTGGGACAATAATAACCCTGCTGCGGCAAGGAAATGGCTTGACAAGGCATTAGGGAAGCGTAGTAAAGCAGAACCAAAAGGAGATAAAGTGAAAAGCGAAGACGAGGTTAGGGCAGACGAAAGAGCCAAGGTAATTAAGGAACTAACAAAGCAAGATGTTAATGTGCCTTCACGGGCTGGGAAGCCCCAATTTACCGTTAATAGCTTGCGTGAGTATGACGCAAAAGGCAAAAGCGTTCAGGAGATGAAGGCTGATGTTGACATTCTGCTTAACCAAATAACTAAAAAATAAAGAGGTGAAAAATGGCAACTGGAGCAACAGAATTTATTGACAGTACAACAGCAGATGTATTTATCCCAGAGGTTTGGAGTCAGCTTGCACTGGTAGCAAGAGAGTCTAATCTTGTAATGGCTAATCTTGTTGACAGGCGATACGAGGAGAAACTGTCTTGGGGTGATACAATCCATGTTCCCAGCATTGGGAACCTTGCAGCCAGAACAAAGACAAAGGCAAGTAACGCAGCGATTACCTACGAAACTATTACTGAGTCCAACACGGACATCAGTGTAGCAACCTGGGAGTATGCTGCTATTGCCTGTGAGTCCATTGTTAAGGTTCAATCAAACCGTGATTTACTCGCAGAATATGCGGGCAAGATGGGCTTTGCATTAGCCTTGGCGATTGATGATGTATTGGCTGGACTGATAGACAACTTTTCCAATACTGTGGGAACACTAGCGGTAGAGAATACCGACGACGAGTTATTGAGGGCTAGACAGTACCTCAATGATGCCAACGCACCAAAGTCGGACAGGGTTATAATCTTGAGTCCTGCTGCTGAAACTGGCTTCTTGAAGCTGGATAAGTATATCAGGGATGATTACAGCGGTGTCCACGGCACAGGTGCAAGGGAGACTTCCTTGCAAGAGGCATATGTGGCTTCCTTCTATCGTATGCCAGCATATGTATCCACAAATACTGAGGGGTCAAACGCAGCAGGACATGACAATGGAATGTTCCAGAAAGAGGCTCTCGCTCTCGTGGTGCAGATGAAACCGACTGCACATTCTATGTACGACATAGACTATTTAGTGGATAAAGTAGCCATAGAACAGTTATACGGAACCAGAGAAATGCGTGACGACCACGGCGTATGGATGAAGGGAGCCTAGAGTTCCTTTCACCAAAGGAGAATATTTGCGTGACAACTGGGAAAACTAGAAAAGTTGACAGTTTGAGTAAAGTAAACAAGCGGGTGAAAGCTATAGAAACCGCCGTTGGCGATTTAGTGAAGTCGGTGGAAGGTTCGTTTGTGGCTATCCAAAATAGGTTAGACGAGAAAAATGCGTTGCCTATAGCCGAACCACCAGACGCACGGATACAGGCAATAAGGGAAAGCAGAGATGACGGGAAGGTTACCAACAGGCAGAGGGTCGTGGATTTAGGTAACCCTAGAGCCTCTTCTACGGGGTTTCAGCCTGACGATGTGGTTGAACTGCTGGAGAGCAGCCCAAAGTACAAGACATACAAGGTTGACGCATCTGGCGGTTCCATTCCCCCGATTCAGGAAGCGATACCAGCACAGCCTGCTCTTCGTGCGACAGATGGTAGCGTGCTTCATACAGCTATTCCTGCTATCCAAGCCGTTTGGGGAGATGAGGGCTTTCCAGCCCAAGGTATCGTGTTGAGTTATCTGTACACGAAGCGAAACGGGCTGCGGAAATACAAGGTCCATTTCCCTGGGTTTACAGCGATGGATGGTGGGAAAGAAGGAATACTAGAGAACGAGATGAAGCGTTGTTTGACTTAAAGTCATGGGATGGTTTTACGGAATTACCTCGGGAGGGACTAGACTACCTTCTTGATACGACAGCTATCAATAGAAAGCTGGCGGACAAGAAGGAGAGTCCCTATAGGTGGCGGGTGGGTAGTTTCCAAATTCCGAAAGACGCAACAGGGCTGATACGGGAAAGGATGGTCAAGGATGCCTGTTCAAAGTTTGTGGGTGTTATGGAACAGCAAGATTGGGAACTGGCAAGCAAGCTACAGGTATTTCAAGGACTACCATATGCCTACGATATTGATGACTGTGCGGTTCTTTTGGACAAGGAAGAACTGCGTGTCAGGGGTGTATTTCGTACTAACCCAAAGCCGATTCGCATTGAACTGCCACCCTCGTCGGTGAGACAGGACAGGGAACAGGTCTCCTCTCTGGCAGAGGTAATGAAGGGGGAAGGAATAGCACCTGTCTCCCGAAATAAAAGAAGATAGTCGTCGCTCCAATGGCGACTGGAAGGAGAAAAATGAGTAATATAGTAAAAGTACAGAGGAGGCTGGACTTCAGAAATGGGTCAGCTTCGCACGGGTGGAACACCGAGGGGCAGATAAATTCTCACAATGTAGTGTTGCAGGATTACTTTACAGGTATTTCCCTTGATACCACAAATACTTGGACTGTGGGTCTTCCTGGAACATCAGATACTATCGCCATTAGTCAGGTTGCTGGAGGTTCGGTTCTCATGACTACTGGCACGGCAGACAACGATTCCTGCAATATAGGTTCAGCTATCATATTTTCAGGAAACAAGCGTGCCTATATGGAGGTGGACATTACCATTACTGATGTGTCTGGCACAGGGGTGTTCGTCGGGTTTTCAGATGCCGCAGGAGAATCAAACAACTATATGGCAATCCATTATCCTGCGGATTCTCTGGACACAGTTGCATCTGATGCAGCGGGGTTTGTAATTGACGCTGACCATGCCTCATCGTCAATTATGGTAGCTAGTGTCAAGGGTAATTCCGATACTACCCCTGTTGATTTAGGGGTAGACTGGGCAGATGGCGAGAGAAGAACATTACGGGTTGAATTAGTAGGCGATGGGACTGCCGCTGCCTTCTATATGAGAGACTCAGATGGCACTACATCTACCCCTATCACTGGGTATCTCGCAGATTCGGTAACGGCAAGCACCCTGTTGAGTGTCTGTGTTCATGCGATTACCCGAGCAAACGATGGCTCTAATACGGTGAGGATACATTCCATCAAAGCAGGGGAACTGTTGTAGGGTGATAGCTTGTTCGTCTATAATAACAGGCATAGTAGGAAGGAGGTGACCTACAGGCTTTGGGGTTGAGCCTCAATCAACCCCACCTATCAAATGAGCGTCGGACGAAAGCGGATAACGCATAGGAGGAAATATGGGAACGGAAATCTATTCTGGCTCGTTAGGAGAAGTAAGACTAGCGGGTGCATCAACTGGTGTAGCTTGTACTACAACTGCTGCTTATACGAGCCTGCACGAAGGGACACATTGGATTTCACTCACGCCGAGAAACTTTTCAACGGCTGTTGTGGTGAGATGGGCTTTATGTCCCTATCTTTTAATCTTCAAGACTACAGACGCATTGGGAGCCACTGGGAACTATACAGAATACTCCTCGTCTGCTCAAGATGCCGATACAGGGACATCAGTTACATTGAGTTCCTTGGACACGGCAGCTAACGATGACTACCTGTATGTCGGCTCGCACATCCAATTCGCAGGAGTTCACTGCGATGTAGACGGCACCAATGGTAATTCTTCTGTCTTGACTGTCAATTACTGGGACGGTTCTAGCTGGTCTGACACATCAGATACTGACAATACATCATCAGGCGGGGCAACATTTGCCCAAGATGGAACAGTCGCATGGAGTGTCCCATCGGACTGGGTGGCTGATTCTCTGGTAGATATAGGTGATGCCTCAACAGCCCACTCCCCCCACCTTGGTACTCAGGACATTTACTGGACTAGGTGGCAGGTGAGTAGTGCATTGGATTCCTCGGTTACCTTAGACCATATGGTTGCAATCCCCCGTAGCACGGCTTATGGAGAACTTGTTTCAGGGCAAGCACTAGAGGACACGATAACAATGGGTCCGGGTGGAATAGGTGGGATTTGTTCCTTAACTAATGCAGGGACTGCGAACCTTCTTATAAATTGTGCAACTCGGTCTAATACGAGGAGATTTGCATAATGCAAAACGGAGAGGACAGAGACGGTCTAATCGCCTTGTTGTCCAGAGAGGCTCAGTTGTGGAGAATAAAAGACCAAGCCGAGAGTCAGATACTCGCCTTGCAGTCTGATATTCAGATACTGAGAGATAGAATAGTGAAACAGACAGTTAAGGAGAAGAAAAATGCCTAACATAAACCTACACTCAGTAGGCAATAACATTGATGGCACCCTCTACCTGAACGGGAATCTCTTGTTTGCGGATACGATGCTGAAAAGTTCAGCTACTAAAATAGAGTTCAGGGACGAGACAGATTCCTCGTATGCCTCTGTAGCAGTAGCAACGGCAACCATTAACTCAAACCTTGAATTTGACACTACTGGGTCGCATATACGACCCAAGTATGTAGCTGATTCAACCCTTCTTATCTACGCCTTTGATACTGGCGTAGGGAACGCCGAGGTTGCGAGGTTGCAGAGTAGTGCAAACCCTTACTTCCAAGTAGGTAGAGACGACACGGGTGTAGCCACAGACTCAGTAACAGATATGCTGGTTATACAGGGTGGTGCTGGGAGTAGCAACGAGGCAGCAGGCTTTGGAGCAGGCATAGCAGTCAAGCTAGGAAATGCTGCATCAGAGGTAGAGGAAAGGGCTTCTATAGATTTCACCCTTGTGACTGCAACTGATGGCTCTGAAGATGCCAATATGGTTTTCAGCCTTATGGATGGGGGTGTTGCCCCTGCGGCTACACTAACCCTTGCTGGTGCTGATAAATCAGCCACCTTTGCTGGCAATATGAACATAGGGGGAAACAAGATTGTCACCACGAATACGATGATTAAAGATGGCGGTGATGCTAGTATCCATCTTCGTGAAGATGACGACTCCGACTACGCTGACCTAGCAGTAAAATCTGTTGCCGTTAACGGCAACATAGAGTGCAATAGTGATGGTGGACATATGAGGACTAAATACGCCCAAGACACGAGCTTCCTGTTCTACGCTTTTGACACTGGGGTGGGTAACCTAGAAGTCGCTCGCTTGCAGAGTGCTGCTACTCCATACTTCCAAGTGACTGAAGCACTAATGATTAAGGAAAGGGCAGCAGATATAGATGATGTTGGTGGCTTGGGACAACTCTGGGTAAAGAATGAAACGCCTTGCGAGTTATGGTTTACCGATGACGCTGGCACAGCTACGAAGATAGTATAAGGAGCAAGAATGGGTACTACAACACTACTTAGTTTGGATAGAAAAGTCCTTGAGGCTACTGGGGATTATCTTGCCGCAACTGTAACAACAGCTATTGCAGGGTCAAAACTTATTGTTTCAACAGCCTTAAACAACTACGACCACTCGCTCAACGGGTTCTTTGACCGACAGTGGGTTTATATTGAGGACTACGCTAACGCTGGGGTTTCAAGAATGTTAGGCTCTACGACCTACGCAACATCATCAGGGACTGCATATGTCTACGGGGCTAACCTGTTGTCTGATAGTGCGAACAAAGCTACCGTGAGAATATCCCGCTCTAGCTGGGCGAATAGAAAAGATGCTATAGCGAGAGCTATCGGTGAACTCTATCCCCTGTTATACAAATCAATAGACGACAGAACCTTAATCCTTGGGAACGCATTACCTAACTCACACCTTGAAGATGAGACCAGTGGAACACCAACGCATACCAGCTTAACCAATGTAACCGCAGCAGCTTGGACAACGGCTGGAGAATACAGGGGACCGAGAGGGTCAAAGGCTATCAAGCTGACAGCTACCTCCAGCAACGGCTATATGTCGTGGCACTCAGATGACAACCCTCAACTCCTAGACCTTAAAGACCAGACCGTTACGCTTAAAGGATGGGCGTTACCAGAGATGGCTAATGACGGGGCATTGGTGATTTACACTAAGCAAGCTGACGGTACTACTCAGACCTTAACCTCGTCTACCTTAAACCCTGCATCGGAATACACTCAGCTTTCCCTGGAAGACCAAGCACTCAACGATGACTTGGTAGAGATAGAAATCCGTTGCAAGGTAGCGACCAATACTAAATATGTTATCTTTGATGACATACGGTTGAATGACTTCCCCATCAGCGACTATCGTCTTCCTGATGCTTTTGATAACGGTAACATAGAAAAGGTTGAATACCAGACTATAGGCTACGCAAGTGATATGTGTGATGACATATCGCTGAGTGCAACATACACGCCTTTGTACGGCTGGGAAATCATTGACGATGGTCTGTATAGATACCTTCGTGTCCCTAGTGCATATCGCTATCTCCAAGAACGAAGGTTAAAGATAACAGGAACGCAACCATACGAGGCTTTGACAGCGGCTACACATACTGTCGCTACCAATAGTGTAGGTGAAATCTCCCTGATAGTAGCTTACGCAGCTTACCTGTTGCACGAAGCTGGGGCGGGACCTGTTTCTGCTGATGACACGGAGAAATACGATAGGGAGATGGCGAAGTATTACGGCAAGTATCAGCGTCTGTTGATGCAACACAGCAAGCCGACTAGGTCGGGAACAATACAGGTGGCACCGTTGTAATGGCTGTAACAGGAAAAGGCGGTTTACAATACGATATTTCAATAGTAAGGACTGACGGCACAACCGAGGTCGGGCTTATGCTTGACGAGGCAAACGGCAGGAAGAAATACGAGAGGGTGACCGACCCTACCCTAGCCCAGCAGTTCTTTACGGGCGACCCTTCCTATGGCAGAACTGAGCCAGAAAAATTATTAGCGATGACCCAAAGTTCTTATATGACTGGTTTTGGACAGGAGTTCCACGACGGTACAAGCCCTAATGATAAGCGGTATTACACATCTACAGGGTGTGACGCAAGGTTTGAGGACAATGTGATTCTCGGTCCAAAGGCAACCGCTGTTGCCCTGACAGATGTTACTATGACCGTAACTGACGGTGGGATGGAGACATGGACTAATTCCACCACCTTAACTCATTGGACAAAGGTATTTGCAGGCGATACAGAACTGGGGCGGGAGTCAACCATAAAATATGCTGGGTCGTACTCTGCTCAGTTTGACGACTACGACGAAGGCGACTACATATATCAGGACATGATTGCCGATGTTGCCGCAACCGCATCTTGGCGAAGGGGTACACCAGTAACCATTAGGTGTCGGTGTTATTCTGATGATGCGAGCCATGTTGGTGGTACGCTAACAATAGACGACGGGGTTGGCAGTACATCGTCTGACAATATGACTAGCGATGAAGAATGGACAGAACTAGTAGTGACCCATGTGCTAGATAGTTCTGCCACAAGGTTAAGGATTAAGCTGGGGGGGGATAGTGGTAACGGGGGCACCCAAATTTATTTTGATGCCGTTGAGTGTACATCGCCTGAAGCTGGCAACCCAGTGGCGTTTGCCGAGTTTAACTCAGAGTGGTATATGGCATACGGGGATACCTTGAGCAAGCTGAGTGCAACAGGCGACGGGTGGACCCTTGTTTATAGCTTTTTCTCTACCCCTATCACAGACCTAGAACCATTTGCTGACGGCAATCTATATATATGCTTGGGCTCTACGGCTTCTAAGTACTACTATATGAATACATCTGAGGCTTTTACTATATCTACCCTTGCAGATGGCTACGCAGAACATATGGCAAATGTCGGCGGGGTTATGCACAAGTCGGTTCTTCCCAATGAGATTAAGAAGGCTGCTGACCCTACCAACGCAGGGTCATGGGGGTCAGCGATAACGGTAGGTGCAAGCTACACCAACATTACAGATGTGATAGCTGAACAATCCACGGTCTATATCGGGAAGGAAGATATGACGTATTACCTTGACGGGTCTGACAATGACATACCATTGGCAGATGACATACACGCATTGATTAAATCTACAAACGGCAAAAATATGATGGCGTGGCACAGAAATGTTTATATCCCGTTGGGTGATAGTTCTCTGGGTGAATATACCACAGACGGGACATGGACTTGGCGGTCGCCAACGAGGTTCTCCACCAACCTGGCGAACTTTGCTGGCAATATCCAAGCCTTGGCTGCGGACGAAGAATACATCTTTGCCATTATTGATAACTCTACCAAGGTTGAGGTAGTTGCCGGTCAGGTCAGAACGGTTAATGGCTCTACCTTGTGGGTGTGGCATCCCATTCAGGAGTTCACCCTAGCAGGTGCAGAGGTAGCTGGTGTAACGAGTATCTATAAAAAGAGATTGTGGATAGCATCTACATCGGCTTCGGATAGTGTTTACTATATCCCGTTGACAACGAAGTACGGTGATGTGACAGGCGATTCTGATGTGGAGTTTCAAACTGGCGGATACATAATAACCCCGTGGCTACACTCCAACCTCAAGTCGGACAGTAAGGCATACCACAGCCTAACCCTAGCCACTGAGGGGTGCGACAGCAATAACTATGTAACGGTAGATTACCAAACATACTTTACCGCATTGGCTGGTTCGTGGACTAACCTTGGTAACTTTACTACCTCGCCATCTCAAACAAGATATTTTACCAATGTGACGGGAACTATGATTAGGTTCAGGTTCACCCTTGTGACTAACTCTACATCTACCACGCCCAAGCTAACCAACTTTGATGTCAGGGGAATATGGCGACCTACAAAAAGGCGGTTAATCTTCTGCACTGTAAGACTTGGGGACGGTGTGGTCAACAAGGCGGGCAATCCAAGTGAGGGCTATCAGTCAATGAAAGATGCCATAGAGGAGGCGGTCAACCAGGCAAAGCCCAATACCTTTTACGACATAGATAGCGTGAGTGCGACAGGCTCACGGGCATCTAAAAGTGTTAACCTGTTACACGCTAGGGAGTTTGATGTGAGGATGGGCAAAGACCAGAACAAACCTGAGTCAAAGTATGAACTTGTTTTTGAGGAGATAGTTACTTCATAATAAAGGAGGAAGAAATGCCCCAATTGTACAAGAGACCAAGTAGACTAGTAAGAAGAAGAAAACCAACGCCTGTAAAACCAAAGCCAAGGGCGAGTGCGTTGAACGGGCGACCCTCAATCGCAGGGTCTAACGGACGCAAAGCAACGGAAAAGCCTACCTCGCTACCTGCAAGTCCAAAGCCAAGGTCACCGAGGAAGTCTGCTTCTACGCCGCCATCTGTAAAACCAAAACCAAGGAAGTCTGCGTACCCTCAAGCTAGTAAGAATAGGGCGTGGGAATTTGATAGCAAGAGAAATGCTTGGGTTTCTGTACCAAAGTACCCAAATGTCACTAAGACTGGCTCCAGAGGGAAATTCCCCAAAAGAGAGTACGAAGACTTCAAACCACCATATCCATCCCGCCCAGCACCAAGCAGCTCTAGAAAACCAATCCGCCCAAAAACCAATCCGCCCAAACAGAAACCAACACCTGGCTATACATGGGTGTGGGATGTTGCCAATAGTAGATGGGTACAAAGGAGGAAGTAATGTATCGGATAAGAAGAAATATGCCAAGGGTAGCAAGGATGCCTGTAAGGCAGATAGTCCCGCCCCAGATGAGAGCAAGGGTCAGCCCTCGTTCGCAAATCGTCCAGAGGGTTGGCAGACCTGCTGCTCCATATGTACGCCCTGGTTTTCGCCGACCCACCCCCATTAGGTTGGGCGACCCAAGGTACGGGAGGCGACCTACCCCCTACACCTACAGGGTACAATGGTAGCAAAATAAACAGGAGGAACTAATGTATTGGATAAAAGAATTTGTCGGTGATGCTATAATGCTTGTGGGAGTAGCCTGGTCGGCTATGATGTTTGGAGGCATAGCTATTGCGGGGTCTATCACCTTCATTGAAAATAACCCGTGGATACTATGGATAGAGGTGACCATGGTTATTCTCTCAGGTATAGTAGTCTCGGAAAGAATAGTAGACGATATATTGAGGTTTAGTAAGGAGAAAAAATGAAGAGTTGGATACATTCTAAAACACTATGGGTAAACTTCCTCGTCTTCGTGGGGAGTCTTGCTTCTGGTTTCAGCGGAGACAACTGGCTTGATGGTGAGGTTCAGCTAATCTTCCTGTCGCTGGTAGATTTCTTTCTCAGGCTTGTTACTACCAAGGGGCTGGAACTATAAGTCGGTTGACTATCCCATTCTCTACAGGGCTGTTGGCTAATAAATAAGGTAGGGGTTTTATGAAAGACGAAGAACACGACAAAATACGAATGGAAACACACGATGCGGTTCAGACAATACGGGCTGTCCTCTTAGGGGCAAATGGGGATAATGGTCTGGTCGGTGATGTTAAGAGGTTAGCCAACAGCCATTACAAGTTAAAGCAGCAATTCTGGGTATTGGTTGGACTTTTGGTTGGTTCAGGTATATTGGCAGGCGGAATAAGCGTTTTACTATCCTCGTAGGTGAGGGTCCGCTCTGCTCTAAGAAGGGGGGGTTGAGATGTTTGGTATGATGATAGGTATAATCTTTATAGTGCTTGGTATCCTGGGGTTACTCCACCAGAGGTTCTTTACATCAGGTGGGTGGTGGAACTGGAATCAGTTCTGGCATCACGAACCTTTAATCGCAGCATCAATAGCTTTTGGTGCTGGGTGGATTATGGGTGGGTTCCTATAGGGATTTTACCTATGCTCTCGCACTCAGGTCAAAATCTAGGTGCCTAAAAATCTTTCCGAATAGTAGAGTATACCCTGAAAGGTATTACATACCTGTTGGTTTCCAGCCTTTCTTTACGCCCCTCAGAAAGTTCACCATTCCTTTTGCTTTTGTTATGCTTTCTGCCGTAGCCTTCTTCTTCCACCCATCTCCCTTCTTCACATAGATGGTCTTCCCTATTCTCTTGTAAGGCATCGTATCTCCCTTATTTATTTCCCATTCTCATACTTCATTCCCCCAAACATCCCATCCTTCTGCTTCTCTGCGAGCAAATAACTCTATGCGGGGCAAATCTCCAGACCAAGAAACAATCCACTGCCTAACATCATCTGGTTTTGAACTGTGGCTACGCCCAAGCCATCTAGGATTCACCAGTTGAAACATATTCTTTGTTATCTTATTTCTTACTTTCATTTTCCCTCTTACACCAAAGATAATATGTTCCGTACAACTCCGAAAATAGTATCCCATACCCATTTCAGGTGAACCATCCGAATAAGTCTTTATCCAGGTTAGAAGTGTTTTATATTCAAATCCCCACTCTTTACAAATTTCTAAACCCTCTGATAAAAACGGATTCGTTACCCACAGGTATAAGTGTGCCTTATTATCAACAATATCTTTGATTGGTAACGACTTTATCTCTTCAATGCTCATTGTCTTATATGTGTGTTCGTTAGCCCCATTCCCCCAATTTTCCTTATAACGCCACGGTGGGTCAGCGTAAATAATTTGATATTTCTTATTTGTTGGGAAAGGTTTATTCTCCATTTAGATTTCCATAGCTTTCTGGATAGCCATTGGCTTCCAGCTGAAGTAGACAAGGTAATGCCAG
>Ga0098039_1000945_pt1 | contig 11636 bp, 16 predicted proteins | sample 6_EtaG_FD_75047 | JGI IMG/M metagenome (GOLD analysis project Ga0098039, IMG submission 75047) | Marine viral communities from the Subarctic Pacific Ocean - 6_ETSP_OMZ_AT15160 metaG | ecosystem: Environmental > Aquatic > Marine > Oceanic | place: Pacific Ocean | collected 2015-01-08 | reverse complement strand
CGCCTTGACAGCATGGACCTCATTTAGCTAATCATTTCGAGGCCTTAAAAGAAACAAGGGAAAGGGTGAAAAAACATCCCCTTTGATTTCAAGGCCTTTCAAACTGTTTTCAGTTGACCCCTTGTCTAGCCCTAAACGGTTCTTATTATTTAGGTGTAGGACAAGCCGAATCGAAGGAGATTCATATATGACCAGCGCAATCGTCGCACTTCTCGCCACCACCCAAATCCTCAGCCGCTCCACGCAAATCGACCTCGTGCGCGAAGCGCAGAAGTCCAACGATAACGAGGCGTTAGACGCCCTTATCAAGTCCAATCTCCCGATGGCAGTTAAGATTGCCAAGAAGCACCGTCGAAACGGTATTGATATTGAGGACTTGACCGCCGAGGCAATCACCGGCATCATCCGCGCCGTCGATTCCTTCGACCCCGAAAAGGGTGCAAGTTTCACGACTTACGCCGCCCAATGGATGCGCGCGAAGGTTCAGGAGTTTGTTCAGGCAAACTGTGGCACTATGCGGGTTGGCACTCGCGCCGCGAAGAAGCTGCACGCCGGCCTTGCCCGCATTCGTCGCGAGTTTGGAAGTGACGTCGACAATGCCATAATCGCCCGCGAGCTTGGCATTGAGGAGGCCGATGTTGCTGATATCATTCCGCTTATCTCGGCACGAGCCGCGAGCCTGAACGCGCCCCTGAGTGACGACGGTGGCACTTTCGGCGACACCCTGGTATCGAATAACCTCAATCAGCACGAGAAGTTGGAGCGTACGCAAACGAGCGAGGCAATCCTGATTGCCGTCTCTGACTTCGCCGATGGTCTAAACGACCGACAGCGAGCCATTTTCACCGGGCGCGTGATTGCCGATTACCTTGGCAATGACAAAGTGCCGGCCACTGACTTCGGCGTCACAAAGCAACGCGTCGGGCAGATTGAGAAGGTCCTAACTGCCAAGCTGCAAAAGCACTTCACCGCTTGTGGCCTGGGAGTCTAAGCCGATGGAATCAAAGCAGATTTTGTCCGAGGTATCATCTCAAAAAAGAATACCACACACCGTGTCACTTCTAATCCTCCTATATGCCAGCATGCTCCTAACTGTTTGGGGTCTGATTGTCATATAGCATTCCGGGTATGTTTCACAACTACCCGTAACCTTTTGGGAATGCCGGCCCTACCAAATAGGTAGATTGCCAACGCGGCAAACCCCATAACAAATAGAAACCTTGTAGGCCGGCAGAATCGTTGCGATAAAGTATACAAACGCAGCCCACACAATAAACCCTTTACCTTATTGCCTTCGTTCCTATATTCTAAGTAACAACAGGCAAAACATGCATTTTCAAAAGCGCAATGATTGCGCGCACTTAGTTTAACTTTCTCTAGGGCTAGACAGAATGGAAACCCCCGCTATCATTAAGGTTATTTCAATCATTATCGGCCTGGCCGGTGGATATGTTATTGGCTACTTGCACGGCTTAGATAGTGCCGAGTAAGTTCACAGAAGATAGTAATATCATTGTCTTTATTGAAGTCAAAATGCTCAACCTGGCCAATGAATACGCCGCGCGCGGCCATCTCAGCATGGCAGAAGCTATATGGACGGCGCTTGACCAGTACATGAGCGGCCATGTTGATATTATATTCAAAGCCGGCGAACCCTACGTTATTAAACGTGAAAATGCCGACGATATTGACGAATAAATAAAACGTCAATATGCCAATATGCCCCCCCTCCCCCCGGGGTATATGCCCTAATGTATGTCGCCCGGATGTGCCATATGCCAAATCGCGGCTAGATCGCCACACGCAACACCTATAATAATTCCCAGATTTTCATTTCTAAGCTCACTAATTATAATGATTGCAGGAGCTTGCACATGAAAATTACGAAAGTGGCAATTACAAAAATTCTCCAGGAAGAAATTCAGAACGCCAAAGAGGTACCTGAAGTCCAGGATGATCAAAGAGCGCGAGAGCTATTGGATGCGTTCAGAGATATGCTTAAACCAAACGAAAGAGAAATACCAGGCGCATGTGGCACATTTCTGCGTCAATTGGCTGACATGTCCGACCGCGAGGCCGAGGCGCAATCCGGGAATATGCAGGGATCCGGATGAAAATTACCAGACAAAGATTAGAAGAAATACTTAAAGAAGAGATCGACGGCGTACGTACATTATATGAATGACCAGAGCGCGAAGCTTCCGGTCCGGAAGAAGAACTTGAAGAAGTAACAAGAAAAGATCCAGAAAAAATTATTTGATTTTTTGCACTAGTTATTAACGAGATGCATCATAAATCAATTAAAACAGTTGTCTTAACTTTTTTGTTGGTTGTGGCCAATATATTGATCTTTGCAGCATCAATTATTTATCTAGGTTGCCAAGACTTGCCTTCTGATGATCAGCCCTCATTCGTGCAAGAAGATGGCGACGTACCCAATATTACATGGGATCCTGATATGGGGCATGGTGAATTACCTAATTGCAGCGGCAAGTTGGGTGCGGAAGCCTGCAACTTGCAACTCAAAGATTATAGAGGAAATGATTGGGAACTTTATGATCACTATGGAGAAATTGTTGTTCTTGATTTTTCTGCCATATGGGGCGCGCCCTGTCAAAAATCAGCTGCTTCAATACAAGCTTTACAAGACCATTACGAAGATCAGGGCGTTGTATTGGTAACTATACTTGTGCAAAATTTGTATGGCTTGGAGCCCAATGAGGCTGATCTAAATATGTGGGCCAATACATTTGGACTCACAACAGTTTCGGTTTTGGGCGGGAATGATTCATTGCATGATGCATCGGAAGAGAGATGGTTTAATTTGCAAACATTGCCAACAATTATTGTTATAAACCATGATCGAATGGTTATATACAAAACCGGCGGGTGGAATGAATTGCGATTAATTAATGTATTAGATGATTTAACATCTATATAAGTATGTGCTATTATAGTACTTTAAAGGAGGAGATATTATGTTAGGTGAATGTTTACTACCCTGTTTAGTGGTCGGCGCTGTTGGCCTCGTGCTGGGTTGGGTTGCATGCAAAAAGAATGTTGTATAAAAGCAACTGGTAAATTAATTTAAAAACATCGTGTTTTCGCCCTCCACCACTTTCGGAGGGTTTTTTTTTATTCTTCCAAGATCAAATCAAGCGCTATGATAAGAAAGGATAAGTAGAAAATACATTTGAAGCCCAACATGCATATATCGACATGATTCATACTTATAAATAGAAAAAAATTTGGGAAGAAATTTTCCGCGTCGAGCGGACTATTTATTACGTTATTATAATCTTTGGAGGTTTAAGATGAAAATTACAAAAAAGTTACTTAAAAAAATGGTTATGGAAGAGATCAACAATATTGGAGAGGTCGCGGTGCCGGAGAGGACGGGTCGACAGGGCGCGCCGACGACCGGGGGGCCCCAATCGGCTGCCGCCGCAATGAAAGAGATTGCCGGCCTAGTTAAATCTACTGCAGGGCAGTCACAGCCTGGCCAGGCCTTAGATATTATAAAAGGCATTGTGGCCGGATGGGAAAGCACCCAGGCCGGTTCCAATTGGGAAGGATAAGCCTATTATGAAGATTACAAAAACACGACTCAAACAAATGATTAAAGAAGAGCTTAGCAGGATGATAGAGATTGAAACTGGCGAAGGAGAAATGGGATCCCGCCGACCTGGTGGCGCCTTAAGTCCTGATATGCCCCATACTGCAGTCCAGGGCGCCAAATCGGGTCCTGCACCAGAAGAAGAGGATCCGGACTACTACGAGACCTCGCTGGTCTCACCGGCCGCGGTCATGACTGCCATAGATATGATGGTATCAAAAATCACCACTACACCCAGGTATCTTGTATTTTTGCCAAAAGTTCTTCAACTAGCTTCTCGAATTCAAGGAGGCGACGCTGTACTATTACACGTATTTAAAGGCGAGACTGCACAAACATTAGCCAAAAAATATGGGAAAAAACGCCCCCTGGACCCGACCTAAGATTTTATATGTAATAAGAGGTAATTTTTTTTCATGAAAACAACAAGAGCTAAACTTAAACAGATTATTAAAGAAGAGACTGATTTTGTAGTCAAAGAGTACAATGTATTTGGAAATACTTCATTTGGCCTGGGGCCTCACAGCGATGAAGATGTAAGCTTACAATATGATATTGAAGATTATCTAGATATCTACTTAGAACATCCATTGGATACCAGCATGCCATATGAAGTTGCCATGCACCCCAACATGATTAAAGTAAGATATTATATTTATGAAGATCTTATTAAATTTTGCTTGAACCATGCTGCCGGCGCAACCAGTATGCCGACACGAGATTATGGCTTTGTTGATGCTGAAGAAGAAGAGAATAAACTTGATACTGCAGAGGGTGGCCAAACATCAGGTATAATTCGAATTGGTGGGCCCCCCTTGAAAGCAAGACAAAGCTATCGAGAATATACGGACCAATTGATGGCTTACACGATGGAATATAAGCCATGCAGGCTTCTAGGAATGCTCGACCTCGGGGCGGGAGGGAGCCCACAAGATCAGATTAAATCTATACAAAAGAATAAACTTTTAGGAAAGATAACTTCAACGCTTGAGAAACAGTTTATTGAAGTACTTAGAGAAAATCCAAGAAATAAAGTATATTTAGATCAGAAGAGAGAAGAGAGAAAAGAACAAATGTATCGCGAAAGAGAACAAAGGTATCGCGATGAGCGGAATCAACGGCGCGCAAATATAGACCGGTACCGGGCCAGAGCTGCAAGAGCGATGGGACGTGCACGACAAAACATGCCAACTTTTAAGGAAAGCAAAATGAAAATTACAAAAGCTGCACTCAAGCAATTAATCAAAGAAGAGCTTGAAGCTGTCGAAGCTGAAGTTGAAGAACCTCAAACAATGGAAACGCTGGTTGCCGATCTTCAAGAACTTTTAGAAAAATGGCCGGCCTGTGAAGATGAGCCCGGCGGTATGGCATGTACGTACCATAAAGATTTGGAAGAAGTGGTTGTTAAATATGGTGGCCATGGATGCCCTTCTGGTGCTACCAAATAATTTATATGTCTTATACTTTATAAAATGATGTTTTGGCTCTGCTTTCTTTTATGTTTAAATATTTGGACGCTCTATGTAATATCAATAGTCTTTAAAACGGGTAAATCAGAAACGAATGAGGACTTATTTAAAAAGAATAAAGATCCCAACACTGATATCGAGGAAGAACAAGCACAAATATGAGTGCTACGAAGTATTGTTAGATGGTGTTTATGAATCTCGGGTGTTTCATCGAAACGAGCTAGAGAAACAAAAGGTTTCCAGTTAGCGCCAAGTGAAGATAGTTTGTTACGAAGTAAAATCTGTCGCCCGATTGGGCTTGAGGGTTCGAGTCCCTCTGGTGCTCATCAATTACCAGCAGCCAATGAAATTCCATTGGTTTAAGGGCTATTCCATTTATCACTCAATAATCTAAGCCACAGATCCCAAACAAAAAAAGCAAATATTAAATATACCACAGGCGACATTGTTTATCGTCGACGCTTCTTGCTTTTACTCTTGTGTTGAATCATACCTCGACGGGTACGATGTTTTTGTCTGTGTTTGGATTTTATAACTACTTTTGGCTTTGATCGTGGAGTCTTGATTATACGAGACTTTTGAAAAGCATTCTTTGCTCGTTTGATGAGTTTTCTGCGCCGTTGCTGAATCCGATTTTTATAATCTGAATGGTGATGATGATATATACCAGGTTTAATGATAATATTATTATATTCTGGGTACCAATATTCAGGTTGGTGTAAATATCTTTGGGGGCCATCATATGAATATTTTTCAATTGTTAACACACACAAAAATGGATCTCGCTCCAGAGAAAAGAAGTCTTTGTGGATATATCTATTGTTAAATCGTACTATTTCACCTACTATATTGTTATGACCCAGTGCATATTTATAATTGCAGATGTTCATATCCAGCATATAAGTTATATGTTGCTGCGTTTCTGATAAATACGTAGCCGGATAGACATATGTACTGTGTACAGTATCGTGATACTCATCCGTTACAATCTGATAAGTAGCAGAAGGATGTGTCGACATTAACATTGTTGTTAATATAATTAAACTATTCATATTTTAACCTCATAATATTAATATAATTACGTTTATTCCAAAATAAAGTGAATAAATCGTCTTTTTTAGGCAAAACCAATCCCATGCCTTCAAAAAATTTGAAAGCAACGACAGAAATTTAATTGTTAATCTTACTTATAAAATTTCCAATCATCTTTGGTAAAAGTGGTCCATGCGTAGCCGAGATATCCACCAAACACAGTGCCCAAGAAAAAAGACATACAGATCCTCCCTGTAGATACAGTAGTATATTAGTGAAATTACTGCACATTTATGCAGCAACTTCTAATGTAAGTATACTTTAAATTGTTAATTAAGTCAATTTAAATTTTTTTTATATTATGGTGCGTCCATGACTCGAACTTGCTGGTATTATAACAGTAAATTTTATATACAAAATCGTCCAGTTCTTTATCAAAGCCTAAGCAATAAATTATAATACCTTTTAAGCGTGGTTTTCTTATGTAGGCAAAATTTTCTACAAGATCACCTGGTTCATATTCTTTAATTTGGGGCGCCATACAATAAATATGACGCACTATTTATAAGTGCTATGAGAAGATTACGACTTGAGCCGGATGGCTATGATAAATTTCAAATTTTTATTCCTGGTAACAATGGTGGATATCCAATTGGTACAGTAAGCCGACTTCCTTTTTCAAATCCGCCAAAATGGAAAGTAAAACCCTATTTTATGACGCGTCTAAAAGATGATGCTATTTTAAAACAAACATTTGATGATTCTGTTAAAGGTGCGCGATGGCTGGTTGATCTTTATACACATATTGATAAAATTTCAAAAATGGAAATTACAGAACCTTTTCAATTTATTTTCGAAGATGATGCCGTGACTGATTAATCAGTATTACTATTAATAAGTTCTAATTTTTCAATGGGTACAATTGCTGACATTGCCCAACGAGAAGCTATTTCTTCGTTTAACCATGTTACCTTATATTTGTTTAAACCTAAGTCTGCTGCGATTAATCCGTGTGGAATATCGTTTGGATCTGTAGATTTAAAACCTTTTAGCTTTACTAAGTCACCAATTTTCATATATAATAATATAGGACTATATGATAAGAAGTAAAGCCAAAACTAATTATTTTAAGGAGATAAAATGAATATTGGACCCATAAGTACTGCAATGCCATCGATGCCGGCAGCAAATGCTCAAAATGTTAATGCTGCACAATCTAGTGGCGAGGCAAATGGCGGAAATGTAGAAGTTCAACAAAATAATACTAGTATTCCAAATGATGATAAAGAAATACCGGGTGGTGCACCAAATCCGCTCAAACAAATGTCAACTTCTGACTTTTTGACACTTCATGAAACTTATCGAGGAGATAATGTAATGGATAAATTAGAAAAAATATTCGAAACAATATTGGCACTAAAGTTATTAGAAGATACCGTTAAGAATGTTAGCGAATCAATTGAAGAAAGTATGAAAGGAGACGAATGAACTGTGTCGCCATATTTCGAGCCTCATTATTATTCGAAAGAAGAGATAGAAGAGCTTTTAATATTGGCGTCGAGTGATAAATTTAATATTTTTTATGATAGAAACAAAATTGTTGTAAATTTATGTAGAACTTTACTAAAAGAGATAGAAAAAAATGAAAAATAAAGATGAAATCGATTTATTTAGGGCTTTTGAAGGATTGCAAGAAGAAATTTCTTTGTTAATAAAAGAAATGAATGCATTAGTAGAAGAAAACAAGCAACTTATCATAAGAAATGAAGATCTTCAGGATGAAGTCGACTCATTGTGGGCTATGATGGATGAAATAACCAAATCGGATATTGAAAACTTCTCTCATATCCTCGATGAGATAAAAACAGACGTAATTACGCGCGCTTTAATGGTTTCAAAGAAGAAAGTCGACTGTTAGGAGGACTTATGAGGTGAATAAACTTAAATTTTGTGTTTTTTGTAGCTTTTTGACCATATTTTTGTTGGGTGCAGTAGATGTTGCCGGCAAAAGTCCACCAAAAAGTAAATTTTATGACTTTAATGATCAAATAATCGATGGAGAGGTCAAAAGACCAACAACATTATACACAAATGCACGTGCAAAGGTCAAATTTGATCGACTTTTGCGCTTAAAGAAGAGTTTTTTGCCTCGATTGTTCAATACAGCTAAAGAAAAAGTATTTAAATAACTAATTTTCTTTTAAATCATTAAAAATCTCACCACATTTCACGCAAGACATCACCTGAACTGGAAAAACTGCCTCTTTTCCTGTCGGAGATACAAGAGGACTTATTCTTTTTAATCTGATAACAGGCTGAAAGTATAAATTTTCACAACTTTCGCACTTAAAATCCTCAGCATCATTAATATCTACATTCATTTTTGGTTGATTATTCATTTTTACCTCGCATAATCTCTTCTAATTGTTGTATTGTATCATAAATTGATGTATGAAGTATAGCAATTCCACCATTTTCTTCCCATTTTTCAGTATATAGGGTAAAATCATCAATTAAAATACAGGGTTTACCATTATTGGTGGCCCAAATCTCCTTTTTTCCGTCCAAAGGAAGCAAAATATCTTCATTTTTGGGATTTGGAAGCAAATATCTCTCAATCCAGTCCTTTTTGCCCTCTGCTGAGGCCTCATCCCAGGGGTGGGAGAGGACTTTTGCTCCTCCAAGGCTGTCCAAGTATGTCCAGAGGGGCAAAAGGCCCGGGAGGGGGCTTAAATTGGCCCAAAATGAGCGATTATTACCCAATAATTGCCGGATCCACTCCAAAGAGGCTTGAATTTCGGGATTTTCGTGATCTTTTGACCATTTCCAGCGCATTTTGATGATTTTTTCAAGGTTTTTGCGTAATTTTGGGTCTTTTGCCTCCAAATATACACCATTGTCGAATAAATCGACCAAAACACCATCCATATCGCAGTAAATTTCGTATGGAAATGCTTGATTTTCTTCGTTTTTAGTCACTTACAGTAGTTTTTGCTGTTGTTTTTCCATAAAAATAGATAAATCTTCAGTATATACTATAGCAACATCATTGCTTTCGTCAAGCAAAAAATGTTCTTTTTTGAACTCTGAGAGTGGAACTTGAATGATAACAGGCTCTCCACCGTGTTCCTCAACGATCTTGAAGGCATTTTCCTCTGCCAAGCCGTAATTTCCCCACTCACTTGGTGATTTGATGCCATTTTCCGTAATTTCTTGTTGAAAAGTGGTTGAGGTCCCATAATAAAGGGATTCTTGAATATCCAATCCCATTTGAGGAGAAGCCCCTTTCACACGTGTCAAAAAGTCTTCAAGAGCTTCGTTTTCCTTGGACATCAGATCTGGTTTATCCGGATTATTTAAAATATATGCTGTATACTTCCAATCCTTACTTTGCTCATCAAAATAATAATCAATTTTTGGGCGTTGATATCCCCATCGATGAGACGAACTCTGTAAAGAATTAAAACTAAATTCTGGACCGGTTATTATCTCTTCTATATCATTTTTGTCTAATATCGGAGTTATAGATTCAATTTCATTAAGATACTGTCGCCAATTTTCAAGTAGGAGTTTCATATTATTTACCTATCGAAGATTATAACTTCGCCTGTTTGATAGGAAATTCCAAAATTTCCTTCGTGGACATCGCTTGTTTGTGGACCATAGAGGTATTCACCTCCATTTAATTTTGAGGCTCTATAAACTGCTGTTAATAAAGAATGAAGAAATTTCTTACCTAAACCATAAGTTAAAGCAGAAGGAATTGGTTTCATCTCATCATAATCTGGCTCTTTTCTATATCCTGTTCTCCATCCATAATCTACAACAAATTGGCTAACGTTACTTAAACCACCATTTTTTATTCCTTCCCATCGCTTATTTTCGGAGGCCATTTGACGTCTCGCTTCAACGCGCTTGGCTAGCGTCGACTCGCGAAGGCGTGCCGGCGTGGATCGCGTTGGCCAACTTGATCGAGCATCTCCGCGTCTATCCCATCCGGGGGCCCTTTGTGTTGGAGCGCGAGGATCAATAGCTGGCTGTGTTGGAGCACGAGGATCAACTTTTTCACCGAATCCGCCTTCAGCTGAGGATTCAGAATCACCATTCATAATATAATCTATATATTCTTCTGGACCTCCCTCGACTTGATCAAAATTTTTGACTTTGCGAGCGCGCTGCGCCTCGTCTAAACCAGTAGCCAGATCGTACCACAAGAAATTAGTAATATCTTCTGCATCACCCTCATTATATTTTTCTTTAACCCAATTACTAAATGGAATTACTTTACCCATTTCCGCATATCCAATATAGCCTGTTCCGGGGCGTCCCGAAGGATCTGTTGTGGGAATAGTACCAAATTCATACACTGTCAGATCATATGATTTAGCAGATCCAGCGAATTGAGAGCTTAAAAGTTTTTCATAACCCTCCAGTTCACCTTTTAGTGGATTTTCTTTGCCGGCCCCGACGCCGCCATGAAAAATTTTAACTATATGGCTATTATCAAACAATGCTGCAACTCCAAAGCCGCCGTGTCCAATTATTTTTACAAATTTAGAATTTTTAAATATTTGACTTGGGGAGCCTTGGCCGCCTTTTAAACCTTGTGTAGCATTTTTTATATTATCACAAGATAACATTTTAAATCGCTCAAGCTCTAGGTATTTTATAAAAGTTTTACAATTATATTGTAATATATTTTCACTTTTATTTGTTACATGCTGTTCTAGGGCTTTTTCATAATCTTCTGGCTGTTCTGGTGGTTGAGGATCCTTTTCTTTCCATTGCTTGAATTTTTTCCAATCTGCTGGGGCGGCCGGTGGATTTTGTTGCCATGTTGCAGCTCGGTGACGACGTTCTTCTTCACTAGCGCTATATGGTGTTTTTTCAAGAGCATCAATTACATCATCTGTAAAATCTTCATTTAAATATTTTCGAAAATTTTCAAATAAGAGTCTCATTTATTTGCTTAAGCCGCCCATAAGCATAATTGCGACCAATCCAGGAACATTATCTTTGATATATATTCCAGAAAATAATGTTTCTGTTCTTCCACCAACATAAGATATGGCAGCATCTAGATGTTGACTAACATTTGGATCATTAGCCACATCTGGGGATATAACTAAGAGTAATGCTCCGATTTTTGATTTTTCTTGTGTTGTAGGACATGGAGAACGTTTAACACAATTTTGAAGAATTGTGGCGCCTAAATTAGATATTTCTGTATCTTTTATTAATGTTGTACCAACCAACATTCTTCCATCTGCTTCAAGACATCTTTCTAAATCTTTTGAATCGAATGATTGAATTGAAGATTTTTCTGCAGCTAATTTGAATGTTTGTGTCAAAAGCTTTGCAAATGCAGTATTTGCCGTTGGCAACAAGTTCATAATTCCAACTTTGCCTCGAAGAAATTTAATTTGTCTCTCATTATCAAGAATAATATGAGGAGAATCCTTAATATCGTTAGTTAATAATAGTGCATTCTTTGCAATTGTTTTATTAAGTAATTCTTG
>Ga0098039_1000944_pt1 | contig 11640 bp, 20 predicted proteins | sample 6_EtaG_FD_75047 | JGI IMG/M metagenome (GOLD analysis project Ga0098039, IMG submission 75047) | Marine viral communities from the Subarctic Pacific Ocean - 6_ETSP_OMZ_AT15160 metaG | ecosystem: Environmental > Aquatic > Marine > Oceanic | place: Pacific Ocean | collected 2015-01-08 | reverse complement strand
TTCATGTTGACCCAATGCGCGAATATCAGGGAAAGGTCATCACTCCCCTCCCCCATTTTTTCCCGGGGGTAGGATGGGTGGAGATACGTTCCATCAAGCCCAAGAAATACTGATCGCCCCCCGGCCCCGGTGCTAATGGTCACGAGGCTTTGGTGCGGGCTCCCCTCCTGTCCCGGGTACTCGTGTGGAACCTTTGTCACAATGAAACGATAGCGGGTGCCGTCGCCCGGCTGATAAACATCCTGCTTAACCTCGGAAGCCATGTAATCTTCAACCGACTCATCCATCATTTCACCTAGCGTTACACCTGCCATTTTTCTCTCCTGTGTTTTGCTCGTTATGAGCGCTTAATCATTTCTATTGCGTAGTTGACGTAGAGTCAACTTTATCGGCACAATAATCTAAAAATAAATCTCATGAACATCAAGCTGCAAGCGCACGAAAGCGCGATCATCATCAGCCCCATGGCCCGCCCGGCAACATTTGGGCGCGGCTCGTTATCGTCGGAATCCTGCATTTTACCCCTCCCTGTGTGTTACTGGTACCACTCGTAAAGGCTGGGATCCCAGGCGGCGCGGTCTTTTCCTAGATAGTGGTGAAGGGGATTCCAACGCTTTGAAGGGGGGAGGGATTCCAACAGCATAACAGTCTGCATAACGTGTTCTGTCAGCATCGGGGTATACCCATCCGGCAGAATAACGCCCTCAATCTCTTTTCCCTCAATATCTAAGATTTTGTGCTTACCATCGGGGCCCGGAAGGCCAAACCAGATATGGTCAACCGCTTTGAATAGCCAACCGCTCCCCCGTGCCATCCAACCCTCAACTTGATCATCGAGCGGGGCGGGCGCGGCCCAGCGTGTCTGGCTAACATTAGGCCCATTTTTGTCTATTCCATGAACGCAAACCAAAAATTCAAAGGGCGCGGAATGGCTGCGCGGAAAAAAATAGTCACCCGTGCGGGGTTCATTTGTCATCTTATCTCTCCTTTGTGTGTGGGCGAGGTGCCCGGGTTAATCAGTGCCCCATCTAAACGCCGCTAAGTTTCTTTGAATCGCGAATCACCCAAACCTCGTCAGCCTGAGATCTAAAGGGTGGGCCGTTTCATGTTTAAAAACTTTAGGCCGCCAGATGGGGAACTGGTTAAACCGGTTACGTCAGATCTTAGTTGTCATCTCTCGAACCCTTGGCTCTAAACGTGGGAAACGTCGTTCTAGGTTTTTTTATCGTTTGCTCTTTAACAAGGCGGAGATGCGTACCCCGCCCAGAGTTGCCCGGGGCGGCGGCATCGGGGGCGGCGGATTTGGGGAACCCCTTCCCGGCGAGGTAGGAGTTTTCGACGTGCCATAAAACTTTCAGCCCTTGCGGGGTCCAATTGCTGCGATGGCCGGGGTATTCGTCATTACAGAAATCCAGACGCGACGTGAATTGATATTCCCCAATCGTTTTTCCTTTATAGCTCCCGCGCCTAAAATTTATATAGCCGTACCCATCACGGATCTCCCTTCCGGCGTCTACGTTATGAGTCCTTCTCAAGCGATCAGTTGCACGAGCAGCTTCTGTAAATATATCGTCCACTGTTTTAAGCCCTGTCCAGTCAAAGGCCCCCCCGTCCCTCTCCCCCGCATATTTCATAAGTGATTCCCTGACAGAACTAGAAAGCCTCTCATCCGTGGGTAATCTGATCTCTTTTTGGCTCATAACCTTCCCTCTCTTGTGTGCGTGTGGGCCGTGGCCCGGGGTTAAAATAAATCAGCGGGCTTAATCTCTGGCTGTGGGTTTTCAGGGTCTAATGTATGCGATGGCCCGCAAGCCTCGCACACCCAACCGAGCCCCGGGCGCTCCCTGAATAAGTGCCGCTCCATTTCGGCGTCGAAAATTTCGTCACCGTCAAAATATTCATCGCTGGCCGGTTCATGCGTTAGCAATATCCCGTCAAGAGTCATCAAATCGGGGCCTTTATTCGTCATCGTCATCGTCATCATCATCGTCGCCCTCCTCCGGACCAATGAACCAAATCAGTTTGGCAAGCGCGGTGTCTTCGTCTAAACACGGGGCCCGATCAAGGCCATCAGCGGCGAGACAAACACCGATTTCGTGCGTATCAATCAACACGATCCCCGGGGTTTCTTCGTTCTGGCGCAAGTTGTCCAGAATGCAGACTCCCACGGCATAGCGCCGATAAATCCAGTCGAGCCAGCCCTGCTCGCCCTCGGTCAACTGGTAGTTAAACCGGCAATGCTCAGTGATGCGCTCAAGCCCCGATATGTCCTCTTCACAGATCGCTAAGATCTCTTCACTTGTGAATAATTCAGGGATAAATTCCCCGTTTACAATTGCCATTTTCTCTCTCCTTTTGGGCTAGGTGCCCGGGTTAATCGGTTAACCGGGAGCAATGCCCCCGGGCAACCTGTTAAGCCGGTAACTTAGTTCAGGCCTTCAAGATCGTGTAAGGTGGCCATTAATGCGGGGGGAGCATCGGGCAGTTTCCGCGCCGCTCTAACCGCTTTGTAAGTAACATCCCGCTCAGTCATGTCCCGCAGAACGTCCTTGTGGGTTACGATAAAATCAGCACGGCCATCGTTCATATCATCCGGGGAACGATAGTTTTGGGGCACCTGCTCAGCGATTTGGGCAAGGGATAAAAACAGCTCTTCCACTTTGGCCGCCTTGGACTTGATTTCGTCGCACTCCTTTTTCAGCCCGGCGCTGATTAAGTCGGAAAGATATGTATCAGGCACGTCGTTTATTGCGGTAAGCATAGCGCCGATCGCCGCTTGGATTTTCGCCTCAGCTGAGTCGCTGACCTTGCTTTCGTAGCAGGTGTCGGTGTCACTGCGCTTAATTCGGGGATAGGTTGTCAAATCGTCATTATACAGGCGAGCGGCGGGGATAGATAACGTGTAATCCCCGGGCGATCCGGATGCGACTAAATTTAAATAGATTTGGTCATAATCAACCCGGTTAATCGTCACCGTTTCTTTTATGTCAACGGAAAGAACCGGGATCCCCTTGCCCGTTAGGCGTTTTTCGTCAGATCCCCATGCTTCACCAGCAACATATGATTTTTCTGCAATCGTGTGGCTATAGGTTAACTCGAAAGCGCCGATGGGAGAGGCGACGATTAAAACACTCTTATCTTGCATTTTTTTTCCTGTGTGTGTGGGCTAGGTGCCCGGTTAAGTTGTGGCCTACTGGCCGGCATAATCAGCGCCCGGGGAAGCCCGGGAACTTGTTAAGCCGGTCAACGGGTCAACAGATCATCAATCAAACAGCGAACCTCCTGATAATTGTCCGAGGTATCAACCACGGTGTCTTGCTCCCGGCTCAATTCATCCCCATCGGGCGTGGTGGTGGCCGCTGTTACCCTGTAGGTAAACTGGCCGCGCTCGGTGTCATAATGGCGGTTCCAGTCCCCGGGGTGGTCTATTGTTATGGTGGTTTTAAGGTTTGCCACTTTAGTTCCTTTCAATTTTGGCGATTCCCGCCGCTTCCAGTTTGTTGCACAAATTACGATAGGCGCGCTTGATCCCGGTGTAACCTTGGTCACTTAACCCGGGCCAGTCCTCCCGGGGTCCGACTTCAAAGCCGTCAACGGTGTCCCATAAAACCAAAATATCATCCAAGCACCATTCACAAGGGAGATTCCCCGGGCGGCAAAATAGCTTGATACCTCGCCCACGGGCCCCGCGCATCAGGCGATCCGCGCTCATCTCTACAGCGGCGGGGGAGATCTGCCCCGGGCGGGGATAAGGATAACGGGCCCCCATCTTTTCCCGCATTGCAGCAATATCGGCCGCGATCTGGCTGGGACGGCTCAGCCGGTGTTCTAGTATGTCGATTTGACGTTCTGTGATCTTGATTGTCTGCATTGTTTACCCCTGCAAAAGGCTGTGGATGTGTTGAATCGTGGCCGCGTTGTTCCGGTGCTTTCCCTCAATATGCAGGGAGTAAGAAACATCAGCGCCGGTGGAATAGTCCTCAGTCTCAGGGTGGGAGCTAAACCAGCAACCCGGGCCCACAGTAGAGCAGGACGGCTCGTAAATGCCCAAATTGCGGGCATCATAAAGCATATCCTCAAGCGATCCCGTGATCTCATAATCGCCGGGGTTGGCTTTAATATCGGCCATGATCCCAGGGTCCCGGGTGGAAAATTTACCCAACCCGGGGATATAAAAACCGGTGTCTGAATAGTCACCGTGTTCCGCGCTCTCTGGCGTTGTCTCTGAATATGTGAAGGATACTGTTATCGGCATTTGTTTCTCTCTCTGGCCTACTGGCCGGTTTAACAATCGCCCGGGGCAACCCGGGAAATTATTAGGCCGGTCAACGTGCGTTAGGGTTGGTTCCGTGGTCAAAATAAGCGTATTCACGGCCATCAGCGCCCGAAAACAGGGGACGGGGTACGCCAGTGAGCCGGGGCAGCTCCCGAGCAATTGCCCCCTCGGGCTCCTGAATTGCGCACAAGGTCAAGCCGTGTTCCATAACCCAATTGCCCGCCTTGCGGTGCTTATTCTCGCGAAAGCGACTCCACACACGAGGACGGCGAGCGGGCCCCTCATGAATCGCATAACAGCTCCCGGGCCCCTCAAGTCGGACAAGCTTCTTTTCCCCCTTATGGGGCCCCTCCACCATTTCAATCTCCCACATCACGAGATCGGGGAGCCCTTCACTCCAAACGGTTTCAGACACGCCTGTAAAATTTCCGGCGTTGCCCTTAAAATAGGTATGGTTTCCTTCTACTTCCATTTCTCTCTCTCTCTCTGGCCAATTGGCCGGTTAATCAACCCCCGGGGGCGGTAAACCCACGGGTGCTGCTTAAACGGCTTATCGGCTCAGCATTGCGGAAATTTCTAACAGCTCATCCAAGGCGCTGGTTTTGGCGCGGGCTTTGAATTCAGCCTTTTCTATAGGATCGGGCCAGCATCGACGGGCCCCAAAGTGGCCTAGGGCGGTGGGAGTCATTTTGAGCGGGGCAAGCTCCCGGGCACGGCGGACGATTGCTTTAAAGTCGTCTTCACTGTGAGCAATCCAAATACTAACGGCGCTAACAGATACGAAACGACCCTTGTCACCGCCACATGTGACGTGCTGACCCTTTTGGAGTTTTAAGACTCCGGAGCGCAGATCTTCTTCGCGGCCCCATAACTCGATTGATTTCTGGAAAAGCATTGTGTGTTCCCTTGTGTGTGTGTGCTGCCCTTTGGCGTTGAAGTCACTCTACCGGGTTGTTTCCCGGGTGTCAACAACCATGTTGGGTGGTGGGGCGATTAGTGAGCCTTTTGTGTGAAAAATGATCCTTTTTAAAAAGGTAAGTGCCTGTAATTACAGGGGAATGATCCTTTGTGATCCTTTTGATAGTGTTTTTGAAAGTTTCCTGAAAAACATCCATGGGAGTGGGAGAATAAGTTTGTCTGAAAAAGGCTCATTTGGAGCAAAAGGATCACTTGCTTAATGATTCCGTGGGGTTGCGGGATTTGAAAAGGCTCACTTTTGGGGGAAAAGGATCACTTTTTTGGGGGGGGCTGGGGGATTGATTGTTTTGGGGGTTGAGGGGTATAATGGGGGCAACGTTTAGGGGATGGGTCGGCGGCTGACATATAGACACCCATCTTAGGCCGCTGGCCCATCCCCCCTTCCTCTCCCCCTGATTCCCCCTGCATTGCTATCCATTCCCCCTCTGGCCCGCTCAGGCCATTCTCGCGCCCCTGCTGGCTCCCGTGGTGGGGGTTGTCTTTTATTCAGATTAATGTGTCGATTGTGTTGACACTGGGGAAACAAGGGCATAAGGTCTATCCATCGGCCAGTTATGGCCCACACACACAAGGATGAGAGATGCCAAGTCAAAACATGAGCCCCAGAGAACACGCAGACCTAACAGCTCCTGACCAAGGGGATGAATTCGTTATGGTGTGGAGTCGCTTTCCCTCTGGTCCCTATCGTGCCGAGCCCGGTATGTGGTTGGTAGAGCGTAGCTGTCCCCTGCGGTATGCTGTTAACCCCCATGGGTGGGCATTGTCGACCAAAGAAGGGCGGCCAAAGAAGGCAAGCGGCCGGGAGTTCGCGTGGTTCCGGGATGGTGTTGACCCTAATCATTCAGTGACTTGCACCTGTGGGGAGGTGTTAGAACTACAGGTGGGGGAATACGCTTATACGGAGTGCCCGGAGTGCCCGGAGGTGTTCCGCGAGAACGGGGCCCCACTATCGCGCGATGACTTAAAGGCGTGGGGGGATGGGGCATCCGGCAACGAAACCGGGCACCTATACTAGCCAGCCAGAGACATACACGGGCCCCTATTGGCCACCACTCGCCCGGGCAATCCCCGGGCTTTCGTGGTGCAACCAAACACAAGGGAGAGTGAGTATGTCCAGTTTGAGCGAGTTTAACATGTTAGCAATGGAGAGTTTAGGGGCCCTGCCAGTGGCAAGGTTTGACCCTGTGGAGTTCCCGCCCATTCCCGGGATGGAGGGGCCATTTCAGTACAAGTGCGGCAAGGTCCTGTATTACGATAGCAGGGAGGGGAAACACTATGACCGCCAGACTGACCTCTATGTCGAGGCTCCGGAGCCCCGGCGGCGGCGGCGGTAGGTCTGGCCCCGGCTGGCCCCCTTGGTTGTGTGGGGGGGCTGGCCCATGGGGAATAAAAGCACGATAGGTGTTGACACGCTGGCAACGGTCGGTGTACAAGGGGTTAAGAAATTGGCGCGGACGGGGCGCAAGCGGGCTTAGGCGGGCTCCTACTGGCCACACCCAGCCGCGACCAAGCGGTCAGGCCACACCCAGGCCACCAGCACGAGCCCAGGAAGACGACCCCCACCCCCGGGATCACTTCCTCAGTATAACCTTAATGCCCACCAACACCATTCCCCTCATTTTCCAAGCAACGCACCGCATCAAGGACCTCCCCATACGGTTTTTGCAGGTAGAGAATATCTTTTTCAACGAATATGGGGGTTTGTTCTCCCATGTATGCGTCTTTGATATTGAAGTCGAAGAAGGTGATAGCTTCCTCCAGGTTCATGTTGTCTCTATCTTGTAGGATTTGTATGCACTTGTCGGCATCGTAGACGGCCACAGTGGTTTTGGTTTGTTGTATATCTGCTGTTCCGAGGTACGCCTCTTGGAATCCATCGGCCATTAGTAGTTTCATGTTGTCTCCTTTGTTTGGTTGTCGCATATAGCTTGGGCCATAAGTAGCCCTAGTGATTGTATATTTGGGTGCGGTAGTGCAATTTCGGCGAAGAAGCAGGCCGCTTCTATTACTTCGTGTATGAATGTTTCGTTCTGAATGGATTCTGGTGATGCTGAGTCTATATGGATTTGTAGTTTTTCAGCGTCAAAGTATCCATGGTTATCTTCTAGTCTTCTGATGGTGACGGTGATTGTGTGTCCGCCCATTTTTATTTCGTTTGGGATTTTCATTTGATGATTTCTCCTTCTACGATGGCGGTATTCCTGATGATGGGGATTTGGTGGAGTATGACTTCTTTTGATTTGAGTAGGTATCCGATGCCGAACCCGGTTGGCCAGTTGGTTCGTGCTTGAGCTTGGTGGAGGTAGTCTACTGCTTTTGGGTCGCCCAGCCATCCGAACATGGCGGACTGCATATGTTTCCCGTGAAACGTTTTCCGTGTGATTGACGCTGCTCTGTGTGTGTGTCCGATAACCACGGGTACTCCTAGTCTTTGGTTTGCTGTTCTGTGTGCTGTTTGTCCTGCTGAGCCGTAGTCGTGGCTAATGGCGAGCATTCCGATGCAGACATGGCTTTTGTAGGGGATGTATTCCCATTTATTTTCTTTGAGCTTCAGGAGCTCTGGGATGTCCACCAGGCCGAAGAGTTCTGGTGCTTTTTGTGTGATGTATCGTTCTAGTCGTTGTTCGTGGTTCCCTGCGACGTATATTTTTCGTTTGACGTTGAGTTCTTCTAGTTGTTCGAGGTGTTCTCTTACGGAGTCTATTTCTTTGTGCAGGAGTGTTTTTCTTGCTGGTGATTTGTCGTGGCTTGAGACTGAGAAGCAGTCTGCGAAGTCGCCGAGTATGATTAGTATGTCTGGTTGAAACTGCTTTATGGATTTGATAACAACTTTCCATGCGGCTTTGTCGTTATACGGGATGTGGGCATCCGGTATAAAGAAGAGCTTTTTCATGGCTCGCCCCCGTTTGTCGTTTTGTGTTTGCGAGTAGGCGTTTCACCCTGACAAGTGGCCTACTCGTCCTGATAATATCGCACAAATTAGCGCCGCCAAAGTAATTCGCGGAAAGGGGCGGGCCATTTGGCGGAAATTTTGTTTTCGCTCGGTTTATCGCGTAAAATGCAACTAAGAGACATTCAGAGATGCTTGTGCATCATGGGGGCCTGATGGCCAAGAAGATACGGTTTGATGTTCGGTTGGACAGGGCGGCGGCGCTGCACGAGGAGGCTTCGACCACGAGGCCATCTAAGTTGGTGCGTCGCGAGGCTTTGGATGAGGCCGACGCCGTGATTGAGGCCGAGGGTTCGCTGGTTGAGGTGAATCGCAGCGCTGCATCCCAGATAGACGTGACCTATCTCCCTTCTCTCCATGGAATTTTCGCCAATGTTTATGCCGTTATTGACAGCGAAATGCGCCAGTTGGCGCGTTGTTCTGCTTCTTCGGGGCTAGATAACCTGCAATCCCGTCATTTTGGGGTGTTAACGCGCTCTATTTGCCAGATAGCTCAGTTGGAGATGGGGATTCGTGAGCAGAGCGAGGTTGATTCGATTCCTGATGACAAGTTGAAGGAGTTGGTTAGCCGGGCATACAAGAAGATGCACGAGGAGGGTAAATGAAGCGTTTACACGCCGAGTCTGAGTCTCATTTGCAGGGTCGTTTCCAGGACGGGGCAACGGAGGGTGTACCTGCGTACAATCCCGCGAAGGACGCGAAGCGGTTGCCTGTTCGGATTCGCAAGGCAGACGAGGGGGATATTAGCTTTATTTATTCCAGTTGGCTGAAGAGTTATGCGGCCCAGAATAAGGACCAGCCCAAGATTACGGTGTATAAGATGCACCGAGAGGTTGCCCGCCGCCTTTTGGAGGACGGTATTACCTTGGTGGCCTGTATGGAGGACAACCCCGACCAGGTTCTTGGTTGGCTTTGTGCCCAGCGGATACCGAAGTTTCTGGTTATTCACTACTGCTACGTTAAGGCCCCGTTCCGCCGCTTCGGTTTGGCTCGTTCTTTGGTTGATGCTTTTGAGTACCGCCCGGGTGAGCCGGTGGCCCTTTCCCACAAGGGGTATATTTGCAAAGACTTAAAGGGGCGGTATGAGTTCTTATATGTTCCGCATCTTCAGCAGGAGGGTGCTTTGACACACATGAAGGAGATTTATGATGCGCGTTCTGGCAATTCAACTGACGGTTAACGCAAGGCCGTTGCTGAACACCAATTTTATTCGGACAGACCTTCCCAGCCACGAGGCGTTCTCTATGCGCTTGGTTGGTGATGCGGTTGAGGTGACTCATCGGGAGAAGGGGGTTTTTATTATCCCCATGTCCTCTGTGTCCTGGTATATTCTGGACCCACAGGCTGAGCCCGTGACTGTTCCGAAGAAGCGGGGCCGACCGAGGAAGGCGAGGGTTAGCGCGACAGCATGAGTCAGGAGGATTACGATGCCCGCGCCTTGATGCGCGAATATGTTAAGCGGTTTGGTGATTTACCCAAATCTGATGCCGAGTCTTTGCCTGAGCGAACGTTTCGCTGGAAAGAGGACTTATTTGAGTATCAGATTGAGTTTATCGAAGACCCTTCGCATTTTAAGACGGCATTGTGTTCTCGCCGGTCAGGGAAGACGTATGCCTGTTGTTACTACCTCATTGAGATAGCGACACGGCACCCTGACTGCCTCTGCGCCTATATTGGCCTCTCTCGCCGCAGTGCGAAGCGGTTAATGTGGCAGGAGATGAAGCGAGCCAATCGGAAGTATTCGCTAGGAATTCGCTTTAATAATTCGGAGCTTGTGGCGACTTTCAAGAATGGTTCTCAGATAATCCTAACGGGGGCAAATGATGAAGCTGACATCGACAAGCTGCGGGGTTCGACTTACCGTCTTGTTATTCTTGACGAGGCGGCGAGCTTTGGCCCGCATATGGATGCCCTTGTGGAAGAGGTACTTGAGCCAGCGTTGATCGACCATAATGGCACCTTGGCCATGATTGGAACGCCCTCGGCTGCTTGCTCTGGCCTGTTTTACCGGGCAACGACGGAGGCCGACTTTGGTTACACCAACCACCATTGGACCATATTAGAGAACCCGCACATCCCCCACGCCCAGGACTGGCTAGACAAGCGAATGAAGCAGAAGGGGTGGCAGGATGACAATCCTATTTATCAGCGTGAGTGGCGGGGCCGCTGGATACGCAGCAATGACTCGATTATTTACAAGTATTCGGAGGAGAAGAATATTGCGAACACCCTGCCCTGGGATGAACATGATTGGCAGTTCATTCTTGGGGTGGATTTAGGTTACGAAGACGCCACAGCCTTCGTTATAGGGGCTTTTTGCGAAGACTTGCCGGACTTCTACATTGTTGAGGACTTTAAAAGCAGTAAAATGCTGCCCTCGGATATTGCTGAAAAGATAAAGCAGTATAACCAAGAGTATAATTTCCGAACAATGGTTGCTGATACGGGGGGGCTCGGTAAAAGCATCGTGGAAGAGTTCCGGTTTCGCCATGGCCTTTCCATCAGGGCTGCGGAGAAGCGGAACAAGCTGAGTTATATAGAGCTGATGAACTCTGACTTGGCTGCTGGCAGGATAAGGGTCCTTGAGGGCTGTGGCGTTTTGGGCGAGTGGCGGTTGTTGCAGTGGGATGAGGACCGGCGAAAAGAAGACGCTCGGTTTGAGAACCACCTTGCAGATGCCGCCCTGTATGCTTGGCGTGAGTCCAGGCATTACGCGAGTGTTGCGCGGGAGATTGAGCCCGTATTTGGTTCTGATGAGTATTATAATCTGGAAGCCGAGAGAATAGAGCAGAGAAAAGTTGCACAACTAGAAGAAGGTAAGGGGAGGTCATGGTGGGAGAGCATACAGCACTAGATGATGAAATGGTTGATATGATTAGGTTCCTGAGAAAGAACGGGGTTAAGCACTTCATCATGGCTGACGGGGTGGTTGATATAGCGTTTCAGCCGGGCCCTCCTGCGCTAGTGTATTGTGGCACCGAGTCAGTGACCACCACGCGCTCAGATGAGACATCGAACTACTGCATGGATAAGGATAAGAACTAATGTATTTAGCTAAAGAATTCTGGTGGCAAAAAGAGGGCGATGTTCACGAGGAAGTGTTTTCCGTGGTTCACTCGCTTGAGGAGGATCAGAGCTATCGTGCTGAGGATAACCTTAGCTGGATGCGCCTTTTCTCCAATGTAAATGTTAGTGGCCTTTCTTCTGCCAACTATGCCCAGCGGTCAAGCTCTCGTGTGGAGGATGTGACTCTCAACGTCGTAAATTCGATGTGTGAGACTGTCACGAGTGAGATTACTCAGAACTTCCCGAAGATTACCTTTCTGACCACTGGCGGCAATTGGTCCATGAAGAGGAAGGCGAAACTTCTTGATAAGTTTGTAAACGGGCAGTTTTACGCCACCGACATTTACAATGTGGCCAGTGACGTCTTCCG
>Ga0098039_1000943_pt1 | contig 11648 bp, 14 predicted proteins | sample 6_EtaG_FD_75047 | JGI IMG/M metagenome (GOLD analysis project Ga0098039, IMG submission 75047) | Marine viral communities from the Subarctic Pacific Ocean - 6_ETSP_OMZ_AT15160 metaG | ecosystem: Environmental > Aquatic > Marine > Oceanic | place: Pacific Ocean | collected 2015-01-08 | reverse complement strand
TTTATCGACGGCCAACTGATTGGTGGCGCCGATGAACTCGAAGCCTTGATGGCCAATCGATAATCGTTTAGCCAAGCTAATCTGCGCCTGAACATGCCCGTTCAGGCGCACTGCTCTGATAACCCAACCGTTAGCCTTTGATTTCCCATATGGGAAAATGGATTTTTCTGCTTATTATTTGCGCAACCGCATCGCATCCGTAGGCGCGATACAACGTCGTTTATTGCAGCTTGAGCAACAGGGCGGTGATCAATTCTTTGGCAAACCGGCCCTGGAGCTAACTGACCTGATGCGCTGCGATTCGGCTGGCCGCGGGCACATTAACTTGCTAGCGGCAGATCAGCTCATCGAGCGGCCACAGCTATACGCCTCCATTTTGCTCTGGCTATTAGCCGAGTTGTTTGAAGAATTACCCGAAGTTGGCGACCCCGAAAAATACTCGGCCAGCTCGGTAACCGGGTGCAGCATGCTCTGAGAGCATTTACATCGCGTGATCAAAAAGCCGTTCGCGCTGCCGCCTCAACCTTCAGGCACCCCAGCCTGGATACTGAAAAAGTGATAACGGAACTTGGAGTCGGCGAAGCCTTGGTCTCTACTCTCGATGCTAAAGGCACGCCATCTATTGTTGATCAAACACTTATATGACCGCCCTCTTCACGCCAGGGGGTTTTTGAAACCATGGCAAAAAGCATTGCCCGTACAATGGGGCGTGATCTTTATCAAGCCACTCACCTTGACTGCGACTCTTGTATTTCGGTAGCCTTTAACATTCATTACATATACACGTTAAAAGGCGACTTCATGCTCACGGAACATACCATTGCGACCGTTAAATCAACGGTGCCTCTACTGGCCGAAAACGGCCAAGCCATCACCCAGGAATTTTACAAAAAGCTGTTTGCCAACAACCCCGACCTGCAGCACATATTCAACATGGCCAATCAGCGCAGTGGCGGCGGTGGCCAATCATCAGCCTTGGCGGATGCTGTTTTTGCTTACGCCAAAAACATTGATCAAATTGAAGTGTTAGTACCCGCCGTGCAGCGAATCGCCAGCAAACACGCCAGCATTGGCATTGAGCCCAAGCACTACCCGATTGTAGGGGAAAACCTGATCGCCGCTATTCAGGACGTGTTGCAGTTGCCAGACAACCACGAAGCACTCACCGCGTGGGAAGAAGCTTACGGCGTGCTGGCACAGATTTTTACCGATACTGAAGAAAGCATGTACAGCGAAAAGGAAGCTCAGCCGGGTGGCTGGCGCGGATTTCGCTCCTTCACTATTGATCAGATTGTTGAGGAAACACCGGAAGTTAAATCGTTTTACCTTAAACCAACCGACGGCGGCGCTATTTGCGCGTATTCCGGCGGTCAGTACCTTGGTATCAAACTGACGGGAACCGGTGACAGCTATGATGAAATTCGCCAGTACTCACTCTCGTCCTGGGGCACCGAGGATTACTACCGAATTTCTGTAAAGGCCGAAACTCAAGGGGCTGCCTCGCAGCAACTTCACCAGTGCGCGGTTGGTGATACGGTTGAGCTGAGTGCGCCCAATGGGCAATTCATGCTGAACAAAGATGCCCCGAAACACGTCTTTATTTCCGGTGGCGTTGGCATCACGCCTCTGTTCAGTATGCTCAAAGAAGCACTGGCATCTGGCATTTCGGCCGAAAACGTCCAGTTCGTTGAATGCTGCCGCAGCGCCGAACACCAGATCTTTCACCAAGAGCTGGCAGAGCTGCAGAAGTCATCTGGGCTGGATCTGCGTCGTGCATTTGAGTTTGGCGAAGGTGCCGATTGGGCTGGGTACTTAACCGCTGACATCCTCGATAAGTGGCTTACCGACAAAACAGCCCATGTGTACTTCTGCGGCCCCATGCCCTTTATGTCGGCCCTCAAGGGCATACTTAACAGCATCGGGTTTGCAGACGACCAACTGCACTACGAGGTGTTCGGGCCAACAACTGAGTTGCCTGCAACCCATTGAGGTCATAGGGAACCGGTCACGTACTGGCAATCTCTGGGGTTGGATTAACCACCCATTCCGGTTCTTCAAACTCACCAAGAGGCCGGATTTCGCAAAAAGGCGCAGCACTGCGAATAATCTCAGCCACATCGGGGCTATGTTGTGCCTCCATCGCATCCCGGCTAGCCTTGCTGTCCCAGTGGGCAATGGCTATAAGTGTATCCGGATCACCAATTTTGCGATGCAATTCCGTTCCCCGCGCGCCCGGCGCACGCTGGATCAACTCGCTTGCACGCACCCAGGCATCCGCGTAGTCCTCTGCGGTATAGCCCTCCTTGATATGCACTTCAAAGATGTACTTCATACATACCTCCGCTATTGGTTGTGGCAACGCTGTAGCCAACTATGCTCACCTTCGCGTCGAAAGCCGCGCAGCCGGCTCAGTCAGTATCCTTAAAGTAACACGCTAACCATCCCCACACTGCTGACGACCAACAGCACTATTCCCAGCAGGCGGAAAAACACCGGTGTTTCGGCTTTCACAATTCGCTCGTGAAAGCGCAGCCCAACCACATGTCCTGCGGCGGCGCAGGGTAGCAACCACAGGTGATGAATCAGCTGTAGATCCAGCCCAACCCAAATGAACGCCGCCAGCTTGATCAGCACCAGAATAAACCAAAGGCCAAACAGCGTATCGCGCAGTTTCTCCCGCGCAACGTGCTGGGCCGCAACTGCAATAATCAGCGGCGCGCCTATCAGTGAGGTGCCGCTGATGTAACCACCGGCCATCAGCAGGGCCACATCTACGGTTTTACTTTTGCTGCGAAACGGCCGGTTAAGTATGTACGACACCGAGTAAATTGCGACGATCACAAAAATAATCGCACTCAACACATTTGCCGGCAACGTAAACAACCCAAACACGCCAATCAGCTTGGGCACCAGCATAATGCGCAGCATTCGCCACAGGTAGGGCCAGTCCACTGTGCCTTCGGGCCTATTTACAGCAGCATCAGGCCCAAAGCCTGTTAATTTCTCGCCGTTCTCCCCACCTTGGCTGTTGCGACTGCCGCGATTGTTCATCCAGATGGTGAGCGACGAAAACACCAGCAGGTGTACCGCGATAATAGGCAGGAACACCAGCGGGTCGTCTTTCACCAGCAGCAGGAATGGCAGCGATAGCACCGCTCCGCCAAAGCCCAGGCCAGAACGTACAAACCCACTCCAGATGAAAATGAGCGCAACCAGGCCATACTGAATTAGTGAAAGATCTGACATAACATCCTGAGTGGCATTAAAATTTCAGCCGAGTATAACGGTTTTCCATATCGAATAGGGTGAGGTGTTGCCGCCTCAGCCCTCTCACAGAGCCGTACATACGGACCACGTATACGGCTCATATAAACGCCCATCCTACAATATCGGGTCACAGAGCCTCTGTGCGTTAGCGGGTCAGATCGATTTGAAGGACGGCTGGCAACCCAACTGCCTTAATCGCCGGTGCAGGCTCTTTCCACTGCTTGAGCTCAGACAGCGCACTGGTCGCCGCAGGCTTGGACCCCCACACAGGCTCAAGATGTTGTCCGCATAGCGGGCGATCCGGTGCCCTCGGCGCTTCACATGCTGGTCGAAGGCGCCCAGATAGACGTTGGTGATCAGCGGGTCTGATCACCCCGCGCTGCGGACTGCCTTGCGTGGTGGCTTCATACTGGTGGCCGACCATCACATCACTGCTCAAGAACTGCCGGAGCAGTCCCAGCACACTGTCGTCCGTGACTTTATGCCGGAACTGGCGGATAATATGATCATGATCCAGTGTGTCAAATCACCTGGTCAGATCCATATCCACCACCTACCACCGGTGGTAGCGCTTTTCCCTCAGCTCGGTGAGCAGGCACGACAGCTCCGCCTTCAGGTTCTGTCCATTGATTCTAGCCTCACCTTTGTTGCGTTTGGCCTGCCGCAAGGAATCGTACAAAGCTTGCTTCGAGAGCAAGCGACTGTAAAGACTGTAATACGTCCTCATACCTGCCGCTCTGTGGGGGCGTATCACCAGAGGCATGGATCAGGACTGGGGTCTTCTGCCCGTGTTCAGAGGAGTGCTAGCGCTTTAGCAATCTACCGCCCAACACGGACTTACTCCCGGATACAGTCCAGAGTGCGACTTCACCGTTTCCGGCAAGCACCGGCTCTGCGCTCCCACCTCGTCAGATGGCTTGTGCATCAACCCGTCCCAACGCACTCAGGGTCAACAGCCATTGTTGCGTTTACTTCTGCCCTTTGCTAATTGCGTCGGTTTACGCCTCAGTCGTTACCCAAAAACCTTCGCTTGGCGTAGCCGCCGCGGGGGCTTGTCATGGTTCATCCGGCCCAAAGCAACCAGTTTAGTAGCGGTGATTGGCAGAGTTTTTTGAAAGCGAATAACTTGCCGGGCAACATGAGCCGCAGCGGTAACTGCCATGATAACGCGGTAGCTGAAAGCTTCTTCCAGTCTCAAGAGGGGCGCATTAAGCGACAAATCTATTCGACATGTGAAACTGCGAGGCGAGACGTGTTCAATTATATTGAGATGTTTTACAACCCAAAACGCCGACACGACACGAGTGGTAACCTGTCACCGGTCGAATACGAAAAGCCTCACTACCAGAGCTTGGCGGGTGCCTAGTGCCCCCTAACAAAAGTTCGTCTTATTATTGAGCTTGTCAGATAGACGCGCGATTGACTCAATGATTTGATCGGCGGTTTTACGCCAGACAAACGGTTTGGGATCGTCATTATACGTTGCAAGGTAGTCCTTGATTGAAGCTTCCAGTTCGCGAGTGCTGCGATGCGAATTTCGTTTGATCCAACGCCCTGAGATCAAGGCAAAGAACCGTTCCACCAAGTTGATCCACGACGCCGATGTGGGCGTGAAATGAACGTGGTATCTGGGCCTGGCAGCAAACCAGGCACGCACCTTTGCGGTCTTATGGGTGCCGTAGTTATCCATGACCAAGTGAATATCCAGATCTTTTGGAACCTCCCGGTCAATCGCATTCAAAAAGGCCAGAAACTCTTTGGCCCGATGCCGCCGGTGAAGGCGCCCGATGCCCCCCCCCAGTAGCCACGTCCAAGGCTGCAAACAAGGTTGTGGTGCCGTGACGAACGTAGTCGTGTGTCCGAGTCTCTGAGTAGCCAAACGACAGCGGTAGCGCCGGTTGGGTGCGATTCAGCGCCTGTATCTGGCTTTTCTCATCCACACACAGCACCAAAGCCCGGTCCGGCGGATTCATGTACAGCCCAACAATGTCGTGAACCTTGGCAACAAAATGCGGATCGGTCGAGAGCTTAAAGGTTTCCAGACGGTGAGGCTTCAAGCCAAACGCTCGCCAGATGCGACTGATCGCCATGGCACTGAGACCCGCTTCCTTGGCCATCAACGTCGTCGACCAATGAGTCGCATCCTTAGGCTTTGACTGAAGCGTTTTGTTGATGACCTCTGTGACTTTGTCGTCATTGATACTGCGGGGCCGGCCGCTCCTGGGGGCATCTGTCAGACCGGCCACCCGGAACTGTTCAAACCGTTTACGCCACTTGCCGACCGTCTCCGCTGTCACACCCACTCGTTCTGCAATGATCCGCCCGGGTAGCCCTTTTGTGCTTAGCAACACCATTCGGGCTCGCTGTTGCTCGGCTGCGGGCATCTGCCGGCGACGAAGCCATGTATGGAGTTCTTTACGCTCTTCCTCGGTCATCTTCAAAGGTATAACGGGTCGGCCCATTGCAGTAGCTCCATCAACGTTTCCTGCAATTATAGCCTTTAATGCCAATTACTCGATGAACTTTTGTTAAGGCACACTAGGGAAGGCCTGATTAACGCCTAATTTGCTCCTGAAACACTTTTCAACTCAAAAAAAGCCGTTCAAACACAATATGGGCATACCCCCCTATTTGTTCATTTTTTGCCCGTTTTCCGCCACTTTGGCGGAAAACGGGCACACTGGCCCTACGCCAGCAAGTATTTTTCACCCATCAGCAGGTTGCTGAATGCGGCCAGCACGTGCAGCCGGTTAGTGTTTTTAGCCAGGCCAAAGACTTGTTTGATGTACCGGAATGGGTGTTCCACTTTGGCCAGGGCACTGGCTTTGAGCTTTTCAGCTTTCAACTTACGGTCGTCCAGTTTCTTGCGAGAGCCAGGACGCTTGGCAATGAACCAGGATACGTTTTTACGATCTTTATGCTCATCCTGCTTCTGAACCCCAAGATAACCGACATCACCGTGGAGAAGGTTGCCGACAGACACAATGTCGTGGATATTGGCTGCCGTGGTATCGATGCTGTGGATCAGGCCGAGCGTGCCATTCACACCAGTGTGCATCTTCATGCCAAAGTACCACCTGATTGCCTTTTCTGGTCTGATGCATTTCGGGATCGCGCGGGCCACTCTCATTTTTGGTGGACTCGGCGCAGAAATAATAGTGGCGTCCACAATGCGGCCTTCCCGCAGCATCAAGCCGTTCTTCTCCAGATGCTTGTTCACTTCCTTGAACAACACCTTGCCAAGGCCATGGTGTTCAAGGAAATGACGGAACTTGAGAATGGTGGTTTCGTCCGGCAAGCGATCCAACTTCAGGCCGGCAAAGTGCCGCATGGATTCAATCTCGTAGAGGGCATCTTCCATGGCCGGGTCGCTGAGGTTGTAGAACAGCTGCATGCAGTGGACTCGCAGCATGATCGGCAGCGGATATGGTGGCAAGCCAGCTGGCCCTTGGGGTAATATCGGACTACCTTCTTCCCCAGCTGCTTCCACGGAATCAGCTTGTCCATCCGCTCCAGAAAGATCTCGCGGCGGGTCTTGCGCTTCTGGTACTCGGCTTCAGAGAAGGTGATTTGATTCATAGTGACAACGAATCCTATGCGATTGACGATGGCTGTATTATCGCTGATTCTGGGAACTTATTCAGAGGTTCCTAGAATACTTGGGGCGATTCAAAGCGATTGCTTGTCTCCCCTATACTTTTCGGATTCCGACAAAATGTGTTGTAAACCGATAGCGGTGTTGAGTTCATCAAAGTCTGCCATTCTATTTTCAAATGCTTTATTAGTCCCATGTTGTTTTAGACTAGAGAAATAAGCTCTAGCTTGCCGCAATACCGCCCGGGCTAAGCCTCCGGGGAAAATAGCAACTCGGTAACCAAGTTCGGCCAAGTCATCAGAACTAGTGATAGGCGTCTGGCCACCCTCTACCATATTTGCCAGTACTGGCACTCGGCTACCAAAGCAATCACCGATAGCGGCCAACTCTGCATGGGTGCGCGGTGACTCCACAAAAATAATGTCAGCGCCCGCAGAGAGATAACGTTCAGCCCGCTCTAATGCTGACTCAAAAGATTCAACGATAATCGCATCCGTACGGGCCACAATCAATGTGTCCTCGCTTTGGCGGCTATCTACTGCAGCCTTTATCTTGCCTTCCATTTCACCGGCCGAAACTAAGCTCTTACCTGCCAGGTGACCACAGCGCTTGGGGAGTGATTGATCCTCAATCTGAATAGCAGATGCGCCCGCGCGCTCAAAGACTCGAACCGTGCGCTGTACGTTCAAGGCATTGCCATAACCGGTATCAGCGTCAACTACGATCGGCAGATCAATACGATCGCGAATATAAGCAATGGAGTCAGCTACTTCAGACATAGACATCAACCCGGTATCAGGCATCCCCAATTTGGTATAGGCCAAGCTGGCGCCAGAAAGATATACCGCCTCAAAGCCCGCTTCCTCAGCTAAATGCGCGGTGAAGGCATCATATACACCAGGAATGGTAGTAATGTCATTATCTTCGGTTACCAATTTTTTAAGATTTTTCACGTAACATCCTCTAAAAAACAAGCAATTGTTTCTTCTGTCGATTTTCGATTAAACGGCTGAAATCCGTCACACCTGCTCGAAACACACCCTCTTCACCGGTTATCATCCCAGGCCCTGAGGGGGTCTAGTTTAGGATGATAGGTCGAATAAGCATGGCGATACTCCTTTCATAGATCCGGTTGCTTAGAACTTAATACGGCTACCCATCGCGACTACGGTAATGTCATCGAAATCTGCGCCATCGCGATCCAGTCCAAAGACACGCCCAGCTGCGTACATTGAGTCAATCGCACGTTTATCCGACAAACTCAATAATAAGACGAAATTTTGTTAAGGCACACTAGGTTGTCTATAACAGGATCATGCCTCCCGGAGCAAATAGACCTCATCGCATCTCCCAGACATGTTTGTTGTCGTTTACCCGGCGGTCCAGGGACATTTGATGCTCGTAGGTATCTGGACGGTAGTGGCCCTCTATGTATTCCACCGGCTGGCCGTTCTCATCGAACCCGATTCGACTAATACACAGCAAGGCGTCACCCGGCTCTATCTCCAGTAGCGCAGCCTGTCTCGGTGTAGCTAACTTGGCTGTGATTGTCTGCTCGGCACGCATGACTTTGGCGCCGGCGCGCTCGAGTAACAGCAACAGTGGTTGTGTGATTAGATCGCTCTGACTAAAAGTTTGGCCGATGGCCTCAGGCACGTAGGTCGTTAGCAAGGAGAAGGGCGAACCGTGATAACTCCGAACCCGCGTCGCCTTCTGCACTAGAGCGGCCGATGGGATGTTCAGCGCACGTGAGATTTCGGCCGATGCCGTCACATAACCAAATCCGAGGACCCTAACTTCTGTTTTGAGGCCCATCGCTATCAGGTTTTCGATTACCCCCGAGATGCTCGCCTGAACCGGCGACGATTCATTAGCTGCCACCGGAAAGGTCCCCTTGCCGCGGTATCGTACTACCAAGCCTTCACGACCCAGGCGTTCCATTGCCTTACGAATGGTGGCGCGTGACACTTTGAACTGTTCGGCCAGTAGAAACTCGTTAGGCAGCGACTTATCGGGCGTGTAATGACCCTCCAAAATCTCTTGGTGCAACACTAAATAAACACGATGATGTTTTGGCCAAGGGCCGGCCACCGCACCTTCACTATGCCATTTCACATGCCCTGTCATCCCGATTTCCTTTCTGTCTAGTTGTCGAAGTATAGATTATATGTACTATTGACATGACAAAGATACAATGCCCTAATTGATTTGGCCAAAGCCAACAATAACAAAACTGGAACAACACGAGGAACGATACCAAATGAGTAACTTTACGAAAACTCATCAAAAACCCCTTACTTCGTTGATCAAGCGTGGCTTACCGCGGCTCACCGTTGGCATATCTTGCGTCGTTTTGAGCATCGGAGTCATGCCTGCCGCCAAAGCGGATTGGCCGGAAGAGCCCATTGAAATCATCGTACCCTTCAATGCCGGTGGTAGCGCGGACCGTCTCGCACGCGGACTTGCAGAGCACATGTCCCCACGCTTCGGTGTACCGGTCAGCGTCATCAACCGTCCTGGTGGGGCCGGCGCACTGGGAGCTACCTACTTTCAGCAACAGTCCGCCGACGGACAGACTTTACTGGTCATGCAAGCGACACCCTATCTAGCCAGCGCCATCGAGATCGGCGGGGCGCCGGTAAAATGGGAAGACTTCCAATTGCTCAGCGCTCAATGGAACGACTACGGCATCGTCGCCGTTCATAACGACAGTCCGTATGACAGCTTGGAAAAATTAGTCACGGCCATGCGTGAACCCGAGAAATTGAGTTCCGGCATCATCATCGGTAACGGCGGCCACCTGCAGACTCTGGTGATGATGGATGCCCTCGACATCGATCATGACAACATACGCTTCGTGACCTACGGCGGGGGCGCGCCACTCCGCACGGCGCTGGCCGGCAATCATGTCGATTTCGAGATCTTGGCCGCTGAAGGTGCGCTGGCTATCGGCGACAATATTCGCGCACTAGCTATAGTCAGCGATCAGCCTAGTAGCAACTGGGACGCTCCGTTTTTCAACGATGAGATGACCGCGATGGGTGTCGACGCACTGCCGCTGATCGGTGGGAATATTTCCGGCCTTATCGTTCATACCTCACTGCAGGAGAAATATCCCGAGCGTTACGAGCGCGTAGTTCAAGTTTATAAGGAAACATTGCAGAGCGATGAATTCCAAGAATGGGCTAACGAGGCATCGATTGGCGCAGACTGGGTGCCTCTAGAGAAAAGTCAGAAACTGATCAACGATGCCTATGAAGCGGTCAAGACGTACGCTCCACTGATCAAGTGATGTCTGGGACCATTCATCGCAGGTAGGGTAATACAGCATGGTATCCGAGAATCGACGAGAACAATTCCCCTTAGGCAACATTTTATTCGCCCTGTCGCTTGCTGCGGCATTTGGCTACTACGCCCACGATGTATTCGTTGATGCTCGTGGCGTCACTGACTGGTTACTAATTGCCCCTGCTGCGGGCATCGGTATTACGGCACTACTAGTCAACGTTGGTGCCAAGGTGATCGACTGGTATCACCGTCGCCATTGCCTTGACCAAGACGCCCTCGATAGCACGGTGGGCGACGCGTCGGTTCTACCCGCCATGCTATTCATGGGGCTTCTAGCGTTGTATGCAGCGCTGATTCCAGTCATTGGGTTCGATCTTGGCAGCTTTCTCTTTATCTGCCTGGCTCTCTACCTCCAGGGCGAAAGGCGTTGGTGGGTCATTCTCGGCTTTTCCTTCGTGGTATCAGCACCTGTCGTAATAGTTTTCATCGAGTTGTTGAACATCCGACTTCCCACGCTGCTAATCTAGCTAGAGGTATAACGCATTATGATAAATGTTGATGCCTTCCAAGCAGCTATCAACCTACTTAGCACACCCGATGCTTGGTGGGTAGTGCCCCCGGGACTGATCATCGGACTATTCTTCGGCTCGATCCCCGGACTTTCGATCTCGATCGCGATGGCAGTTTTTCTGCCCGCCACACTGTATATGGATTTTTTGCCAGCGATACTGTTTCTGACCGCCATCTTCACTGGTGGCGGCTTCGGTGGTGCTATTCCCGCTATCATGCTCAACATTCCCGGAACTTCCTCGTCAGTGGCTACCGCTTTTGATGGTTATCCGATGGCATGCCGCGGCGAGCACGCCCAAGCCCTTGGCATTGGGCTAGTCGGATCGGTGCTTGGCACACTGGCGGGCTACGTACTGCTACTGTTTGCCGTTCAGTTCATCTCTCATTGGGTATTACGACTCGGCCCTACTGAGATGCTAGTGGTGGCGCTCTGGGGTGTCACACTGATCGCTATACTTAACGATGCCAGTATTTCCAAAGGAATTTCAGCGGGCATATTCGGCATTCTGATTAGCACTATCGGTTACAGCGATGCCGGTCAAATGCGGGGTACCTTCGGCAGCATGTATTTGCTTGACGGAATCCCGGTGATTCCGGGATTAATCGGCTTCTTCGCTGCGTCAGAGTTGTTCAACCTGGTCGGAAAGCAGTACATCGTCAATGATAGCTCTCTACGAGAGGTCAAGTTTGCCAATATTCTGAGCGGCATGCGCTATGCCTTTGGCAAGCCTTTCCAATTACTGCGCGGTAGTGTCATGGGGACAGTTATCGGTGCCATACCAGGAGTCGGTGCTAGCATCGCCAACCTAGCCCGAATTTCTCATGAGGGGATAAAAGAAAGCGGCTGAAAGTGTTAAAATTTCAGGACCTTACACCATCAATCAACACCAACAACCGCTATCCAAAATGGTACCTCAAAAACTGACCT
>Ga0098039_1000939_pt1 | contig 11665 bp, 23 predicted proteins | sample 6_EtaG_FD_75047 | JGI IMG/M metagenome (GOLD analysis project Ga0098039, IMG submission 75047) | Marine viral communities from the Subarctic Pacific Ocean - 6_ETSP_OMZ_AT15160 metaG | ecosystem: Environmental > Aquatic > Marine > Oceanic | place: Pacific Ocean | collected 2015-01-08 | reverse complement strand
ATTGTATTCCCCTCTATGGTTAGAAGTATATGAAGCTTAATTATGGTTGTTTTTTATGGGCGAAAATAATGCTTGACAGGTGCCGAGATGTGTGCATAATGAGCATTGACGCATTAACTTTAACTAGAGGCAACCTAATGAAAAACCTGGAAACAATCAAAGGCTTAAAAATTGACAAGCTCGAACGTATGAATAGCAGTATAAACGGTAATCCGAGGTTCCGCGTGTATTTCTCGAATGGTCTTGTTTCGCAGACTATGGTTGATGATATGGCTACTTACGCTATCGAGAACTATACTAGGAGAAACAGGCCCGTCGTAGATGTTGAATTCGGTACGCATTACGGTACTGTGCAGGTCAATAGAATCGTAGAGGCTGCCTAATGAAAACCTATATCACCTCACTTGTTGTGTTGTTCCCATCTCTAGCCATTGCCACCTACTTGTTTGCTAGGGAGGCGTCAAAATGACATACCTAATAGCGTGGGCGGTAATTTGTTTCTGTTGTATGCTAGTTCTTGCACTTAGGAGCTAACAAAATGATCGAATCTATCTTAATTGGTTTCATAGTCGCTGTATTCATTGTTGGACTAATCATACACGGGAGGCCGTAAATGTATAAATACCGTACTTTTGAGGTTGGGCGCGTATTTGGTAAAACGCTCTCAATATCTAGTCCGTTAAGAGAGGGCAGTTGGGACTGCGATCCTAACAAAGTCGATGTAGTCCACTGGGGTAAGCAATCCTGCCCGTTAGATGACAACCTGAACGGGAGGCTCGAAAAACTGATACCGCAAGGCTACGGGACTCCCAGAGTGACGGCCAATGATTGGAAAGCCTTTGTTAGTTTCGCCTCATTGGTTCTAGCTTTCAAATAATGGTTGACAAGTCTATGAGGTAGCCTTTAGAGTACCTCATACACTTATTAACTCTAATTGGAGAAACCAAGATGCATTTACATTTTATTGAAGATAGTTTCGGTGACGTAGTAGACAACCTCGAATTCTGTTCTGACTACTGTCATAGAGACTGTCTAGGTGACGATTATCAAGGTTGGAACGGTTGTAATGAATCAGAATTTGATACTAGCTGCGGGCATTGTGGTACTAAGATACATGGCGCTTGTGGCCCTTATCCGGAGTAAACCTATAAACCTACCAGAATCCTCTAGGCTGCGCTATTCTGAGGCAGTCTAGGTGGATTCCAAAGTAAACGGAGATACTATGAAAAAATCACAATACAGAAAATACTGCAACAACCCTAATGCTATAACGAATGCAGGCTATAAAAATGGCAACGGCAAGCATTACTTTGCAGGAGTAGAGTCTAGTAATAAAGATACAGTTTCAACGGTTACAGGTGGAAAGAATGAAACCGTAGTCGCTCGTATCTCTACCTGGAAGGGAGCAATCGAAATAACCGCATCCATTGATGGGAACGATGATGCCTTTAGGATCGACTTAGTACCCCATGCAGGAGTAGGAAACACCGAATGGGTTGCCTCTGGTCACTTTGGAGACAAGAGGAGCCTAGTTGTCAATGAAGCCTTGGGAAAGATTAGATAGTGCAGCCTTTCCCTTTCTGTTGTACTTGGAGCGGTCGCGCATTGCGCCGCTCTTGGTACGATTCCAAGAGTCGCGCTGGGTTATGTTTCGCTGTCTACGGGAACGCCTAGTCGTGCGTTCACTTTCTGATGACATAGGAGAATTATTATGTTGGACTTTTACGAAGAAAATTCACACATCGATTTTGATTATTGGGAGCTTAAATTTTGGGAAGCCTATGGATATTACCCATGGTTTCCCGAAGAACCAGTCTGGGAGGGGACATTTCTCGAATTGGATGGGAGACGGCTGGCAATAGTTGGGGATGACCGAGCAGAATTTCTTGCTTTCGTTAGAGAAGAATCTGACAATCCAGACCACCCATATCCAGAGGGAGCCTAGTGTTGTTTATTTACAACACTGAAGTTGCACCTGTCTTTTTGAGCCGTTAGTGATACGACTCACAAGCGGGTGCAGCTTGGTACTCCCAGAGGGTAGCTATCGGTCTTTTGACGAGGGCAGACCCAGACCCCGATATGTATCACATTTACGATAGTTTATTCTCGGCTCAAAAGTTCCCTGAAAGTCTCCGCTATTTATCCGATGGAGCCACAGAGGGAGGCCCGTAATTTTGAGTGTCAGACACACTTTTACCCTACATAGTATATACAGTTGGGGCTAAAAATGGCTAAAACACTAGGGTTTTTAAGGGTTTACTAATATGTATATTTATCAACTACTTACAGCTTAACTGTATATACTATGACAGGAGAAATCTATATGAACCACCTAATCGACAAATCTATGCAAGTTATACGAAATCTGCCAGTGAAGGTGGTTGCCGATCAGCAACGGACTAAGAACCACACCGTAGCCAAGGACTCCTACGCTAACAGGTGTATAAACCACATTGAGAAGATTAGGAAATACGCCCCAGAAGGTAATTTTTCTGATCCTAAAGCCCCATCTTACAACCCTCCCAGAACTAGACGGGAGAAATACGCTGTTAAGATGTTAGATGAAGCCTATAAAATATACCTATTTTTGTCAAATTTTGATCCACGGGTTGGGGAACGCCAGCACTGGAATTCTAACATCAAAGAATATTCCCTAGACGCCATCATAGGGAGCCACGATCCCAGCGAAGAGGGCGACGAGTGGGAGGATTCGCTGCTAGAGGATGGCGTAGTAGAAACCAATAGTCCAGAAGCATATTCAGGAGGCTTAGGTTATCGACACGTCAACTGGGATGCTGAGTACCTGATGGCTCAGCCTAAAGGTAAGCATATCAACCCATATTGGCGACCCGATCTGCCTCGGAACCAGCCAGGGACAAAGGAGCACAGAGAAATGCTGTCTCTTGAAGAATCTGGATACTGGGCTTGCCAACCTAGAGAGCCGAATAAATGGTATGAAAAGATGGGCTGGACGCTAGTTGAAAGTTCGAGTAGGTAATGTTTTGGATACCCAGACGGGTGTTGTTTACCCGTCTAGGGTTGACTGTATCAAGGCACTGGGACGGGATGTGGCCGTCCCTATGCTCCGTGACAGGCGTTTTAAGCGACTGAGGATCATCACTATGGAAGACAAGAAGAAAGCCATGTACGAGCAGGGAGAACAAGCCTGCGCCTTAGCTGTAATTTTCTTAGAAACTACGGTTCGAGATATAGAGATAGCTGCCCACGGTGGATATACCCACGATGATTTTGCGGATGTGGCCAGTAGCTTGCGGGCAATTCAGGAAGACCTCGAAGGCTTCATATCGAACATCGAAGAGGCAGGCTATTATTTAGACGAACAAATAGAACTGGAGACATTACGCAATGAGTTCCAACTCGACATCAGAGAGGACATCAAATCTATGGTGCAGCGACTGTGACAAGAAGCCTGCGACCCAACTCAGCCCTTATATTTTATGTGATTCGTGCTATGCAGACCGCTATTCAACTCAGATCGTTGATGGCAAAGAGATCCGATTTAAGGAGCTACTGAAGGCTTCCTTGATTTCTCAGGGGCTATGGATAAAAGATGGAGAAACTAGACAGGAGTGGCATGGAAGAATGGAAGTCGAATCAAGAAGTGCTCTTCAACGATACACCGGAGGGAAAAAAGGCAAAGTGGGAATACATAAAAAGCCTACCGGAGATGGAGAAGGTGGTGCTTGATGTGGTTAAACATTTTGGAAAACTTGGAGGCATAAAGGTTTATCGTGGATAAGAATTGGAAAGCATTTGAGCGACGGGTTGCGCTACGCACTGGGGGCGAGAGGATACCAGTATCGGACAGGAGGACGCCTCTGGACGTAGCACACCCTTACCTCGGTATTGAATGTAAGTACCGAAATAAACTCTCTAAGTTTATCAAAGATGCAATGAATCAGGCCATAGAAGGCTCAGAGGACAAGATACCCACTGTGGTGCTGGGAGAGTATCGCAGTTCAGAGATGTTGGCAGTAGTGAGGCTTCCAGATTTAATGAACCTCGTGGCTGCCGCTTATAGGGAACCCGACCCCCTTATTGTGGTTGGGCAAGACGGAGAAAATATATGCACAGAATGAGAGGCGTTGACCCTTATCAAACATTTGGGACGTTGATGGAAGAGATACTATCTCCTGTAAAGTATGGCACTAGGATACTGGAGAATGTAGGCACTAAGGACAAGCCATCTATAGTAACTAGGGGCGAGTGGGTGGAAAGGAAATACAGGGCTTGGCGCGAGGAGGATGGCTCTTACCACGAAGAATTGATTGGTGATGACATCCCTATGGGGCCGGAGATTACAGACTAATGAGCCTATATGAAGACTATATTGCAGTCTCTAGGTATGCTAGGTACTTGCCTGAGCATCAGAGGAGAGAGTCTTGGGGGGAAACTGTTGACCGTTACGTCGACTACTTTAGTGGTAGGTTCAATTTACCGTCAACCCTTTCCTCAGAACTTAGGGAGGCTATCTACTCTAAGAATGTAATGCCTTCTATGAGGTGTTTGATGACGGCTGGCGAGGCTTTAACTAGGGACAATATTTGTGGTTACAATTGTGCTTATGTCGCAGTGGATCACATTCGAGTCTTTGGTGAATCCCTATACATTCAGATGAATGGAACGGGGCTAGGCTTTAGCGTAGAGCGTCAGTATATTTCAAAACTTCCTGATGTAGCTGAAGAATTCCACGACACCGACACAACGATCGTGGTTCGAGATAGCAAGCTAGGGTGGGCAACCGCCTTAGATGAGTACGTGAGGCTTCTGTATAGCGGTAAAGTTCCGAAAATAGATGTATCTAAGGTCAGACCTGCCGGAGCACCCCTTAAAACTTTTGGGGGCAGAGCCAGTGGCCCGTGGCCTTTCGAGCGTATGCTTATCAACGTAGCTAACGTATTTAAGGGGGCTAAAGGGAGGAAGTTATCCTCAATAGAGGTACACGATATTATGTGCCATATCGGGGAGTGCGTAGTTGTTGGGGGTGTACGAAGAACCTCACTAATTAGCCTATCAAACCACTCAGACGGGAGGATGCGCCATGCGAAAATGGGTAACTGGCAAACGGAAAACCCACAAAGAAGTCTCTCGAATAATTCTATCTGTTATACCGAGAAGCCGGACATGGGTGCTTTCCTCCGTGAATGGCTTGCTATTTACGAGAGTAGGTCAGGGGAAAGAGGTGTCTTCAACAGGCGGGCGTGTAAAGATATGCTCCCAGAGCGGAGAGATCCAAACTATGAATTTGGATGCAACCCCTGCTCAGAAATTGTACTCAGACCAGGACAGTTCTGCAACCTAACAGAAGTGGTGGCTCTACCTTCTGATAATTTTGAATCTTTAGAAGATAAGGTTAGGTGGGCTACGATTCTAGGTACTCTACAATCGTGCCTAACAGACTTTAAGTTCTTGCGTAAGGGGTGGACTGATAACTGTGAAGAGGAGAGGCTGTTGGGCGTTTCCTTAACTGGAATATATGATTGTCCAGCGCTTAGGAACAGCTCGGCTGAATTTCTCAATAAATTGAGGGATTACGCGGTAGAAGTAAATAAGAAGTGGGCTAAGATACTGGATATTAAGCCATCAACCTCTATAACGTGTATAAAACCCAGTGGCACGGTGAGCCAGCTTTGTAATTCGGCCAGCGGTATACACCCCAGGTGGTCGCAGTTTTATATTCGTAGAGTTAGAAATGATAAGAAAGACCCGTTATCTCAAGTAATGATACACGCTGGCGTACCCTGCGAGGAGGACAAGCATAACTCAGAGGCTTGGGTTTTTTCCTTCCCGATGAAATCTCCAGCAAAATCTTCAACCAGACATGAAGTTAATCCTATAAGTCAATTGGAGCTATGGAAACACTTCGCTATAAATTGGTGCGAACATAAACCAAGTATGACTTGTTATGTGCCGGAAGACTCTTGGGCTTCAGTGGCTTCTTGGATCTGGGATAACTGGGATATTGTGAATGGCATTTCTTTCTTGCCCTCCTCAGACGAGGGTCATATATATGAACAGGCTCCCTACGAGGACATCACTTCAGATGTCTATAAGGAGATGAAGAAAGCTATGCCAAGCAGTATAGATTGGATGGGTATAGTAGAAGAGATGGATGCTACCACAGCCAGCCAGGAATTAGCCTGCACTGGTGACAGTTGCGACATATAGGAGAACTATTATGGTTGGTAAAAAACCAGTTAGGTGCATAGAAACAGGGGAGGTTTTCGAGTCCATGACCGCTGCTGGAAGGAGCATCGGTTCGGCCGGATTTAGAACCAATCGAGATGGTGGGGGGCCACTGCATCACTCCAACATTAGCCACGCCATACATAGGCATGGTGGTAGGCATGGTGGGGTGCAGACAGCCGGAGGATACCACTGGGAGTTTGTTGACGAACCTAATAACGTGCGAACCCTACACCTTGAGGAAGCCTTACCAAAAATCTACAAGACGATAAAGAGGAAGCCTCCTAAACAGGAGAAGGAGGACTACCCACCAGAGGGTTATGTCTATGTATTCAGAAATAGATGGCATCCTGAAGGAGTCTATAAGATAGGATCTACGGATAATCTTGAAGGCAGGAGGTCTGCTGCCAGGACTTGGGGAGCATATAATTGTGAGTATTACTTGGAAGTAGATGACTGCAAGCTGGTTGAATCTATGGTTCACACTAAGTTAAAGGGCTACCGGGTCGAAGCCGAGGATTTAGGCCAAGAGCATTTCAGTGTAGATTTGGAGGAGGCTACCTCGGCCATCAAGGACGTAGCTTTTGAAGTGGCCTGTATGCATAAAGACTGCGCGGCTTGAAGTCAAGAAAGTATTTAGAGTGGGTGGCGGATCTGCCCTGCATACACTGTGGGGCAGACTCTCAGGCACATCACCTGAGAATAGGAGTGTTGGGGGCAGGCATGGGGAGGAAGGCTCCAGATTTTTTCACCCTCCCAGTCTGTTTTCAACACCACGCCCAGTGCCACGATGGAACATTCGATAAGGAGACTCAGATGAGATGGTGTTTACAAACTCTAGGACAAGCATTTAAGGAAGGGATAATCAAATGATTAGTGAAGAAAGGCTAGAAAAAGCAATGGTTTACCTAGCACATACCGATGAGGAAGCTGCTAAGGCTAAAGCATTGGTCAAGAAACTGGAGAAGATGGAACGCATCATTAGAGGTGAAGCGTTTCTCAAGGCTTCGGGGACTGTAGCAGAACGTGAAGCCAAATCCGTAACGTCTCAGCAGTTCAGAGATCACGTAGCCTACGCTGAAAACTGCTGGGCTGACGCTGAACTACTGGATAACAAGCGCCATACAGAAGAGGTTATCGTCGATATATGGCGTACCATGTCTGCAAATCTTAGAAGGGTATGAGGGAAGGTTACTTTTTTAGTGTAAAATTCTGCATACTAAAACTATTAGGGAAAAAACCTATGACTTTAGAAGATGCTGCATGGAAGTACGAAGGAGAGTATGTTCCTGGTTTGGGGGTGTATGCTTCGGATGGTGTCTACTTCGATCTTTGGCAGGTAGCCCATCAGGATGGATACCATCCAATGTGGAAATACGGAACCCATGTCTACTGATGACTGGATTTACCATACCCCAGACCAGTGGACGCAATTCTTGGATCAGCACCAAGCCCAAGCATGGGCTTACGAATTAGAACTTCAACAACAGGAGACAATAATGGCATATCAACATAAGGAGGGTAGAGGTAGTGGGTGGACCAATCATTCTGACAACCCCCAAGCACCTAAGCTAAAAGGTTCTATGTGCTGGAAGGGGGAACAGATAAATTGGGCGTTGTGGAAAAACCCTAAGAGGAAGGATACTGATCCAGATTGGGGGCTGAAATTAGAAGAGCCTAGAGATGATGGGGGGTCATCTAAACCCCCGTATAACCAGGCTCCTAAACCAGCTCCAAAACTGGATGACGATTTCCCATTCTAAGGGGGTATACAGGGGGGGGGCTAGGAGGCTTCCCCCTACCACCCAAACGGCTCACCAGGAGCCTTACAGAGCGTCTGAGAGGGCATTTAAATGATAAATCACAGTATAGAATATAACGACGGTAAGAGTGTTTCCCTTGACTTCAATGAGGGCAAACATCAATACACCGTAGAGGGCGAGTACGTCCCAGCGGTTACTTCAGTTCTGAGCACTACCATAGCCAAACAGAAGTTCCTTATGCCATGGGCTGTGAAGATGGGGGCACAATGGTTCGAGGAAAATATATGTCCAGCCACAAGGGATTCGGTTAAGGAAAACCACTACACTTTTAAAGGCGATCTCACGGTAGATGAGGTGGTGACTGGCATAAAAAAAGCCTACAGACAGAAGTCCGAAGGCGCTATCGAGTTAGGCAAAAGGGTTCACCAATGGTGTGAGGATGCAATTCTGTGGAAGCTAGGCAAAGGGGAAGTCCCTGCAATGCCAGATGATGAGGCTGCCTGTAACTCTATCAATGCCTTTAGGGTTTGGGTGAAGCAGAATGATGTGGAGTGGATAGCGGCGGAACAACCCCTGTACCACCGTAAGTATAAATACGCTGGGACGGTGGATGCTGTAGCCAATGTAAATGGAGAGTTCTCAGTTATAGATTTTAAGACTTCAAATAAAATCTATGATGAGTATCATCTACAGGTGGCAGCCTATGGGAAATGTGTGGAGGATATTTACGGGAAACCCGTGGATGGAGCCTATATACTTAGGTTTGATAAGCAGACAGGATCTTTTGATGCAATGAAATCTAACGATGTTGATGTGGACTTCATTACCTTTTGTGGGCTGTTGGTTGGATACAACGGTTTAACCAAACTTAAAATGAGGGGGTCAGGATGAATCATAGTTGGCCGTTTCTAGGCATAGAATCTATGAATGGGGCTTTGGTAGCTATGCGTAAATGTATAGAAAACGAAGAGGATATTGAAAAAATAAAGAAAATGATAGAGGAGGAAGTCAGTCATTCAAAGTCCGTTAATGAACACGCATTATGGGAAACGTATAAAGACTTTTTAGATCCGAGGATAAACACAGCTATTGAGGGTGAAGATATTGCCCCATGATCGGAATAATTGGGAAGAGAAATTTAAGAAGGATCAAGATAATAGAAGATACCACTTCGCTCGTTTCTGTTGGAAACATAGAAACGAACTTACCCCAGAGGGGGAATTAAGAACTGCTGGGCCACCCCTCACTTGGGAAAAGAGGTTCGAGCAGATGGAGGGTATTAGTTTGGATAACTATGTAAAGGAAGGCATTCAAGAACGCAACCAGAAGGAAAAGAAGTTATCCCGTAGTAAGTAGGTTCCCCATCGTTTTCTCCTAAGCCATCATACTTGTCTAGTGTGGTGGCTATTTTTATTTCTTTTTCATCTCTGTGTACAAGCCAGCCTACGCTTTCAAATGTAGGGCAGGAGACTTTATCGTGTGTAGTCCAGTCTGAATAGGATATGATATCCACCCACTTAACCCGAACTAACTCTTTTTCTTTTTCCTGTGAGTTGTAAGCGGTCCCGGTATTATCCATCCCAACACCATCGGAACTACAAAGATTAAGATCAGCAACCATCCGCCAAGCTCCACAAGTTGTTGAAGAAGTGAAAAGAAATTTGAAGGCGCTTCCTGAACAATTGTGGCGTCACCTGTTATTTCAAGGGCTTGAGTAGAGTCCGTCTTCCCGCCCGTTGCGGCAGAGGCTACAGAGGCAGCCACCATGCTCCCCGCTATTGGCGCAATCACACCCCCACCGATCACACTCCCGGCAGTCGCACCCAATCCAGCCGATGCCCCGACTATCGCCGCCTTCTTGATCGTTGAACATCCCGTCAGGATTATTAAGCAAAGAGCCACCATGCAACCATTAAAATAGCGATTGCCCATAAAGGTTTTTCTGAGATTTCTTTCCATATCTTTTTGAGTATTTCCATTTATTGTCTCCATAGTTATACACCATTTGTTTCTCTCACATCTGTACGTATTACTTTCTCTAATTTAAGGGACTGGATTTTTTCATTGGGAACATACCTCCATATTAAACCTTCATCTCTTATACTTTCAAAAACAGTAGTAGTCAAACCTACTTTTATTATTATAGCCTCATTCCCTTCCAGTAATACCACATCTCCGGGTACAAATACTTTAGACATCTTAAACTTTAATCCCTTTGCTATTGAAGATGAAACTTCTTTTAGCATAAGGGCTATAATCAAACTTATAAGGATTGTTATCCACGGCATTAAGAATTCAGTTATTTTAATACTTGTGTACATAGATAGAGTGTTTATATCCATTAATCTAACAGTTTCTTAACGACCTCTCTGCCTTCCCAGTCATCTTCTACCTCAACCTCATGTTTTTCACAGGCATATCTGGTGTTGGTGTCAGTATTATCTTTCCATCCATTCCTAGAAAGAGTTCTCTTCATAGAGAGGCATCCCGGTACGCCCATCTCTACCCATTCACCTTTCTCATTCTCATGGTGTCCCATAAACTCAATGACACTGCCATTAACAAATAGCATAAGCACAAACATTGTTTTAACTATCATCTTGCGCTCCCATTATGAGCCTTTAGGTCTGCTACTGTGTCCTTTAATGTCTCAACCTTTCCTTCAAGGGTTTCTATTCTCTGCTTATAGAAGTCCAGAGTGAGTGCTTGTTGTTGGTCAAAGGGAGCTTTACCTGTTTCAATATTGTGGAGAAGTTTGTCGAACTCCCCCGACAAGTGTTCAATTAACATGAACTGTTCTGCATCTGCGGGTAACGCTCCAAGCTCACCTCTAGGCCACTTGATTCTAAACTCTGTGTTCTTAACAAGATCAGCCTGAACTAAAATTGCTTGAGTCTCAATCATGTTAAGTCGCTCAATAATGCCAAAGTAAGCCCAGACACCTACAGCCACAGATGCAACTAGAGATATCAGATTACGTATAGGCATAGCGAATTTAGTTTTATCGCTTACATCAATCGCATCACTCATCTTTCACTAAGTACCACATTTAAATGCTTAATCTTATCTGATACTATTCCAACCAGTATAGAGGGAAGAAGCCCATGAATAATGGCACAAATAGAAAGCAAGAAAAGTATAGAAGATAATCTAATTGTAAACCAAAGATGTTTCCTATAAGATTCCTTAACTATTTTAAGATGCTGGAATTCCATTGCTGCCAAACGATAAGTTCATAGCAACAGAAGCAGTTGCATCTCCACGTCCCCAATCACTATCAAAGTCCATACCAACGGACGGAGTGATATGTATACCGGCAGCAACTGGAATAGCATATCCTGCACCCAGTTCCAAGCCGTCATAAGATAGGTCATCTATGTCCCATTTAGATACTGCGGATGCTTGTGCGCCCCACAAATCCAGTGAAGTTCCCACTTTTCCATTGACGTCAGAGGCACTCAGGTTCCAATCTGCGGAGGTTTCAAGGCCAACACCCCCAACTGTGAGCGTAGTGGCTCCTCCTACAACGTGATCTCCGTTAGACATCCAGTGATAATGGACACCACCATCAAAGATACCAACACCTGCTCCATACCCTACGCCTACGTTCTTAGAGTCTGATCTGCTTAGTTCAACACCGTATGCACTGACTGCCATGTCGTTACCAGCTTGGTCAAAGGTGAATGTATACCCCT
>Ga0098039_1000934_pt1 | contig 11693 bp, 20 predicted proteins | sample 6_EtaG_FD_75047 | JGI IMG/M metagenome (GOLD analysis project Ga0098039, IMG submission 75047) | Marine viral communities from the Subarctic Pacific Ocean - 6_ETSP_OMZ_AT15160 metaG | ecosystem: Environmental > Aquatic > Marine > Oceanic | place: Pacific Ocean | collected 2015-01-08 | reverse complement strand
TCTATGCATATCGTCGGCCCATATACTAACCATCCCTCTTATAGACCAAAGTGCGGCAGATTCATAATTCGCTTTTTCTCGGCTCATAACTTCCGATTCTCTCGCTCGCTTTAACATTCTACTTACAAAATTCATGCTTCGACCCCATAAGGAACGGGTTGGTCCCGACCCCTTGCGTTAGCTTCACGCTTTTCACTTTGGGACTTTGCCCAATATTTTTTTCCGCAATCGTGTAAAATGCACTTGCATCCTACATCAGCATCATGCTTACATGATGTGCAATATCCGCCAAGGCTTCCCCAAGCGTCACCAAATCCACCACATGCGCCCTTGCACATGGTTCGGATTCGACCATAACCATCTTTTGTGGTTTTTACTTTTGGCGTAAATGCCAATTTTGCCGTAACCAATTCGGAAACGACTAACAAAGCTATCATTATTATTATTACATACATATTTTATACCTCTTTTATTTTTTTCTCTATACTTAACATAGTTTCAAAGTATATAAAGCTTTGCCTCGTTTTAGTATATAAAGCACCTCGACATATATATACCCCGTTATACGTTCCGCTTTCGTTTCTCGACGATAGAAATCAAAAATTTTACTGTCAGGTTGACAGTCAATTTATTTAAAATTCTATTGAATAAGCAATTTCACAATTAAAACAATATTGTGCATCCGGTAGCTTAGTAAATGGATTATCCTTTTTATAACCATCTACCAATTCCTTTTTACATTCTTGGCAATTCTTATAATATCCTCGCTTCATTCTGGGGGCCTCACAAAATCAAAGCCCAATACTTCACGTATCGAACATTCTATTATTTTAAAGATTCTACTCATTATCTACATATAAAAAATAATTTATAGCTCTTATATCCATATGGGTCATATGGGTTTCTTCTTCAGAATCCCACATGGTTCCTATTGTTTCCATAAATGCACTTGTTAAGTCACCCTCTCTAATCATTTACCAATCACCATTATCCGGCACATCATAATCACCAAGTGATTCAATTAGTCCACAAGTGCAATTTCCATATATCCAATCACAATCTTCGTTGTGTTGCATTTCTTCCATATTTGCGCCAGAATTTTCATAATGAAAGTCGGCGTCTTGATTTTCGTATTCGCTCATATTTTTTCTCTATATAACACATAATTTCAAAGTATATAAAGCTTTGGGTCAAAATCATATATAAGCCTCCTCGACCTATATATAGTGCGTTTTGGGTTCCGCTCACCCTTTTTAGAAAAATTTTACTGTAAAAATTTTTGGAGCCTTGCGGCCCTTGAAGCGTTGCGTTAACTAAATTTAGATAGACTTAAGCGTGTTGGCTTGTCTTGCAGCCTACACCATTGCATGCACCAAACATGTGCTTGCATCGAGTGCAGAAACCAAGACGTGCGCCCCAGCCATCACCATAAGAGCCACATCGGCCCTTGCAGGTTAGGCGGGTTCGCCCGTGTCCATCAATTGTATATGTTGACATTTGTTTTACCTCTATATATAACATGGCGACCAAGCATATAAAGCTTTTCCCCTAAGTTTATATACTAGTTAGCAGGGCATGTTCCGCGTTTGGTTCACGACGATAGAATCAAAATATTTTTACTGTCGATGTTTTTAAAAACCATAAGGTTTATATATAAGCACATGCGACCAAACCGATTCGTGCCATTGAAACTATAAGAATACGTCTTATAATACATGTGCTCATATGAGAAATCTAAGGTGTGAAGGGGGATTCATGGTTAACCCCCAAAGCAAGACCCAACTACCTAAGTAGTTATTTGTCCTCGCTTACCACTTACCACCACCTCATGCACTTGCACGTTGGCGCAGGTTCGTGTGCCTTAACCCATTGGGATAGGTTTATTCGGCCATTCACGATAACGGGGAGCTACCCCATTAATATAATTTTGCGTTTGATTTAATAACTCCAAAAGCTGACGGAATCACCCTCATCTTTTGCGTCAAAGCATTTGTCACAACGACAATATTTTTTACATTTCATATTTTTCTCCTATACTTAACATGGCGACCAAGTATTTAAAGCTATGGGTCAAAATAGTATATAAGGCTCGAGGAAGTATATATACCCCGATATGAATCCCGCTCACCTTTTTTGAAAAATTTCACTGTGCCCGCTCTCGGCACAGTGGATGGTTATATACCCTATTGTATAGGTCTATATATACCTATTCTTCAAGCACTTTACATGAACCCCATTTTTCAATTTCCCAATCATCTAAAACTTGACATGTGCCATCTTCTGGCGTGGCGCAATTTGGACAATAATATTTACTAAATCGACGAGAAACAAAATCGTCCCAGCTTTCTGATTCCATTTTTTCACCTATCAAGATTTAATAAAAGTTCCTGAATATTTCCAATAGCTTCTATATAATAATTTATATCATTATCCTTTAGCTTTCCGAAAGTTTCTATATCCCATTGAAGGGAGTTCATAGCTATAATTAATTCGTTTATTTTCATATTTTCTCCTATATATAACATGGCGAGCGAGTATATAAAGCTTTGCCTCTAAATAGTATATAAGGCTCCTCTACCCTTATATACCCTCATATACATTCCGCTCACCTATTTCTGAAAACCGGGGCACTGTCGATTTTTTTTCAAGCACAGTCCCAAAGCTTTATATATGACCCTGCCCTTGTGTATATGAGGCAAAAAAATGAGCCAAAGTATTAAAGAAATGCTTAGCGCATGGGAGAAATCCCGAGCTAAGCCAAGTAGCACGCCACTTCCTGAGAGATTTTATGACGTAAGGAAGCAAAGAACTCCAAGACCGAGAAAAAGCAAAGGCGGAATCACGCCCGAGGGCGAAGCCATGATGGCCCGAGATTTGGGCCTTGACATGAGAAATGCCAAACCTATAAAGTCCTGAGATTAGGGGCACTGTGCCAAAAAAAATAAAGTTCACGTCGGAGGGCGCCCCTATATAAGGGGTTGGGCGTCCCACTTTAACGCCCTCCTGATTAGAACATTTGTCATCATAAGGTTGGGGGGTCGGGATTCGGCCCCTGAAACCCCCCGAGGTGGTCGTGAGATTAAGACAAAAGGCGAACCTTCACGTGTAAATCTGCACATATAATTGAAATCATGACGATACATCTTAGAGAGAATGAGAACTTTAAAGGGGTATGATTTAACGTTTCTTGTAATTAATCCATTTGAGAAAAAGCGCAAGTCTGCTTTAATAAGTAACTTTAACAAGGGATGGGTATATTTTCCAGATTGACGAGTCTATACTTTTGATGGTCTCTATACTATACTAACGTGCGAATGATTTTTATATGCTCACGACCTATTAACAAGGCCTTTGTTAAACATAATGTGGGGAAGCTCTTTTTAAGGCTCTCCTTCCCCATTGAACAATCCTATACCAAAAGGATTAAAGCGCTTCTAAAGAAGCTTTCAATTCCTCAAGGGATATTTTCCCGCTTTTTATAGCGTTGACGATACTTTCGGGCGTAGCGTTGACCTTTCCGGTTCCTCTACGTCTCGCACCTTGTAGCTCTACGATTCGGGTTGCTAACATAGAACGAAATTCATCGTTATCTTTAGCATCCAAAACGTCAACAAGGGCTTTGATTGTATCATACTTAACGCCGGCGGGCAATCGCTTACCTTTTGGTGCTTCATATCCGAGTAAACTCATTAACTTTTTAACGAGTCCATCCGAGCGTGGCGCACTAAGATAATCCATTGCGGTCCCTTTTTGGTCGGGTTTAGATGATGGCATATTTTTACCTCCTTTCAATGTTGTTAAGTCCATTCTTTGGGTATATTTACAAAGCCTACGTAGTATATAAAGCTTTGCCTCGTTTTAGTATATAAAGCTCGAGGGGGCTTATATACCCACGTATACGTTCCGCTCCATGTTTTTAGAAATTCGGGCACTGTCATTCTAGTTTGACTGTGGCGCATATAAAACTTGGTGCCCCTATATAAATAGAATACAATAAGCGCTATAAAGCTTTCGAACCAACCTCGATAGCGCTTGGTGAGAAACGTATAACTTTTTTAATAGGCGCAATTGAGCTTATACCTCTAAGTCTCCACGCTGATGTGAGAAAACATGGCCCTATGTCGCTCCCTACGGGTGAGAATAGGCATGACGTATAGAGCTTTCTTTCTTTTATATGTAAGAAGAAAAGAAGCAGAATAAACAATAGGTAGCTTAATATTATAGGCTCTATTAAGACAATAAGCTCTATTTAGCTATTTATAATACAAATAGAGCAAAGATATATCTTGCATAATAGAGCAATATTCTTAATATAGTATAATATAGGGAGGGGGGTGGTATATTAAAGTTCCCCCGATTTCTAAAGATGATGAGCGGGATTTGGGCATAGAAACGATTGAGCATGGAGCTATATGCTTAAGGCCCCAAAACCGCCGAAAGCTTTAAATACTTTCAGGACATCTTAAATTAAGGTCAAAATATGAGCCACGAACCGACCACGATGAAGGATATAGAGAGCGCTCTCTCTATATTGAAGCCCGAAGAAATAGCTACCCTTTTGAGTAAGCTAACGATAAGTAAGAAGCAACGCTTCAATACGATAGATTATAGTTTTAGAGAACGTAGGAATAACATAACAAGTCTATACTTCTCTTGCGAACCTACGATATATAAGTTCCCCGATATTAAGGAATATAATGGACATGCAGACGCTATACGTGAACAAGTCCTGAGTGGGGTAGACCTATGAGCTGGCATGAAGATGATTATGCGTTAAGACAAATAGTAGAAGAACTATTCGCTAACGATAGGTATGTCCTTAATTGGGAATATGACTACCCTGAGCTAAAGATACTTATTGATACGTCTGAAGCAGGTAGGGATTAAGATATGAAGTGCTTAGATTGTGGTATGAACTACGTAGGTATGAAGAAAAGTAGCAAGTATAATTGCCCACATTGTAGCGTAGTAGACGTAAAGACGGGTGAAGCATGAGGGATAATACTTATATAGATATAATTACCGGATTAGAGGTATGCATGGAATGTGAATGTTCAATAGAGCATGGGAGTTGCCTATGTTCGTAATTAAACATCTTAAATGTATAGATTGTGAACGTGATGTATATTACAATGCTACGCAGGACTTATATATGTGCATAGTATGTGATAAGGATAGATGGACCCCTATACTATGAGTGATATGAAAGAAGATATGATTAAAGATATAAAAGCCTATCTCGTTGGAGAACGAGCAACCCCTATGGTATATGTAGAAGGGACACACGACCCAACATATAAGGCCATACGGGATATGGTTATGAGAATATACCCTGATAATGGGGATAATTTGTATGATATACAACAAGGTTTCCTGAAGATAATAACAAACATGACCTATCTCGAACCAAATGATTATGCAAAGATAGTTAATACTATAAAGAAATATGAAGTCAAGGGAGAGACGAGTGGTATAAAGGGTAGACGCACATATGGTTATGATATGTCCAGAACGGATAGGAAGATGATTAGGCGTAAGCGTGGTAATTAGATGAAGATAGATGATATGTTCTTGGAGATGGTATTAATGATGCTTATGGATGAGCAACTAAGGTTAGTAAATAGTAAAGAGGCAGATAGTCCTGAGAAAGTAGAGATAGACTTGGATGAGATTGATAAAGCGGAGAAAATGTATGAGTAGAGAACCTTTACATTGGGGTCATTACCCTGAGAGGTATAAGAATCAGCCCAAGCGTATATGTCCTACATGTAATGAAGTAAGGAGTTTTATAGACAATGATAATGTATACTCAATGAGAAAAACGGATGATGGTCACGAGTGGCTATGGTTCTGGTGCGAATGTGGGGTAGAGAAGATAAAGATGATTGATATGAGAGGTAAAGACCTAAAAGATTATCCCGATGGAGTAGTATAGATGTGGTGGAATGAATTTAATAGTATAAAAGAAGCAGAATTAATGGTAGGAGGTTTATCTGCACCAAGTAAGATGCCCTCCTATGCATGGAGTATATCTGCTAAGAGATGTAACGTAGGGAGTAAACTCGCTAAGGTAGAAGGAAGTGTGTGCCATAAGTGTTATGCGCTGAAAGGTAGATATATGTTTGGTGCAACGCAAGGAGCTTTAGAGAGGAGATATTGGAGATGGTCGAGTGATAGAGATAAGTGGACTAATGCCATGATATATATAATGCATAATAAGAAACATATAGTAGATAAAGGACATTTCAGATGGTTTGATAGTGGTGACATACAGGGAGAAGCCATGCTTAGTGATATAAACACTATTGCGTGGTCCTCTCCCAACATACACTTTTGGCTACCAACAAAAGAGTATAAACTTGTGAAGGAGTATACCAATAACAATGATATAGCGCCTAACTTAATTATACGAGTAAGCAATCCGTTAACTAATGGTAGCACGTTGAGTGGACATAAACATATATCTACGGTATATTCAAAGGATATGCTTGAGAATAGTGAAGGATATGTGTGTCCAGCATCTACACAAGGTAATGAATGTAAAGATTGTCGTGCATGTTGGAACGATAAAGTAAAAGAGGTGAGCTATATAGCACATTGATGAGTAGTTATAAAATATTGGAAGCAAAGATAGGCCGAGAAGTCACCAATATGGAGTTCTATAAGAAACATATAGAACGTCTAAGGAGTGGAGAAGCTATCGGAAGTGCTGCCATACCAAGTGATGAGGAGGATGGGCTTATAGGGAGGTATGAGAAACTTATAGAAGAAGGTGAGAAACGTATAGAGAAATGGAAGGAGGAGTATAAGGAGAAGGAAAGCTTTAAATACTCTAAAGACGATGTAGATTCATGGCCCAGCCATGAGAAAATAGGTAAAGATATAGATAGAACAAAGAAAGGTAGGAAGAGTCCACCGTATAGTGCTAATGACTTTACGGAAGGAACATTAGGAATAGGACAGGATGGATGGATATGGAAGATACAACCAGTTCCAGCAGGGTATAACAGATGGGTGCGTCATGAGGGATATAAAGGTCCCATGACACCTATAAGTATGCCCTCACCCTCAATGGTAGGGTATGATGATGATTATTGGAGAGAAAAAATGAGTGAAAGAGAAAGACTCGACCCTGAGATGGGTATAGATGAGCCAGAGAGGGATAGCGCCGATGAACCGCTTGGGGTAGAAGAAACCATAGATATGTTGTTAGAAGAGGAAGATGAAGAGATAGAGGCTGAACCAGAACCTATCATAGATGATAGTATTATAGCAAAGCTTAAGTCAAGCGTAGGAGTTCCAGAGGAATTTAAATTCGCAGACAATATGACGTTCTATACCATGCTAAGGAATATCTTTAGAGGTAAGAATATACTTGTGACCGGACCATCCGGTTGTGGTAAGTCATCGTTAGGAAAGATTCTCGCAGAGATAACCAATAAACCGTTCTATTCGTTTAATTTTGGTGACACTATGAACCCATCAGCGAAAATATTAGGAGATACGAAGTTTAGTAAAGAGGAAGGAACCTTTTTCAAGCAATCTCGTTTCGTTGGGGCCATAACTGATAATTCTGGGGCATTTATAATGCTCGATGAAATAACGAGAGATAGGACAGGTGACTTGGCTAATATCCTTATGCCTGTGTTAGATGGACAGAAGTATTTAGCGTTAGACGAAAGTGATGACGCTTCTACCGTTAACCTACATGACGGGGCATTTTTCTATGCTACGGCTAACATAGGTAGAGAATATCTGGGATGCGCTCACGATTTAGATAGAGCATGGAAGGATAGATTCTGTGGTGGTCTATATGAATTGGAGTATCTACCTCAAAAGAAGGAACAGGAACTTATACAGGTCCGTGTTCCACAGGTAAGCGAGGATGATGCAAGGCGTATAACCGAGTTTGCCAAGAAGATTAGAGATTTATATAAGGCTGAGGAGTTAAACGTAGCAGTTTCTACTCGAATGTGTCTTACTACGGCTGAATTAGTGGTAGATGGTATGAAATTGATTGATGCTCTTAAGCATACGGTATTACCATTCTATCCGTTACAGGGTGGAGATGACACTGAGAGAGTAAGAGTAATGCAGACTATTCAGTCTATGGGTGATTAAATGGTTAGAGCTAAAGTTAGAAAGACCTTATATTGGCATCCGTTGGCTAAGGTATTACTTGAGCATGGCCTTATGCCTAAACATTGTGCTGATGCTATAAAGGAGGTATATGAACATGCAGACCTAACAGGTAGGCATGTTGGGGCATACAAACGTAGGCTGATAACGGATGGTATGTTAGAGAAAAACATGCCTAAACTAATTTCTCCTAATGAAGGATATGCTATAATTGAGGGTATGGTAGGAGAAGATGATAAATTCATATATGATTGCACGATAGGTTCAGCTAAGAGAACTATGAAATGCTTTGAGTATAAACTTAGTGCTGAACTGATAGACCTACAAGGAGAAGTAGACGAATGGATTACACAGATACAAGTATAGACAAGTGGACAGGTGAATGGGATGAGGATTATTGCTACACCTGTCAGAAGTTTGTAGAAGCTGATTACCATGGGAAATGTCCTATCTGTGAAGCAACGATAGACTTTGGAACAGATGAGTATTCAAGTAGCCTAACTGCTAAAACTACTATATCAGATGCACCATCCGTTTCCTCAGATGGAGACATATGGGGAAGAAGCGGAGGATATACATGGGGTGGTTCTACTACATGGAATAAATGGGGTGGTTCTTCTCTTAGTGGTATGTGGTCAGGAGGATTTAGCGTAGATACAGGAGATGCAGCTCGTATGCTTAGACATAAACGCCATATTGATAGTCTATGTAAGGTAGTAGACCCAACGGTCAACCATACACTTAGCTTTGGAACCGCAAAAACGGGCTATACCAATATGAATAGCGGACAAATAGTGATAGATGGGACACTACTAAAGGGTGGTGATGATAAGTTAGACGTAGTATCAGGACTTGCTATACATGAGAAGCTACATCTGGTTCATACCAAACCCTTAACGAAATGGGAAAGAGAGTTTTCATATGAAGAACAAATGGATGAGTATGAGATGGAATTACTACACTCTATCACTAATGCAATAGAGGATGAGTATATAGAGAAGCAATTATCAAAAGATTGCGCTGGATTTGTTCAGTATATCGTGGCTACTAAGGATTACTACTTCAATGAGAAGGTTAAGGATATGTTGGATAAGCCCAACGCTAATCCATATTTAGATTTAATGAACACTATGTTAGCATTTATTAGATATCCTAAGAATATAAATGAGGATAGAAAGAAGAGACATGCTAAACATATACAGTTCTTTGCACGTGCACTTGTTGGTGCATTGGAAGATAGGCAATCTGTCATTAAAGCTATAAAGACCATGTATGCATATATGAAGAAAGTAGCTGAAAAGATGGAGAAGGAGATGCCCGATGATAGTAAGGGAGACTTGGTTAAGAAGATGAAGAAACTACGTGAAACTATTGACGGGAGTGAGATGAGTGACGCTGATTGGAAGAAGATAAAGGACAAGCTCAAGAAAGATATGGAGGCTAAAGATTCTTGGGGTAGTGGGATGCGTAAGCTTCTACATAAGGACCGAGATAGCTATAAGAATATATGTGGTGCAACCGATTATGATAAACTGTCTAAAGATATAACAGAAGCGTTAGCTGAGGAGATAAGAGCGTTGGAGGATACTGATTACGATGAAACTGATTTAGGTAAGAGCGATTGTCTCAATCCGAGACAGACAAAGATAACATGGCGTAATGCTCTACCTGACTCAAGACACATAGAGATATATAAAAACGACTCTAAGTTTGTTAGACCACAAACCAATATGTTAAAGCGTAAGATACAGTTATATGGTAATACTGAACGATTTACTATACGCAATCAGAAGCGAGGAAAGATAGACAAGCGAGTGCTTCATCGTATACCTATGGGTAGACAAGACCTATTCAAGTCTACAGTTATCAAGGAGGACAAGCCATTAGACGTATGCTTATTAGTAGATGAGAGTGGTAGTATGGGTGGACTCATGCAATACGCTCGACAAAGCTGTATATCTTTGAAAGAAGCTTTAGAGGATAATGAAATGTTAGACCTATGGGTAATGGGGCATACTGCTGATGGTGAAAAGTGGCATAATGAACCTAACACTACCAACATGACGGTATATCACAGCCCTAAAATGACAGATAGGCCGATGGCTATGGGTTGTATGCGTGCCAAGACTGAAAATAGGGATGGTAATGCTATACTTGCCGCCGCTGGTAGGGTTAGAGAGGAAACACAGGCCCCTATGTCTGAAAAACTTATGATTATATTTTCCGATGGAAGCCCAGCAGCGTTAGGTTATGGTGGTTCTAGAGGTATAGAGCATGTGCGGAAAGTTGTTAAACAGCTCGAAGTTCAGGGATGGTCGATTATACAGGTAGGGTTCGGAGGAGCACACTATCAAGAGAGGATGTTCAAGAACCATATATATGTGGGTAATATTGACCAGTTAGCTACGAAGGTAAGCAGTATTCTAAAGAAGGTGATAAAGATATGAAGATGAGCGGGCCGCCGCATATGGAAGAAGCGATGTGGTATATACTAATATCTTTCTTTATAATGCTATGGATGTGGATGTTTATATGGGCAGGATGATATTATGATAACTGAAAAAATAGTAGATAGATTAACGAGTGATACGAAGGAGTTGTTTGACTTCTATGATAAGAAAAATCTCTATAAGACAAAGAAACAGAAGTCGGAAGATATATCCGGTCTGCTTGAGAACGCTATGGCTGACCTGATAGAGGGAGCAGTAGCCCCTAAGATAGATAGTGAACCTGATATACGCTTACACGGAGAACCTGTTGAGATAAAGACCACATCAGGAGAAACATGGTTCAGTGGAACGTTCTCTAAGAGAGAGGGCTACTTTATATTTCTACATTGGATGTTGAAAGAGGATAACACTCCTGAGTTCTTTATATGTGGCAAAGACCTCAAGAAAGACGACTGGACACCAAGTAAATCAAAGAGCTACTATGCCACTACTTACGATAAGAAAACATTATATGCTAACAAAGAGGAATGGGATTTTTATAGAGGTCATCTCGAAGCATATGATAGAGGTAAACAACAATGCATAAAGATACATACAGGAGATACTGATGTATAGAGGATATACTGATTGGGATGAATTTATATTTGTCGTGTTCTGTATATTTATATTACTAAGTATCTGGGGTATATAACATGAAAGGATTTGGAAAACTGATAAAACCAAGAGAGATGCTGATAAAGGCTCTATGTAAGGAGAAATTCGGAGATAGGAACTGGTCAGCAATAGAAATGTTAGAGGTCATGGCTGAGAATGACCTCCAGCGTTATACTCCTATAGGGAGAGATAAGACGGAGAAACAATTACAAGATGCTATGACAGTAGCATATAACAAGTTAAATCATAAGTGATAGGATAGAAGTAGCGACCCTTTTTTCAATAGGTCATGTGTAGGCATGTGACCCTGTTGTGACTCATATTTTACCTCCCGTTGCTTCTATCCCACTAAATGTGGTAGAGACCTGAATCATACGCCCCAAAGTCGCTGAGATACATAGTGATAACATAGGCCACCCGAAGGGATTAAGTTCTTGGTAGGTAGTAGGA
>Ga0098039_1000931_pt1 | contig 11698 bp, 10 predicted proteins | sample 6_EtaG_FD_75047 | JGI IMG/M metagenome (GOLD analysis project Ga0098039, IMG submission 75047) | Marine viral communities from the Subarctic Pacific Ocean - 6_ETSP_OMZ_AT15160 metaG | ecosystem: Environmental > Aquatic > Marine > Oceanic | place: Pacific Ocean | collected 2015-01-08 | reverse complement strand
GATCCGAAAACTAAGACCTATCACGACCAACTGCTGACAGGGGAGACACGATGAAGACCATGTGGACGCCGGATATGTCAGGTGGATTGACCATCGATAGGAGTGGCAACCGCTGGAAGGTCTATAGCAACGGGAAGATGCTCTGCGCCCGTTCGCGTCCATATCACGATGCCTATGACTCGAAGGGCAACGATACTGACGGCCCATGCGACTGCGTCAACAGGGTAGGAGAGACTATCGCGGAGTATGTCCTGACCTCTAGTGGGCTTAGGAAGGTGATACGATGACTACGACAGAAAAAGATTTGCTAACGCAAATGAAAGACGCAGTAACTTTCTATCGTGAGGCGATGGAACTGCTGTGCTATCACAGCGAAAATCAGCAAGACTATGATTTCACACAGGATACTAGCCCCCGCATAGAAAGATGGCGGGACGTAATCGCCAAGGCGGAGGGGATAACTGAGGAGATGAGAGGTGATGAACGAGGCGATTAGCAAAAGGCGAAAAACATGACTAGTTACACCAACTGGGAGTGGACAGCCCCAAATGGTAAATACTCAGCATTAGGAATAAGCAAGCATGAAGGGCAAAAAGGAAGGGTTAACTTCTACGGTTCTCGTCCGACAATTGAAGAAGTAGTCGCATACGTTGAGAAGCAAGGCAGAAAACATTGCGATCTACTAATATACGATAATACCCAGTCGCCGATAAAACTCGTAAAGGTTATTGAAGACTTTAACTTAGATAAAAGAAAGATATGGGCGGATGATGGAAGAAAGTTGGTGATGAAGTAATGTCTACGACTATCGTGGCTTTCATCGTTGGCGCTATGGCGGGCAATCTCTTCGGGATGTTTCTGATGGGGTTGCTCGTGGCTTCCCGCGAGAGGAATGACGCTGATCGCACCTATCGGAAATACAAGGAGGGGGTATGAGTCACGAAGGAAATGATGAGTTACGCGAACGATTTGCGGAGGATGTCCAAGAGATGTCCCACCGTGAGAAGGTGATGACACTACTGGGATTCTATTTTGACTCAGGTATGTGGATTACGGTAGACGGCCATCCGGTTAGACCGATACAGCCCACAATTTATCATCGTAGTAAGGCTTGGACGGAAAATCTAAACGCCCTTCTGATTGAAGTCATGTATCGCCTTCATTTACACGATGGTGATGCAGGGGAGTGGATAGTGAAGACCGTGACCGCAAAGGAGAAACTGGAGCATCTTCAGTCAGCGAATGAGTAGTGCGATCGCGGCACCAGCTAGGGCATAGGGTACAGCACCTCGTAGCCCACCCAAGAAGCTTGTGTTTGCCACTCTCTCCCATGCATTCGATTCTTCGTTGAGGGCAACGATCTCGCTTCTCAGGGCTTGGTTAACTTCCTGCTCCCTGATCCACATGGAGTCAAGTGCTTCTACCCTTTGCCAGAGCAACGCCTTATCGATCTCAAGTGTTTCAATCTGATCCTGATGGGCTTGAACCTCTATATTGTGATCGGATTGGATTCCATCGAGGATGCCCTCTAAGCCCTCGTAGGATCGAAGGCTATCTCTGAGTACCTCAATGCCATCCCCGAAGCTCCTAGAGGCATCTGAGGCCCTCTCACGGGCTTCAGCCCTGATGGCCGCAACGGAATCGTGGGCTTGGTCGAGGCTGTCCTTTAGGACCTCATAGCTTTCTGCCGCTTCCTCTACCTGACGCTCAAGATCGACTCGTTCAGCTTCCAGCACCCGGACCCTTTCTTCTGCGGCCAAGGCTTCTGCCCTTGATGAGCCGATATAATTGAGACCAAATCCTAGGCAGATCACGGCCACAATTGCTAAACCAACCCCCTTAAAATTCATGCAACATCCTCATCTTCTGAAAACATCCGCCCCAAGGTGGTTTCGCAAATAACACATACTTCATCCTCCTGTACCTCAAAGCCACACTGTTCACAAATATCGAATGCTTTATTGAAATCCCATCCACACATCCAACAGAACCGTTCATCGTTGTTACTGTTTGAAGCACAACGAGGGCACTCCACTACAAACCCCACCGGGCTGGTGACGGTCTACCGATCATGCCCCTCACATCTAGATGCGTAAAGGTTCTATAACGACCTAACCCAAACAGCTTGGAGTGAGGGTGCCCTTCCAACATATCTGCTACTTCGGATGGTGATCGTCCAACCTTGACGATGTCCGCAGCACCCAAGGTCAGGTGCATCGAATGGGATACGCCACCTATCGCTGCATTGTACTCTGGGTCACGATACCAACTGTTGACGAGTACACTAGCCACGCCGTCCTTGGCACGTAACCACTCAAGAACGTCAATCAGATTGTACGCATTCTCCAGCAACTCCACCGGGGGAGCGGACAGTACTACATCGCCGCTTCTACGCCCGACATCACATATCTCCAAAGCAGAGAAATTTTTGGTGCCATGATCCTCTAGGCATTTGCTGCAGATTTCTACCCAGTCATCTTTCGTCATGTTCTTTGAAATCTGCGCTGTTGTCTAACAGGTCTGGACGCTGTAGCCGCTTCGCCGCTTGTGCTATACCCGAAGCAATTGCCCCTACCTGCGGGGCCAAATAAGCTGCCATCCGTGGGCCACCAGCGAATGCTAAAAGCCCCATAATCACACCACCCAGCAGTGGGTACACCACTTCGGGTACGTCCCATACCGTTGAATCCAAGACAATGAGAGTGCCCGTAAAGACCAGCGATCCGAAAAGAAATGTTCTGGCAGCACTCAGGCTGCCGCGCTCATCTGTAAGTATTTCTCTGATAGGCATTATGGCCTTGTACCTAAAGCTGCTTCCATGATGCTACGCTCATCTCTTATGTCAGCCATAATCTTAACCATCTCCCCAAGCATATCGTCACGAGTTTCAAACATTCGGAATAGTTGTCTGCGCTTATCGTCATCGGACAGATCGCTTCTCTCAAACAATCTGTCTCGTTCCGTGCGATAGTGCTTCATGCGGCGCTCGAAATACTGGAGCCGCCTCTTCGCATCGAATAGCTCTTTGTGTTCCTCCTTAAATTCCTGTGCCTCCTTACGCCCTCTGCCCTCTTCTAGCTGGCCTAATGTACTGACCAGCTTGTTCATCTCCTCGTAGACCTCGTAGAAATCTTCTTGGTATCCGCCACCTTTTCGCGGATTGTAGAACAAATCACCAAGCGCGGGAATGTTGACCCATGTATCAGCAGCAAAACCGAAATCTGCCGACGTGCCTACGATATTCATCTCTTCGGTTCCCAGCCAACCTTCACGCACGACGCGGTCGGCTGCAACCATCGCATATGCCCCAAGCGTTCCAACGTACTGCCGCGCCATATATTCCAACTTCATGGGTGAAGTGAGGAAGTCGAGATTCTTGACGAGTGGGACATTGTCCAAGGCGTCCGCCAACATCACAGCCATTCGGTTCGTGTACGCATTTTTTTGTTCAGTCGCCGCTACGGTATCTTCCATCCATTGAGGCACAATAGCGTCCCTCTGAAATACATCCTCGTTTCTTACAGCATCTATCATCGGACGGATGAACTGTGGTCTGAGATCCAGCATCAACGTGGCCTTTATCTGACGCAACGTTTCATCCCTCACATCTCTGAGATCATGTTCTTCCTCGTAAATCGCTCTGGCTATCTGTTCAGGAATAACCTTGTAGAGTGTGCCCACCTCAAATGGAATCGGAATTTTGATGCCTGCCCGTTTCCCTATCGGGATAAGCCACCAATCATTTTTCTGATCTTCACGGGCGTTTTTGTACTCTTCCTCATCTTTGACCCAGTAGTAATACAGCAGTGTGCCCATGGCGAGCAGCGAACCCCGACTAAAGGCGGTAGCTATCCTCGCTGCGCGATGCTTTTGCCTTTGTTCTGTAGTCAACGCCCCAAGCATTGCATCGTCTGCGCCATCATAAAGACCGGGAGCATCGGCTGCGCCGATATGGGTTCTGTAGACAACGTCGAGCCCTTGTATGCGACCGTTCATAAAGGGGGCCATGGTAGTCAGGATGGAGAAAAACTGACTAGACCCACGACGGCCATAGTTCATAATCTCCGTGGCCTGATAGGCAGCTTCTGCGGCGTCTCCGTCAGTGGTTTCCATGACCTTGTCAAAGATTGCCATTCTCGTTGCAACCTCGGACTGTCTACTCATTTGGCCTAATGCTGCCCAAGGGATGGTGACGAACTTAATTGGGTCAGCCCAAGACTTCTGATCCCATTTCATCTGTCTCATTTCGTAGGCACTGGCCGTAACAGGATCTGGCGACCAATCCACTCCGATTCCGAGACCATGCATCTCGGCTCTTCTCAATGTGTCCGGGTCAAGTGCGTATTTGATGGACTTAAAGAGCAACTGCGGCCCACCTCCGAAAGTGACTGACGCCTGCCATGAATCCCTGATTATGTTTTTAATTATGAATGGAGGCGACCTCGTCACAGTCTCACGGAGAATTCTCGCGGGACTTATGACGAGCGTTGTAAGGCCCTTCCTCACTCTCTCGTTCGGGATAACCTTCCCGAAGAAATCTTCGATGGCCTGACTTGGGCTGAAGCCCACACTCATAATCGACTGAACCAGCAGGGGATCTTTGACCCTGAACTTTCGTTCGACGCCATCGACTTTGAACCGGACTACTACATCACTGAGAAGTTTGTCATCGAGTTCCTTTTCCTTCTGCTTTATCTCTTCCTGCCGAAGCTTTTTCGCTTTTCCTTCCAGACGTGGATCTAAATAGTCATCGACCTCCTCTGCAGTCCCATTTTTAATCTCGTCACGCATCGTGCGTTGAGTCGCGACATTCCACATACCATCTCTGGTAATAGCCTGAACATTTGAGACTATCATGCCAAGCAAATCATCCTTGATATCATCCCAGCTACCCTCAATAGCCTTGTCGATTATCGGAGAACCTTTCTGGTAGTGCTTGTTGTTGGTGCCTTCCAAGGGCTGTGACTGAGCCCACCCTTGATCCTTGTAGAATGGCACATAGGAAAGGCTTTGCATCTCCAGCTTTCGGTCCAACGCAAGAAGGCCACTGTGATAGGCGAATTCGATTACGTGGTAATTAAAGTCCGCGTATTCCTGCACGAATTGTAGCACGGCCCTTGAATCGACATCGCCAGCTTCGGCTTCTGCGTCAACTCTATTTATAATATCCTGCGCCTGATCAAGCGGATATTTATGTTTTTTGTCCTTTTTCGGATTGAGTCTGTCGTATTTCGCCTGCCATTTTTTTACTTGTTCTTTGTCACCGGACTGTTTGGCCTGTTCTAGTCTGTCATGGACATCAAGGATTCGCTTAGATACCACATAATTCTTTGTGTCAGATTGCATCTCCTTGCCAAGCTTTAATATCGGTCTGAGTATTTCTCTCAGCCCTTTGACGGGAATCTTATCGCCGGATGAGTCCCGTCGATATTCGTTGGTTGCGGGATCTACCGCATAAAGCTTGTCGAGTTTGAACCCTCCGTTGGTGTAACTCAGCATACCATACTTCAGTATTCCGGGCAGAAAGTTCAGCGCACTGTCGTGCATTCGCCAAGCAGCGATAGCCGACACCTGAGCAAGCGTGTTCATGGCCTGCTCTCTCGTGGCTCTGAGATGAGACTTCCATTGTGACAACCGCTTATCGACAAATTTCAACCTGAACAGTTCGCCAGTCGTATACCTCATGGATTCCTCAAAATCCGCTGGCGATTCTGCGTATTCATCCGTCTCACGACCTGCTATTAGTTCGTGAGAGAAGGGCGCTTCAATGAAATCCTGTCCGGGTGAGACTTCCCTAGGTGTATCACCATGTGTTTCGGCTACTCGTTGGGCACCCGGACCACGCTCGGACGGCCTGTTGCCATGCCTCGACATATGTCTCGTGCCATCCAAGAATCGGGGCGGGGCTTTGCTCTTGTCCGTGAAAGCGAAGTATTCGTTGAGGGCAGCAACACTTATATCGCCAGCTTCAATGGCGGCTTGGTTGATGATCGGCAAGATAAAGTCGCCTGTATCTTCTATCTCTCTTCTGGCCCGAATATCATCCAGCATACTGTCCGTTAGGCTGACGGGTTTGTAATCAGGGTCTACCCTTGTCACAATATCTCTAGCTGCTCGTTCTAGCGCAGCTTCACCCTGTCCCGCCGCTGCCTTCAGGTCCTGTAGCTCTTCAGCCGTAGCTCGTTCCAGCAACTGAGCAGACGATATCCCGGTGACCCGCTTCTTCACCGCTTCCTTGCGCCGATCATATTCTCCTGATTGCAGCCTCTTGAAGATTTTCATCACATCCGAAATATCGACCTCGGCATTGGCACCAACTAAAGCTCTCCCCCTAGCTTCAAGTTCTTTTTTGATTCTAGTCAAAAAGCCAGCAGATTTTGGCTTTGATATCTGACCCTTTGCAAGCGCATCAAGGATTCGCACCGATGTCTCTTCCGTGATCTGCGCTTCATTATATTCGGGATATGTCGATTCAACCCATTGACGCCAAGTCAATTTGTTGGGACCTGTATTGTCTGGGTTCACTGATTCTGGAACATGCTGTCTTCTGCCGTAACGATCTAGAGAGTTTCTGTCTGCAATTGGCAGATCGTCTCTGATAAAGTAGAGATGCGCCCCTTCGTGGAATGCGGTTTCTTTAGCAAGTCGTTGGGCATACGCAGTATCGGATTCCCCTTCCTCAACTTTTTGCGGATGTGATAGCTGCATATCAGACAAGTTGAACAACACCATCGTGCCGTGGTCTTGTATGGACGCATCAGCACCATCCTTGTACAGCCTCGACTGTACCACGATATCTGGATCTTCTACGATCTCTTTGACCTTGGCGTAGACGCTGTCCGCTGCTATACCCACTCTGATTGCAGCCTCGGGATGACCCATCTTTTTAAGTCTGGAAACCACTGACGCCTTAAAGGCGGACATGATTTTCCTAGCTCGCTGCAACTTCACGGCATCACTATCCAGTTGTTCTATAGATCTCAGCGTACCGTTTAGCTCAAGCTCTTCCTTGATCTTCGCTGTTTCTCGCGCCTTAGCAGTGCGCCGCTCATCAATAGTTGCCGCGAACTGCTCAGGCGTAGCCATCTGCACTTTTCCCTTGACCTTGGTCAATACTCCAGCGGTAAGGGAACGATCTATATAATCAAGAACTTGATCGGTACTCAGGCCAGTTGTGTTTTTGAGACGCTTGATATTGTTTGACGGTTTTGCTTGCGTTCCAAGAGCCCAACCTTTGTATTTTCCTTTAGCAGTCTTCTGCGTGAAGAAGTCTAGAATCTGAAGTCCCGCAGCAGCGGGCACCGTGCTTGGTGTCACATAAGACTTGCCTTCGACCTGCTGGATATTGGTACGAATAATGCGCGACATGACTAGCTGCCCTTCACCCGCTGTCATGTCTTGCCAGTTTACATCAGCAAGATCTTTCCCAAGCGTATCTGCCACAAATTCATCGACATCCATCTCTATGTTCTTTGCGCCCATCGCTTCTTCAGCAATTTCTTTTGTCAGAACAGCGTCATTAGCCTTGAACTTAGACCAGACTGCCTCGACATCGGGATCTCTGATGTGATCTGCTAGTTCTTCAAAATTGAGATCAGTCGGATCATCACGCTGCCAGCTATCCTGTTGCTCACTCATATCTATGATCGAACGGAAACCTAAAACCTTACTAAGAATTGATTCGGATACGAGCCTAGACGAACGTGTTTCTTCTGGAGTCGCTTGCGTTCCCTTCTCCATTCGTTTCGTGTTATCGACAAATGCCCGCCGTCCCGTGATAAGCCCTTCGTCTAACTCGGGCCTTTCTCGTATGGCCGCTTCTTCTCTCAAGCTGAGTGACTGAGATTGCGTAGACTTAAAACGCCTTAAAGCATCTTCAGCTACAGAGAGTCTTTGCTGACCCTTCGATATTTCGTCAGCCGTTCTCCCCATCTCGCTTGCTATCTCTGGGAAATCGGTGTCTTGTGTTCCCCCTATAAAGCTTTGGCCGTACACCTCACGACTGATACCTGCATCATTTAATATCTTCTGCTGTGCCTCTCGACCTGTGTCTCGTTCCTGTCGTGCTTCGTTTACCTCAGTTTGAAGTTTTGCCTCTTTGGCCTTCATTCCCCTTGTTGGCTTACTCTCAATTGGTGTTGCACGGACAACGCGCTCGGCAAAGAAAGTAGGATCAGCGGCCTTAGCAGCATCGTATATTTCCAGCGATATCTCGTCGCCCTCTTCGAGTGTCTGCTTGCCGGGTTCCGTCACCTGATATGTTGTCGGGACATCACCTTCTGAGATGTCAGCGGTCCAATCGGGTGCTGTACGTTGACGGCCCCTTGATGTTTCCCAGCCTACCCGTACTCCCTGAGCGAGACCGCCATCAAAGATGCCGCTAACTATATCCCTCGCTTCCCTAGCCGTTAGCTGTACATCTTGATTCACTATCGTGTGGCCTAAGCCTACCGCTTGGGCAGTCGTGGCTCCGGGCGGCATCGCTACTGGGGTGCCATTCTCGCTGACTACCTGCTTGGCTCGGCCCCACAGTAGTCTAAGATTATCTCTCTGAGTTTGTGTGAGAAGCCTTCCTTCGACATCCAGAACGTCATCTTCCCCACGCTCAAAAGTTTCGACAGCTTCTGTTACTCTCTCTTCCACCACAGCAGGATCACGACCACTTTTAATCTCGCCATCAAGTTTCGTTACCGAAGCCTCGGCTGTTGTGATCTTCTGCTGTGTCTTGGCAAAATCTCCTTCAGCATTCTCAATGACACCGTTAATCTCAACTAATTCTTCTGCGTAATCTGGATTCAGTTCAAGAAACTGGGCCTCCGTAAGACTTGGATCGATAGCTTGCGCCTCTTCAAGCTCAAGATTGATTTCGTTTCTACGTGCAGTCTGCGCCTCAACATTTTTTGGGATATCTTTAAGCTTTTGTTGCAAACGCCTTATAAGACCCCTTTGTCTTGACAGACTCCGTTCACTTTCGACAAGACTTTCTGATATAGAGACTCTCTCCGACGTTTCTAGTTCTGTCTTAGTCGGACGTAGACGAAGATGGACCTGATCAAGGATATCATGGATGTTAAAAGTTGGTTGCGGAGGAGAACCGGATACATTCGACGCCCCGATTACTGCCGCATCCTCTTCTGTCAATTGAGCTTCTTGTGCCCTGTTTACGACTTCCCCAGCATTAATGACTTCGGCGCGTTCCGGCACCTCATCTTCGTCCGTTTCTCGTAATTCCCCGCGCCGATATTTCTCGATAGCACTCTTTCGATTACTGATATCTTGTTTCGCAACAGCAAGATCGGAGTTTGCGACTTCCATCTGGCGACTTTGGTCCGCTGACCCGTCTTCCGTTTGCTCCTTTATCTGCTCTATCCGTTCAGCATACCGTCGCTCCACCCTTGCGAGTGTTGTATCGTCGAGAATTCCCTCTCGCATTTCAATAGCGTCTGGTGTCTGACTTGTCAGGAAAGCACCGAACTTTCGTTCCAACTCTTCTGGCGACAGCTTTTCTGCTTCTTCTCTCCCCATACGGGCGAGTTCAGAGTCCGCCCTAACTGCCCACCCGCTACGTAACCGTGCTGCGCGTCCGCCTCGTGTGGCGAGCCTGAGCAACGCATTACCCACGGCACCCACTTCACCACCTATGAGCCCTTCCTTGAGTGCGGTGACCCCAGCGTCTGCCATCGCCTCATCATCGTAGAGGAATTTCCCGGTGGCGGACTGTAAGAATCCGGCCCCTGCTTCCTGCGCCGCTTCTTCCATGCCCTGCGTTATAGAAGTCGAAACAATGTCACGCGCTACATCCTGCCACCTATCCCCTGTTTCGACTGCTGCTTCTTGCAACATCTTCTGTTTGGCACCTTTGCCAAACACGTTAACTTTCGGAGCGAACTTGCCCAGCGGCACCATCTCAGTGAAGCCAATACCCAAGCCAGCGGCGAGTGCCCATTTTTCTTTATCACTACTAATATCTTCACCAGTACGTTCTTCGTACTCAAACATTCTTTCTGCCTGTTCACCCGCACCCATAGCCCCGGCACCAACAAAAGCCAATGGCTTGCCGATAATTGGAATGAAGCTCGTTGCGACCATCGCTCCCATCTGACCCAAGCCAAGACCCAACTGAGCTAAGTTGGCGTCCCGATACTTAGGATCTATCTCTTCCATCAGGCTTTGAAGTTTGCGTCTTAGCTCCTTTTCCCTTGCAGTGTCTTCATCGGGGGTACGAAGACCTTCTGCGCCCCGTAGAGCCATTAGGCCAAATTGCCTAGCTCCTCGTGGGATGCTCTTGATGCCTTCCCACGCTGACCCAAGGATGTTGCCCCCTTCTACGGGAGGGGGTTCTCGCAGAGAGGCGATACCAGTTTCGGCTTCTTCGTCGCCGCCTCTCAGCCATGCACCAGTTAAATACGGATTTTCAAAGGCCGGGGGTGCCTGAGATGTCCCGACACCGAACTTCGCATTTACTCCCGCTATGAATCGACGGCGATCTTCGGGAGAAATATCATCAGGAATTTCTACAACGGTGCCATCAGGGAGACGTACTTTTTGTGGCATGACTGCGTGACCTACGAACCCGGAGGTCGTGCAGCAGTTGCTGGGGTACGCCGACGCTGACCCATTGCCATAATCCGATTTATCTCAGCAACGTCTCTAACCCCTATGGCCTGTATCCTCTTTATAGCCAACTCGTGTAGCGACTTTAACCCTTCTATCCTCTCTGCTTCAGTAAGGCTGCGGTTCGATTCTATCTCTCCTATACTATCAGCGTGTCGGTTCATGATGGCTTCCCAGTTCTTGGGATCAGACAAGAAGCTCTCTCTGTCGTTGAGTGCCTCCTGAAATGCTGCGGCAGAAGCTATATGTGCAGCCGCTATGGCCTGCTCCCCCTCGTATGCCATCCCTTCAACACCAAGACCAAGCGTTGCAAGTCTCTCGGCTCCAGCGCGTCCCTTATCCGCAAGCCCCTGAGCAACGTCATAATCAAGATCCAGCCGTGCAAGCTCCGCCGTATCAAGACCTTGTTGGCCTCGCAGCTTCGTACCAAAGATGTCTGTTCGTCCCTCCTGTTCTAACAGACCAGCCCTCTCTCGTTCCGCTCTGATCTTTTCTAGGGCGCTCTCTCTTTCGGCCTTAATAAGAGCATCCGTGCCCCTTATCCTCTCGCCCATGCCACCTATGCCAGCAGCCAAATCTGGATTCAGGAACATTGAAGACAGGGCACCCCAGCCCGCTCCCTGTCTGCGGTCTTCTATCTGTCCGGGCGTATCCATCTCAGCCCTCAACTCACGCACCGCTTCCTCACTCAGTCCAAGCCTGTGCGCTAAAATACGCTCCTGTTCTCTTTCTCTTCCTTGACGAAGAGAATGAATGCCTCGCGCTCTGCGCTGTGCTTCGTCCGCAGCACTCATCCTGAGACGTGCAGCATCTTCGTCTTCAGGAGAGATGTCTCGTAACTCTGATCTAAGCGTATCAATAATAGATCGCGATCTACTCAAAGCACCTTCTCCAACAGGATCTCCCAAACGAAGTAAATCTTCATAATCTGTGATCTCTTCGTCTTCACCATCCACGTCACCATCCACATCTGCCCCATCAGCGTCCTCTGCTCTACCAGCAAGAAAAGCCGCCTGCTCCCCACCTATCTGTTCCCTCTGAGCTTCCTTCCATGCCGTTTCCTGAGGGGTATCACCAACATGGG
>Ga0098039_1000929_pt1 | contig 11720 bp, 20 predicted proteins | sample 6_EtaG_FD_75047 | JGI IMG/M metagenome (GOLD analysis project Ga0098039, IMG submission 75047) | Marine viral communities from the Subarctic Pacific Ocean - 6_ETSP_OMZ_AT15160 metaG | ecosystem: Environmental > Aquatic > Marine > Oceanic | place: Pacific Ocean | collected 2015-01-08 | reverse complement strand
CGATTTAGGTTCATTTTAGATAAATAACTAACATCTAAGAAGAAAGCTGGTCCTCTATTAGACACAACATCATCATGATATACATCTCTACCCCAATTTCTACTTATTATTGGAAACAAATATGTACCACTAGCAATTACAATATCTTCCATAGGTACATCATATTTATTGATAGTACTATTACCCTTTAGTACATGAACTGTCATTATTGGCTTCTTCATATACATATAGAGTGCTAAGATATAGTCTGTAGGATTTTCAATGTCTTCAAGTAAATGATCTGGAAACATCCTTCTATCACCATGCCACTGTCTACGTCCACCCATCAATTCTCTATGACAAGGAATGATCTTCATATCTATAGTAATAAATGGATACATCTCTCTACATGTTTCTAGTGCATCATTTATATGATCTCTAAGTTTGTTTACTTCCACAACAAAGTCTTCATTGTTATCTTGCCACCTCATTCCAGTGCTTCTAAGTTGTGTCATCTTATTTTCTACACTCATACAGTCATCTCTGAATCCAGTAAATCTCCATCCATAGTCACGTATTCTGTTAAATATAGAAGTTATACCTCTAGGTCTCATATCCCATCTGAGAACATTTTTAGTATAAGCTTTCTTTATTTGATCATAACCACCAGGTTTAAGAGTAAATTGTTTAGTAATACCTATATTAGTGCCATGTTTACTATTAAAACTATCTACAGCTTCTAATAGTTCACCTTGTGGACCTATATAAATATTATCTATTATAGTATTTACATCAAATGTAGTATTTTCTAGAGTATGATCATAGTCTCTTAATTCTTGTAGGTTTAGGTATTGACTCATAATATCTCCAATTGTGTACGAGGGGTGATGTTTACAATTCTATTAGCCATTCCCGTGATGGTTTCTCTAGAGCATTGACCACTTCACCCCTCAACAATTTACTATAGACGAACTATAAAGTTAATAGTTTGACCTATTCCACCAGTCTTATTACTAGTAACTGCAGCTACAATGTCACCATCCTGTAATTGATAATCATCAGTTACACCAGTTCCATTAACTGCAACAGTTGACCCAGCAGCCATATCAAGTTCATCTCTAAGAGATCCCACTGTTTGGCTATTTACTTCCCTTTCAGGAAATCCACCACCACTAAGTACTTTTATCTTTGGCATTATTGCCTCCTTCTTGATTGGTTTCTTTGTCCCTAAGCTTTTTCCATTCCTCTTTAGGAACATATTCAGCTTCTTTCTTGTTTACTACGTTCACAGCATCTTCATCACGTACTCTAAGTAATGTACCTGCAGGTATGCGCTTCCAATACTGAGAATTTTTTGTTATAGTTTTAATAGTTTTCACTAATGCTGCCTCCCTTTAAATGTTTGGGCCTGCCTAACCTCGAATGAAAGACAGGCCCGTTCGTTGAGAAGTGGTCAACTACTCTTCATCCACACTCGGATAATAACAACTTAACTTAAAGGTGTTTGGATCACCGAGACCATCACCATCACGATCTATATACCATGTTTTGGGACCATTTCCATTACATGTTCCACACTCATCCCAAGTATTAGAGCGACAGTAATCATCTGTATCGCTTGAATTACGAACCCATTGACCGTCACCTATGCCCACATGTTGAAGATCGGTAGTATATTCATCACCATTCCACCAAAATGTGTGCCCAGGTCCTTTTGCATGATGTTGTATTCTAAAAGCCTCTTGAAATGGCATATCATCCAAGTTAACCTCAACAGGGTCAGCATATGTCCATTGATACATATGTTTATCTTCAGTCACAGGCTTCTCTACTTCTGTGGTAATGTTTCCCGTTGGAGTAGTTGATATATCTTCCCCCTCCACAGAACCACACGCTACGAACATCGTAAACACTATCATTGTTAAGCTACTTCTCATTACTTACCTCCAGTATTTGTTTTATTGCATTTATTTGTTTATTTAGTACTATTATCTGTTCATACATTTCTCTATCGAGATGACTTGATATGTCCCCATCTTTATCTAAGTCTTTTATTAACAGACCTTTTTTATTGTTCACTAGCTAGTAAATCCAGCCAGTCTAGATATTTTAGTTAGTAGTTCATGATTTAGTGTAATATTTCCTTTACCAGGAACATGGAGATCTACACTAGTTATGTGTGGCTCAACAACATTATTATTTGTTTTAACCACAGGTTGTATATTACCATTTGTAACTACAGTGCCTTGAGATTGATTAAGCCAGTTATAGATAGTACCTGAATGGCATTCTAACTCTCTTGCAATCATTCCAACAGCCTTGCCTTTACTAAGACCTTGTTCCATTAACCCTCTTACCCTACTTAAAGCATTACGTCTTGCTGTTAAGGTGAAAGGTATTTTACTTGTTCTCCGTGTTTTTTTCATTGTCACTCCTTATTATGTGATTGTAGTTTATAACACTTCATTAATCTTTGGTAGACCTGTCCAGAGATTGTAACCATTCCCATCATGATCTATATCTCCCCAAGCTACCCATATGTTTAGCCCAAAACAAAATAACCTAAATTGAGAACCCATTTGCGGGTCTCGGATGAAGCCGTCTACTCCCAGGAATACTAGCTCTTTCCAAATGAAATACATTACGACCCATCTCTTTCATGTCCAGTATTGCTATTACCTTTGCGGAGCGATGTTGTAACTGCTCCATTACCGTTAGTTTTAACATTTAGTCGACCTCTTCTCTTCTTAAGCTTTCTTAGTTTCAATGCTTGTGGTGTCATACTAGAATCATACACCACTGTTAATTCTCTAAGGCGTCTCTTGGTTGCCTCTATTAGTACTACTGTAACTTTTACTTCATGTTCAGTAACTCCACCAAGCCCCAACTTAGCAAACTTACCTAATTGTTCACGATAAAAGTTTATCAGCCACAACTTTGATCCTGTTACTTCAATCATTTAGTATCTCCATATGAATGCGTGACTGAGCTCTATGAGCCATAGTAAGACATAAATAGCAATACTACAGCCCAAAGCCCATTTTATGGTATCTTTAACCATTGGCTCTTTCATTGGAATAGATATCTTATAATTCCTTGTACATGTCTATCAATAGTGACCATAACAAGACAAATACTGGAAGATACTATTATTATCATCAAGAACAGAGGAATGAAGCCGATTGGTTGTCTCTCCTCTTCCGAGAATAGCCATTCATATAATCTCTCAAGTATCATCAGATACCTCCATTTAGTGTGAATTTAGTGAGAGTAGCCTTCAACATCGTTGATGTAATAGAGCTAGATCATTACCTAGGCTATACGCTTATTCATAGATTATTACAACCCCAATTCAAACCACTCTCAATTAATGCTAGCTCCCCTGATCAGAGTTCTCCGGCACTACATACCTAGAGTAACTTAGCTAGCAAGTATAATTTAGTGGAGGGTGAGTGATGGGGCTCAACACCTCCTTACTATATATTAGTTAATATCCAGTGTGTCTAATAGTTGACCAATGTCGCAATACTATCACTCTTTGACAGTAACTATCAACCATAATAATGGCTGTAATTCTTTAGGATCAGTCATCCCATCATAATCCTATAAGTTTATGTGCACGTTCATTCTAAATAACCTACACATGTATAATACATAAAAGGGGTAAATGAATACCCCTAATACGTTACCAAGTTAATATTACTTTACTGTACCACGTGGATCTATTTCCCTAAGTTCCTTGATTGCTTGGTGCAACTCAGCATTTTCACGCTTTAGTTGATCCATATCACCATTGGTAAATCCACCTGTTGGTTGAGTCCCATGTTCAGACTCTTTAAGACCATGAATAACAGTCTTAAGGTCAGCTATCGCACCAACTATGTCAGTCTGTACGCTAGTCTTCTCAATAGTCTGTGCAATCACAGCCATCTCTTGTACCCTACCACCAGCAGCCATCGCTACCATTACAGCTTCTAATGCTGATCTGTTCTCAGGCTCGAGGTTGATGTCCATGACTCTGTTAAGATTACGAGAGGCACTGTTTATGTCACGAAAGTTTGCCATTACTTACTCCTTTATAGTTTAAAGATTAGTTTACACTTCAAAAATAACCCTAACTTTGAAATCAAAAATAACGTAATCGTGATAACGTTCCAACACCCCATCGGGGTGCATCGAGTCTGAAAGGCCACACGATGAAATGCTACATTTTTTAAAGCTTTTCTATTTTGTGACATATATCACTTGACACGGGAGTTATTATTTTGTATATTTACCCCATAAAGGAGATATTATGTGTAAGAGATTCATGCAGTTTGTGCTAGTACTACTAAGTGGGCTAGTTTTGTCTGGAGTCTTTTTCTTATCCTGCCTTGTCTTTCCAGGCGACTCTCAAAATCCAGAAATAAATGTATGGCGTAAAGTGTCCACAGACGATACTACTATAGGTGAGATCGTAACTCTAGATATGAGTAAAGGTTACTCTTATTGCCATAATGACTATATTCTGATAGTAGTAAATACAGTTGATATGGAGGAAGAAGTGGTTGTGATGTTCCCCAATGGAGGCTATTGGAGCTCTCCAGGAATAGATCCCTTCTTTCAGGAGTTAGAGAAAGAGTTTGACAGCTTAGAAGAGTACTTAAGAGGAAGAAGTGGCACGGAGTGGAAGAAGTGAAATGGAGGGATATGTATGAGGCAGCGCTTGAACGAATAACAGAGTTAAATAGAGATGTTACCCTATTAAATGCTATTTTACGCTCATATCTACCTATACTTGAAAAGAAGGATAAAGATGAAAAGAGATGAGTGGTTTAAATGTATACGCTGGTTCAACCTCGTTATTGGCTTTTACAACTTGTATTACTATGTCAACTATGGCAATTGGTTCCTACTTCTGATAGGATCACTGAATATAGCAGCTTGGGTGTTTACCAGGCAGCCTATATTTCAGACGAAGATATTGGGGAAATAACACTCTTCATAATAGCTGTCATAATAGATAAGGTTGGGAAAAGGCTTGACAAAGGATATAGATGTCCTGTATATTGTGGTGTAAATCACAAGCATTATTATTGGGAGAACTATGAAGCAAAAGAAAGCTACATACAAACAGATGATAGAGTACCTCGACCAGACAAACCTGAGGATCGAGAACAATCAGAAGGCAGTGTACGACCTATCGCAAGTACTGACTGACTATATAGAGATGCGTAAAATGTCAGGAAAACTGAACGATTTTATGCAAAATAAGCATTTAGGATCCGATACTGGGATTCAGACTCGCTGGTCGGTATTTTTTAAGTACTTAAGAAACATATACTTGCAGTTTAAAAAAAAGCTTGACTTTAGGAAATAAACCTAGTAAACTACTACTAGTTACTTTGCTTAAGATAAGGAGATAATATGAAAATATACACTTTGACTATTGTTTATAACGATAAGAAAGAAGAGATCGAATATCTTAGCGAGGAGATAGAGCAAGATGGCTCAGAGATACTTACCGAGCGTGGTATAGTAGACTTAGAGGGCTATTTCGATGAAGATGGATTAGAGCTTATTGCGAGCAGTCGTATTGTTGGAGAAGCTTAATAAAACGCTTCGCGTTTTGGCAAACTTTAGACTAAAGATAGGGAGAAAGTATGGGTTGTAAGAACTGTGATAAAGAGGATAATCTTGCTAGAGGTCTTGGTGATACTCTTGCGAGAGTTATTCATAGTGCTACTGGCATTGAGTCTTGTGCTGGTTGTAAAAAACGTCAGGAGACTTTAAATAGATGGATTCCATTCAACAAAAAGAAGAAAAAGCCTTGAAAGGGAAAGATAAAGCTATCCATACGTGACCGTATTCGGGTAAGCCTCATCCGGTGGGTGAGAAGCATCACATTCAAGACGCTGATATACATGGAGAGGAAACTGGCTCGTTATTTTATCGCTATCCAAAGGCGAAATATAAAGAAGGCAAATAATGGCAAGGGACAAAAAATGGATCCAGAAAGCAAACGCCTCTATAAAGAAGCGTGGCACAGAGGGCGTCTGTACGGGGAAAAAGTTTGGAGGGCCAAGTTGTCGGCCAGGATCAAAGAGATACAATCTCGCAAAAACCTTCAGGAAAATGGCAAAAAAGAAGTAGATGTCCAAACAGAAGAAAGACTTTAAAAAAAGAAGGCTAGAGATAGAGCAGTACCTAGAAGAGGTAAGGCAATGTGAGAAGGCAGGTGGTGAGGCTATGGAGTGTAAATTAAAGGTACGAGCTGCTATGAAAAAGAAAGATAAAGAGAAGAAGGCGGCCGCAAAGAAACCTAAAGCTGCTAAGGGGAAATAGTTGAGATACTATAATGTAAATGGAATTGAACATAAAGTTTATGATCCAGATGATCAAGTACCAAATGGACTCATAGTTATCGACAATTGGCGCGATAGTCGCACTAGCGACTGGGTCAAAACGGACGATGACTGCATAATCCAGGTGCTGAGAAAAGGAACAATGACTCGCAAATATGGGCGGAATAAGGTCAGAGAATACGTGGGCACGTGCACTGGGACATACCCAGTCGGCAAAAACGTTAAAATGGACACAAGTCGCAGAGCGAATATCTATACTTTCGGGGGAAGTAAGAGCTCTGAGGATATTCTCTTGGACCGGACCATACTTACCCGCTGCGAGCTTGTTTTTGTGCAGTTCTTAGCATCTGGCCTGAGTCCCCAGGAATCATACTTAAAGGCATATCCTACTAAAAATAGGAACTATGCTCATGTTAAGTCTACACAACTAATGAGAACGGAAAGAATATATACAGCTATGAAAGAAGAACTAAAACCAGTGTGTGAAGAGTTAGGTATAGATCCTAAATCTGTACTTACTGATATCCAATATGCATCTAAAAACTCAGAGAAGGAAGATGTTCGCTTAAGGGCATTATTTAAGTTAGCGGATATACTGGATCTAGAAGATAAGAATCAAACTAGGATTACGCAGGTCAGTGGAGCATTATTCCAGGGCTTTAGTCCTGAACAATTAGAACAGGCCGAAAGGCCAAAACTTGTAGAGGATGGTAAAGATGGCTAATTATGATGCATTTGATGCTATGAATAAAAGTGCTGGGAGTGATATGTATTTTAGTGGCGGAGCGATTTCACATTCTGAGTATGAGCAGAATATGACTCCAGATGAGCAGAAAAGATATGAAGATCTATTACTAAGCGAGTTCCAAATGGCATATAATCGTGATCCGTATAAAAGAAATTTAGACTTTACACATTGGCTTAAAACACTGAATCCAGAACTATATCGTGAGAGAGCTTTGAAGTATGATGATATTAGAGCTGAAAATCATGGTGTACATAAACTCGCAGGTATGGATCCATTAGAAGGAGCATTATTAGAGGATGCTGGTATGATACAGAAATTAGCTCATCTACATACAGGTAGAATTGAGGATTTAATGGAGATAGTTGCGTCAATTGCTCCTGAAGGAGGTCCAGCAGAGGGGGGAATGCCTCCTCCTCAGCAAATGGGACCTCAGCAACAAATGCCACCTAATATGGCACCTGAAGCAGTGGATGAGATTATGGATCCTTTTGGTGGCTAATATTAACACACAAGACGTTTCTACCGCTGAAGAACAGCTTTTAATGGCTAAAAATGATATTATATCCTTTGGTAAGTTATTTTTGCCAGATGATTTCATGCGTAGTGAAACACCCTTCTTCCATTATACAGTTGCAGATGCGATAAATGATTTGTCCGTTAGGCAGTTAGCAGTAATTTTACCAAGGGGACATGGGAAGACAGTACTCACGAAAGCTGGTATATTGCATGATTTTGTATTTGCTATTGATCCATTATTTTACGGATGGGTAGCTGCTTCAAGTAAAATATCCGTTCCAAACTTAGATTATGTAAAATATCATTTGGAGTATAACGAAAAGTTTTTGTATTATTTCGGCAACCTGAAGGGTAAAAAATGGACAGAAGATGATATCGAACTTAAAAATGGCACTAAGCTTATCAGCAAGTCTAATCTTTCAGGTATTAGGGGAGGCGCTAAACTCCATAAGAGATATGACCTTATTGTCTTGGACGATTTTGAGGACGAAAATAATACCGTTACACCAGAGTCTAGGGCTAAAATCAATAACCTTGTTACGGCTGTTGTTTTTCCTGCTCTCGAACCTACTACTGGTCGCCTTCGTATTAATGGGACTCCCGTTCATTTTGATAGTTTTATTAACAACATCCTTATTAACTACGATAGGGCACTCTCTAAAGGAGAAAATTTTAGCTGGAAAGTTATAACACATAAAGCAATACAGGATGATGGTACTCCTTTGTGGCCGGATTGGTTTGGTCATGAGGAAATGGAGAGAAAAAAGAAGTTTTATAGTGATTCCAACAATCCTCAGAAGTTCTATCAGGAGTATATGATGGAAGTTCAAAGTGCAGATGATGCTATTTTCACTAGGGATCACATTAAATATTGGGAAGGGAACTTTATACATGACGATGAAACGGGTATATCGTATATTCATACAAATGATGGGGATGTTAGGCCGCTTAATGTCTTCTCGGGTGTTGACCCCGCTACAGATTCTGTTCGTAGGGATAGCGACTTCAGTGTCCTACTTACTGTTGGTATTGATTCAAATAATAATATATATGTTTTGGATTATGTGCGTAAGCGTAGCCTCCCTGTTCTTGGGATCCCAGGGGACCCTAAAAAGGGAATTGTGGATCACATGTTCAAGCTTAACAACATCTTCCATCCTAGCCTTTTCACAGTCGAAGATACTTCAATGTCTAAGCCAGTTTTTCAAGCGCTTATGGCAGAAATGCGTCGCAAAAATGACTTTTCGGTTAAATACTGTGCTGAAAAGCCAGGTAATAGAATGTCGAAACGAGACAGGATACAGGAAATACTTGCGCAAAGGTTTTCAATCGGTTCGGTTCACATTAAGAAGGATATGTACGATCTTCAACGCGAAATAATAACATTTGGACCTAGGATGGGGCATGATGATACTATTGATGCTCTTGCGTATGCTTGTAAGTATGCTCATCCGCCTAAAGGTATTATAGAAAATAAAGAAGGTGGTTTTTATAAACATAAGCCAAAAGCAAAGAATTGGGTAACAGCATAATGGCTGATATATTTGGAACAAAAGATTTAAGCGTAAAAGATACCAGTTCTCTTAAGACTGGAGATATGCGTAAGAAATACAATGCAAAGTGTCCTTCTGGGTATAAGAAGGATAAAAATGGAAAATGTATTAAGAGGTAATGGCAGATAGACCCCAAGAATATTATCCAGTTACTGACTATGATAGAGTTATGAATCTTATCCATACTGCTGACAAAAAGAGAAACTTAAAATATGAATTAGCACCTGCAATGCTTGACTTTATGGAAGCAGTAAAAATGCATGAGAGTAATGGAGATTATAGTAAACGTCAAACAGTAGATGTTTCAGAGGAAGGTGAAGAACCTGAATATGAGGATGTTGGTGTAGGCGCTGGAGCTTATCAGTTTGAAATGGCAGGAACAAGAGAAGGAGAATGGGGAGCAGCAACAGCAGTACAAAGAGCTTATACCGTTGCAAAAAAGTGGAATATGGATGATGATCTTAAGTGGCTTGAAAAGTTGAATGATAGAAAGAAGGAAGGTGAAGATATAGATTTTTCAAAACTTCCAGAATGGCAACAAGATTTTCTATTTATTGCAGACAAAATAGAGGCTGAAGACATAAAACTCGACGATATATTAACTGCATATAATTTAGGATCAGCATATTTTAGAAATACTATGTATGCTAAACTTTGGGGAGAAGGACATAAAAGGGCTGATTCTTGGAGGGCTCAGCTAGATACTTTGCATGGCTATAAAGCTTTAAGGCATGCAGTACATGAATTATAAAAGGAGATAACAATGCCAAGACGACCAAGACGAACAGCAGGTAGGAATACAAGCCCTTTAGGGCAAAGAAATCCCAGGAATATGGATCAAAATAGAGCAGCCTCTGTAAGAGGTAATAATAGACCCATAGGGTCCTTTCAGGGTGGATTGAGTTTAAATCAGGGTACAGCTTCGCAACCATCTGGTCCGCCATCTGGTGGTGCACCAAGACCAACGCAAAATGCTGCAGGAGTTTGTCCTGCTGGAACGCAACCAGCTAAGGATCCAACTACAGGTAAGATGACTTGTAGGCCAGCTACAAATGTATCTGGACAGGCTCGTCCTGTTGGTGGAGCTGGAGTTCCTAGAGCTAATACAAATATACCAAATAAAGAAGGATATTAATGGCTCAACGTAAAGATAAGCAGGCCGATAGAGTTCGGCAGATATTTAATCGCTCTAACCAGTCGAAAAGAGTGCAATGGGAGTATATTAACCAGAAAGCATTCGATTTTGCTAATGATAATCAGTTAACAGCTAAAGAGACCCAGGATCTCCAAGATCAGGGTATGCCTACCTTTACAATCAATAGGATAGCACCTGTAGTTGAGATGCTTAACTTTTATGCTACTGCAAATAGCCCTAGGTGGCAAGCAGTAGCAGTTGATGGCTCTGATTCTAAAGTAGCAGCAGTATTTTCTGATATGGCTGATTATATATGGAATCTATCTAAGGGTAGCACATTATATGCTAATGCAGTAAATGATAGCATTACAAAGAGTGTTGGTTGGATGCATGTAGTTGTTGATCCTGATGCCGATAGAGGCATGGGAGAGGTAAGAATTGAGCAACCAGAACCTTTTGATATATATGTAGATCCTAAATCTAGAGATATGCTGTTTAGGGATGCTAGCTTCATTATGATTCGTAAAGTTCTTCCTAAAAGCCAATTATTAAAACTTTTCCCAGATAAGAAAGCTAAAATCAATAAAGCTGCCTCTAGTGAGAATAATGATTATAGTTATACTGAAAAAACATATGGTACTTATCAGAAGGATTTTGGATATAAAGATATTGTTGAAGCTGACTCTGTAGATCCTGTAACTGGTGAAACAGATCGTCTTTTAGAATATTTTGAAATGTATGAAAAGGTTAAGATAGCCTATATGAATGTATTCTATCGTATACCGCCTACAGAAGAGCAGATACAAGAGATACAAGCTACTGTTAATGCTCAGGTAGAAGAAGCTGCAGCAGAAATGCAGGTTAGTATAATGGAACAACAGCAACAATTACAGCAAGCAGTAGAATCAGGAGAAATGCTTCCTGAAAGGATGGAACTTGAGATGCAGAAGGCTGTAAAACGTATGCAGGAAGAGATTGAGATGCAGAGAACTCAAATGATGAATGAGTTAATACAGAAAGCAACTCAGGTAGATAATAAGGTAGTTACTGAAAAAGAATATGATATTCTAGAGAAAGACCCTTCCTTTAGTACAATATTACAGGAAGCAATAAGGTTTCATGGTGATAGAATGAGGAAAGTTTGTGTTGCAGGAGATGTAACATTATATGATATATTCCTGCCTGATAATATTACTGAGTATCCTATTGTTCCATTTCATTATAAATGGACAGGCACTCCGTATCCTATCTCTGCTGTATCACCTCTTATAGGTAAGCAGAGAGAAATAAATAAATCACATCAACTTATGGTTCATAATGCTTCTCTTGGAAGTAGCCTTCGTTGGCTTCATGAAGAAGGAGCAATAGATACAGATTACTGGGAGAAATACTCCTCCTCTCCTGGTGCGTTGCTACCAGTTCGTCCTGGCTCAGTTCCTCCCACT
>Ga0098039_1000922_pt1 | contig 11775 bp, 22 predicted proteins | sample 6_EtaG_FD_75047 | JGI IMG/M metagenome (GOLD analysis project Ga0098039, IMG submission 75047) | Marine viral communities from the Subarctic Pacific Ocean - 6_ETSP_OMZ_AT15160 metaG | ecosystem: Environmental > Aquatic > Marine > Oceanic | place: Pacific Ocean | collected 2015-01-08 | reverse complement strand
CTAACTTTACCGTATCCCTCAAACTCGATTCCGGCGGCGGACCCAATTCTCGCTTTGAGATTGTTCTTTGCGCCTTCAAGTTCAAACTTTGCCTCTACGGATTTCTTTTTGGCTAGAACGTAATCGTTCATCAAGAAAAGGTCATCCTCGTTTGCTAGGATAATATCCTCTTCTGATTGCTCGATTCTCTGTAGGTATCGAGCACAGCTTGCGCTATCGTCGATGGGCAACATCTCCCCATCTACAATATGGCGCCCGTGCCAAGACACGAGCTTGTTCATTACTGACTTAATGCTGTTTTTTCCGGGCCTATTTATGACGTAAATCGTAGGCGGGGCAGGGGAATAAAACCACGCCGCGACAAAACACCTCTGTAGATTATTTGCAGCCATATGAGCCCAGCACTGGAACTTTACTGGAAGCGGTACAGCATCGGTCCATTCGTCGCCATAGAGCCTCTTTTGTTTTGACAGTGCCGATACCGTTTTAACTTCGAGCCCATAGGACTCAGAAGTCTCCCTATTGTCTAATATGAAATCACAAGTATCTCGAAATGAAACACCCTTAAACTCGCAAGACCTTGTTAACCCTGGCCGAATTTCTAGGTTTTCAATCTCAAGTTGCTTTGAGATTTTATCCCTGGCAAAGTGACCGATAGGGCTTTCTAGTAATAGCCCTAAGGTTGCATCTGAGGTTGTTGTTTCTTTCTCCACCGTGAAATCACGGTGCATCTCATGTTCAGAGTAAAAAGCCTCTGAAGAATCGTACCCGTGTATCCAGTGTGTGCTAGAAAATGAACCAATCCTGGGTATAGGTGTTTCATGTGAAACCCAGGTGGGCAGAGGGGGGTCTTGAAAAGTCATAAAGGTAATCCTTTTTTTGTTGTTGTCCTTGATCATTATTAATCAAAACATCAAGAGAAGTCAATAGGGGCTTGCATCTTTCTCGTTTTTTCCACCGATTGCTTGCACTGTACTTGCGTCAACATCGAGGCTAAACTTTGTTTCACCGTCTCGACCTTTGAATTCAGAGAGACGCAGAGAACCATCGACCAAGACCACTGCCCCCTTGTTTAGATATTCAACCACAAACTCCGCCTGCTTTCTCCACGCCGTAACCCTATACCAGGTTGTATCCTCGCTCCCCTTTTTCTTATTGTTCACAGCCACTGCAATCGAGGTGTAGGGGTCACCTGCTTTGGTGAAACTCATTTCAGGGTCTTTTCCTAAACGTCCACAGATAATAATTTTTGAATACATTTTTTTGTTGTCCTTGTTTTTAGTTAATGGATGCCCAGGACATCCGGTCTTTTAATATTAGATTGAAGGTGACGCCTGCGGCGGTCCTTCGCTTGGGAGTTGATGTGTATCTCGACAGAGCCTCAACTATTTGACTACTAAATTTTTTGTGTGTCCACAGGGTTTCATCGTGGCCCCTCATGTCTATGAATTGCTGAAACGCTTTGTATACGTCTGTTGAGCGAGTGTCTGAATTGCCACCGATGATTGCAGCATTCAATAGAAAATCATTGATTGGGTTATCCATTACTATCAACTTAATCTCATCTTGAGACGATTGTGGTACTGGCAAATCCTGATTGCTTAGAACGTAGCAGGCACCCTCTAGAGCCCAGGCATAAATCTTTCCTAGTTCCTCTTTTATTGGAGCCCAGATTTCATCAAACGATTTCGCTTTGGTCCCTGAAAATTTCTGGTTAAAAGTGATGATTGCAAACCGACGTTCCCAGCCATACGAATTATCATGAAACTCGATTGTGTGATTAGACGAGAAAGCATGGCCACACCTAGGGGTGAACCTGATGGGCATTGAATAAGCTTTTCTCCCTACAATAGGGTCTTGCCCTATGACCGATTTTAAAGACGCGGTATCACGTTTTAGGCTGTCCTTGTTTAGCTCTCCGGCGAAATTGAAACGAGCTTCTTTTAACTGATAAACGTAATACTCCGAATTTTGACGCGTCATGTTATCCGGTGAGATAGAGCTTGATAACTCAGGCCCTATGATATTGGAGAGGCACCGTAACAGAGCGCTCTTACCGTTAGCCCCTGCCCCTGTTAGCAACAAAGCTCGGGACAATGGCGCCTGGGTTAAACAAGCCCCTAGGAAAGCTTGCAGGCATTTTATTTTTTCCTCCGAATCCTCGTCTGTCCAGATTTGCCTCAAGAAAGCTAACCAGGATTGTGGTTCACCGCGTTGCAAATCTTCGTATGAATGAGTCTGCCTATGCGTATGACTGCTAGCAATTTTCTTTATCTTGCCATGTTCTGCTAACCAAAATCCGGTCTTAGTCTGAAGGCCCACAGGTCTCCTCTCTTCAAAAAACGAGGGCTTACATATCCCGAGGTCTGATAAAATCGCGGCTTCGATTTCTCTGATTTTAGACCAGCCTAAGTGTAATTTTTTATCTCCAACCACAGCACCTTCGAGTAGGTTCATCAGATAACCTCGAAGATTTGAAACCTCTGTGTAAACCTCGTTCCAGAGATACACAGAACACCCATCACTCACTGGATGTTTCCCCTCTGATACCCACCAATTCACAATTGAGCCCGCCAAATAGACGGTGTTCGTTCTCTCCAATAAAAGCATTTTCCCCTCCCCCCTTGTATCTTTCACCGTTACACAGAACCCGAACCCCATCAAGATTGATGGGAATTCGGACGCCTATGGACTACAAGTTTTGATGGGGAGGTTTAAAGATTCCGTCGTAAAGATAATCGGCGGTTTTTTTATGCTTCTCTGTATAACGGGCATCATTGCAGGACTCGCATTCGTCGGTTTTGTTCCCGAGTAAATCCCAGTCATCTCCGCAGAGCTTGGCATTGCAGGTGGAACAAGTGGTAAGCCTAATTGTCTTAAGGGCTACCTTTAAAGCCTTGTAGAATAAAACCTCTGTCTCTGTCTCTGTCTCTGTCTCTAGCAGCCGGGCAATCGTTTGCCCTAGGTCAGCGATTGCGAGGTCCTTGTGGAATGCTTTTGAGTAAGTTTCGATGTCCATTGTTAATCCTTAGTTGTTGTTGCTCGAAGTCCTCTTCTTTTTCGTCGGGATAACCGCACTGGTCTGGGTTAGCAGGGCCAGTGTGGTTAGGGGCTTGTTTCTCTAGGTAATCAACGGCTTTCATCAGATAAACGTTCCCTTGTAATTTTTTCTACCCGAGCAAGGACACTGTGGGTCCGTGCACCTGCAATCATCCTCTTGCTCTTGCTCGTCTTCTATGTAGTCTGATTCTGAATCCATTTTAATTACCACCGCTAACGACGAAAAGTTTACCGCAACCAGAAACCTGGATGACGGTGGAAACACTGGTGTAATGAGCGCCCAATAAATCCGTAACAACCCGAATAGCTCCGATTGCTTTAAGGTCGCCCAGGCCAGGAATTTCTAGGCGGTTTTCTTTAACGTCGGCTAATGACGTTGGGATAATATAATCAATTCTGACATCATCCTCGAAAGTGTAGTCGAGTCTATAAACCTCCACTACCTTAATCACTGTTACAGCTGCGGACTCTAAAATATCTGACCATACGTGAGGAATCATTTGGATTATCCTTTGTTTGTTGTTGTGCTCATCTTGCCATAGGCGCCAAGACGAGTCAATAGGGTGCAAGTGTTTATTCGTTTAAGGACTTAACAATATTGCTTCTGATTTCTTCGAGATGAGCTAAGAAAAATTTCTCATATGTCTCGCTCGTGTATAAGGACCTAAGGTCCTTTTCTAAATTCGCGAGTGAGTCATTCAAGAAATATTCCGTTTTTTGCTTTTGCGTTGTCATAATAATAATATCCTTTGTTGATGTTATTCGCTTAAACCTAAAAGTTCTAGGTGCCTGGCGTCCAAGTCTAGGACGTAATCGTCTTGGTCGTAAGTGTCAGGAGTTCCGTTGATTCCGACGTAATAAGCTAGCCTATCAGTGCAGTAGGTCCAACATAGGTCGCTATCGTTAGCCGTGGAGATATAAAGGAGGTCTTCGCCTAGCTCGTTATGTAATGACGAGTGCAGCCACTCTTTAGCGTTCTCAATAGCCTCGGCCAGGCTTTCACCTGTACCGAATATGCCGTAGCCTTTTTGAAGTATGGCGATTTTTTTGGTGTGGTTCATAATAATCAAATCCTTTGTTTGTGTTGTGTCGAGGCCCGGTTTAGAGTTGGGATACCGGGCAAATCCCGCCGAATGGGGTTGATTAAGAGCTGAGCCATTCGTTAAAAGTCTTAAGGGCTAGGGTAGGGCCGTTGGGCCGGTCACTATCTCCACATTCAAACCCGCATCCGTCATCGGCACAACTCAGGTAACACTCGTATCTGTGAAGTAGGCTTGTTGGGGGGGATTCCGCTTTTGCTTCCTTGAGTAGGTTTTTTGCTATGCTGCTTTTCATAATCTAATCCTTGTTTGTTGTTTTCGAATACTCATTATTTACCATTAAACGTAAAGAGGAGTCAAGAGACATCAAGGGTTATTCGTTAACAATAACCAGAACGCCATGATTATTTTTCTTGTATGATGCATCTAGTGATAATCCTTGCTCTTTGATTTCTTCAACCCATAACTCAAGCTCATCTTTTGCTAAGTCAGTTGCGGTCGCTTTTAGTTCAGATAGGAATTCCTCGGATTCGTCACTTTCCCCTAGAAACTCGGAAGGAAAGAAAAATCGGGGATAAGGTTTATTCGTCCAAGCATCTTTGAGGGTCATCTCGTAACCGTTGTAGGCCTTGATTCCATCAAGGCGTTCTACTGTTTCATAGTTCATTGCATACTGAACACCATTGACCTCAAGCTCAAATTGAACTTGAAATCCATCTATTTGGTGTGTGTCGGTAGCGGAATTATATAGCGGCTTGACTCTAGTATAATCGTTGAATGCTTCGGTAGAAATAATTTTTGTGGGGTTCATAATGTTAAATCCTTTGTTGAAGGTAGGGTGATGGGTAACACCTAGAAAGCCCGCTCAAGGCGGGCTATCAGGTTGATGCTAGGGGTGGTTAACCTATGGCGGGCCTGTATTGATTGGAGACTTTACGAGAGCCGTGGGCCTGCCTGATTTGGTCCATTGTTCGAGACTTGCCGTACCACTTCTTTTTACCGCCGGCTTTCTTATCGGGATTCAGATAGAATCTTTTCTTGCTACCGCTAAATCGAAGACCGGCAGCGGTTAGGGTCGAGCGGTTAGGGTAAGTGTTGCCACCTACCCACAGCCAACTTCCACATATTTCCAATTCCAGTCCTTCTAGGTGAACGATAGAAGACAAAGCATCGGCCATTACCTGAGAAAGCTCGCCATTGTTTTGTCCTGACCCGATAACGCCATTGAAATCTCGCAGAACCGAATAGGCATTGTTAATCATTTTTTGCATATGCTCACCGCCCGCACATATATCGGGGTGGTATTGAAGGCTCAGCTTTCTATATGCTGCCTTGGTTTCCTTTGGAGATATCTCTCCAGAGAGACCTAGAATTTCTGCGGCTTTTTCTTTTGTGAGTATCATTGGGAGTCCTTAGTTGTTGTTATCGAATAATCATTGTTTATATGAAACGACAAGAGGAGTCAAGAGAAAGCAAGGGCTATTATTGATAATTTATGCCGTGATTTTTTCCGCCGCAGGAACACGAGCAAATATGAGTTGTGGCTGTCAGGCATTTAGCTGAACAAATATGATTTGTTATTTTTGCTTTGATTGCTTTAAAGCTAATTTTCCTACCGCAACAAACAAGCAATTCCCGTGCGTTACCGCTCAGTGGGTAGTCGAAACCATTAATTTTTTCCCTTGTGCGGGTATTGATTAATGACATTTTATCTGAAGCCACACCATTACCCGTGGGCTTTGAATACCATTTGCGGGTAGTTGTGTTTATTCGCCTAGGTGTTTTACATGTTAAGCAAATCCCAAGCTTAAGAGATTCCGTTTTTATGGGCTTCATTGGTAATTGTCCTAGTTGTTGTTGTTGAGTTGTTACTGGGCTGGTATTACTCGTTGTTGAAATACCAGTTTTCGTCGTTGTACTTAACATCGAGATAGACATGACGCATGTCGTTTAAGAAAGTTTGGTGCCAATCGATAACAAGGCCCAGAGCTTCGGTAGCTCTTACTTGCTCAAGATTGTGCGTGTAATGATGTTCCTCTGCAAAATCAGAGTGAGCATCAAAAGTGCCTTCAAAGCTTCCCAGTATACGTTCAATTGATTTTTCTTTAAGAGAATAGACCGAGCAATAAACCTCTATGATTTCTCGCTCATGTGGAGATAGCTCCAGGACATCCCAAAGCTTGGAATCGATATCTGACTCAGTGATTAGCCCGCCAATCTCGGGAAAATCTGTGAACATAAACTCAGGGGCTTCTTCGTCCTTATGAAGCTCTTGACAAGCTTCGAGAAAGTCTTCTCTGTCATAGTAGTCTTGAGGGTCGAGGTAGCTGCCCTGAGCGCTACCACTATTATATTTAGAGAAGGTGGTGACATAAATTTTTGATGATATGGATAGCATAGTGTTAGGTCCTAGTTAGTGCTGTTGAGTTTAATTGAATCGTTAAGAGTAAACGCAATGGCGCGCTCTGAATGCCAAGACCAATCGGCAACGCTACCGTACAGGCAATCCCTATCTGCGGTGAATTTTAGGATAAACCCGCATAGCAGGGTAGACGTGTTAAGGGTTCTGGAAGACTGGTAAGGCTTCTCTGTATGGAAATCGACAACAGAGAACACACCCCTATTGTCGCTTTCTATATTTTTCGTTAACTCTGACCAGAGCTCTGAGCTGCAATTTTTTCGCAGTATCTCTATATCCGCAGAACCTTCCGAGCCTTTAAAGCCCTCAATCATTTGGTGACCTAGACTTTTGAGGACGTCATTCTTTGATGTCATAACGGTGGGCTTGTTCTCAGTGAATACGAGCATAGTGTTAAATCCTTTAGTTATTGTTGGTTGGTTGTTTAGAATTGACCGATTACTTTAGAGTAAGGAAAATCGTTCGTGCATAATTCAATATCAACCATGTATCGGCGCAAGCTTGATGGCGGGTGATACGATTTAAGGCAATGCATGCAACCCTTAATTGTGTGGTTTCCACAATCCGATTGCCATTTGTAAGCGTTGGTGATTTTTCGGTAACACATATCACACTCGGTCATGTTCTCGTTCTCCAGTTATTGTTGATATGGATTAACTATATGAAACATCAATAAAGGTCAAGAGTGGATAAGTGTTTAATGGATAATTAGGCAAAAAAAAGCCCACTTTCTAGTGGGCTTGATACTGGTGTGGTGTGGTGTGGTTATCGAGTTTCCCAAAAGTCTTGAATCTCCTCATCGGAGAACTTGGCAAGCTTGTCTGCTTTCACTGCCCATAAATCACCGTCTTGAAAAAGGGTGATTTTCTTACCAGTGTTAGGAACAACGAATTCAACGCTCAAGACTTCATCCCAGCAATCCCAATAATGCTCTGAGTCCGGACCGGCCCTAAGTATCTCGATGGTATCGGCACTGCACTGCTTTCTGATTTGTCTAGTCGACCAATGCCAATCTGGGCGGGAGTCAATAAACTGCTTTGGAAGATAAATACCCCATGAATCATTAACCAATAGTTCTAGACAAGTTTCGGCAATTTTCTCGTGGCTGTTCATAATTCAATCCTTCGGTGTTGAGTAGGCATAGTGACCTACTACCCAAAAAGGCCGCTCAATGGCGGCCTAGGTTTGGTTGGAATAGGTTAGGCAATCAGTAAGAAACACCAATTTCATTAGCTATCTGAGCCAATGCCGGCGTAACATCCAAATCATCATTAAGTTCTGGCTGGATTTCATAGTAACGGATTTCAGGAGTGACGGAGTGGAGTAAGGCCCAATGGAAGCTTTCTTCTTTCACTCCTTCAGATTTGTACCAATCTCTCACTTGCTGTGGGGTATGGCCCCATGCGGCTTGTTTGCCCGATAGTTTCCCCTGAATAGCTTGCTTGATTTGTCGGTAAAGCGCAGGTTTCATTTTCAATTCAGACATAGTGGGCTCCAATTGTTGTTGTTGTAGTCGTGCATGGTAGTTATTGACCGCGTTCGACTGTATGGATAAGTAACTACCGGATACGTCAAGATACGTCAAGAACTATTATTAGAAAGATTGCTGGCCAGGGGAGAGTGACTACACAAAGCTGCACTCGAAAACTCTGTAAGTATCTGATAATGTATGATTATGTATGATGTACCTACATTCTCCCCACATCTGTAACAGAGAGCATATAGAAGATAAAATTGTTGGAATGTACCATACATTCCTACACAACCCAGCATTGCGCGTCTAAGTCTCTCGTGACTAGGCTTCTCGACACTCTTGACAGCGAGAACCATTATAGAACAAAATAGAATTGCGAGGCATCGCACGCTATACGGCTTGGTTGGTAAAACGATATATCTGCTTTGGGTGCTGAGGCATTACAAAGAAAAGACCAAGCAAACAATCAATTGAGCTGTATTTTTACGTTACTCGAACAAGCTTTCTCGATAAAAACACCTTATTATCTCTTGACCAGCCTTGACATCTATTGATGATTAATGGTAAGCTCTAATCTAACAGCAATTGGAGACAATAAGATGAAAGTAGAGCTTTATCAGACAATCAAGCGACAAATAGACCAGGCACTTACTGAGATTGAAGCGGGTGAGACTGGACGAAACAAGTTTGAATTAAGAGACGAAGTAAGGGATAGAGGCCACAGCTTTACCGTGTTCGCGTGGGCCTTATTTTCTCGTACTGATGTCTGGTATGCCTGGAAACTTTCTCGTGGTCGCTTCAAGGACACTCGCCTTACCGCTGATAATTATTTCAATAGAGTATTGGCTCAATTGCTCAGAGATATTGCTTACTAATTAATAATCAAAATAACTCTTGACTAGCCTTGACATCTATTGACGTTTGATGTTAAACTCCAATCTAACAACAATTGGAGATAGAACGATGGATATTCTAGAACACAAACTTGACTCTAAGACTCAGACCTTCATTTGGAGAAATTTTAATGGTAAGCTATCGGTAGCAAGGGACGTCACTTTTAATGACGGTAAGCGCTTGGTCAGCGTAGGTACCTACTCCTCGCATTCTACGGCTTGGGGTAAGTTTAATAATCTATCTGATGGTCTTGTTCGAGCTGCTTGTTCCAAAAGTGCTACAGAGTTTAGCCTAAAAGCCTCTCTTGAATTAGTGAGATAATCAAAACAACTCTTGACGTTGCTTGGCCATTGTTGTAAGATGGTCAGGTAACAACAAGAGGAGATGAGAAAATGTTTGAGACAATTATCTTAGGTGTTCCCGCGATTCTATTGGTTGCTTTAGCGGTTTCGGAGCTTCACCAAAAGCGAAAGTTTGACTCATGGCGAGCTACTGAAAACCTTAAATGGTTGGACGAACGACAAGCTCACCGAGCATGGGTTAAAGAAGCCGATGAGTTCCTTGCAAAGGAGCGAGCGTTCCTAGCCTCCATTAAATAGCCAATCAATCCGAACAAAGAAACCGGCTTAAGCCGGTTTTTTTGCGTCCAATCCAAGCTGCCATACGTTGCCATACATTGCACTGCACTACGTTGCCATACCCTACGATACATTGCCATACGTTGCCATACGTTGCCATACAATACAATACATTGCATCGCATTGCCATACATTGCATCGCATTACAATACATTGCCATACATTACCATACGATACGTTGCCATACGTTGCACTACCATACAATACATTACATGTATTGTAGGGCAGGGGGCACCCCCCCCGCGAGGTCCCCCCTCTATATATATAATACCCACACCCCCACTAAACCCAGATCCAATTAACACACTGCGTCATAACTCTCGGGTTAGCCCCTAATTTTCTCCGGGTTAAGATCCTCCTGTCTAGCTTCTTGACTGAGCTTTGGGTTTTGCTACAATGTTACAAAGCTCATCTCAGGGTGATCCTTTTGTTGTTGTCGGGGGCTGGGCACCTATCTGCCTGGTCCCCGTTTGGCTCAGGCCAGCCGGGGGGCAAGAATGGGAAAGAATAAGAAGACACCTCTCTCCATCAATTTCGATACTATCAATATAGAGGAATCCACTTCCCTTGAGCTTGAGGGGAAAGAGGTTGAGATCAACAAGGAGATCTCTAAGGTCGAGGTTTCTCTTTTGCCCTCATTGCACTCAATGATGAGTAGTAGTTATTCGATTATCGACGAGGAGCTTCATCGGTTAAGGGGTCGCGCCAAGGTCCGCGGGTTGGATGCCTTGGACGGCAAGAACTTTGCTTTACTGACCAACTCCCTGGTCAAGCTTGCCAACCTTGAGATGAACATCCGAGAGCAGAGTGAATTAGAGACACTTGACGACGAGAAGATCCATGCCCTTGCTGCTGAAGTCCTGGCTAAGCAGATTGGGGGCAAAGGTGGAAGATAACGAATATCAGCAACTCCGGCAATTACCTGTTAGAATCCGCAAGGCTTATGATGACGACGCCCCTTTTATTTATAAGAGCTGGGTTCAGAGCTACCAGGGCCAGAACAAGGATATCCCGAAGAAGGCTATATCGAAGATGCACAAGAGCGTTATCAAGAGGCTTCTTGAGCATTCAACAACGATTGTTGCTTGCGGCAATACTCCTGAGACGGAGAAGGATATTTATAGTTGGCTGACAGCAAGGCGCACCCCTAAATTTTTGGTGGTCCATTTTTCTTATACGAAGGCCCCTTTCCGCAAGTGGGGATTGCTCAATGCCCTGTTGAAGGTTTTCGAATACAAGCAAGGCGAGGCTGTGCTTGCCAGCCATAAGTCTTACATCATCAAAGAGTTAAAACCCCGGCATAACATTATGTATGTGCCTCACTTGCAGATGCATAATGGTATCCAAGATTTGGAGAAAATCTATGAGATTGAGAATGGTAATATTGAAGCCTGATTCCAGGAGCATTGGCGGCCACACCTCGTTTAGTACAACGGTGCGTGGCCAGGAACACTATATGATTGACTACATCCAGAAGCTACAGATGGTTGTCGTTAAAACGGATAAGGGTGAATATATTATCCCTCTCACCTCGATCAGCCATATGCAGGCCGTTGAAGAATTCAATCCACTGGTTGCCACACGGAAAAAACGTAGTAAGATTGTTAGGAAGGTAAATTCAGCAGCAGAGGCGGTTGTCTAAAGTGAGCTAGTTAGTTGTCTAAGAAGAAGCAAATATTCGATGGGAGAGCCGTCCTTGGTGAACTCATCAAACGCCATGGTGAGTTAAAGCCACCAGAGGATGCGGTTGCTGGAAACCGAACTTATCCTTGGCGCAAAGATTTGTTCAACAAGCAACTCGCACTGATTGACGACGACTCGAAGTTCAAAGCAGCTCTTTGTTCCCGTCGAGCAGGCAAGACTCATACTTGTTGCTACTATATGATTGAAGAGGCGTTCAAGAATCCGAACTCCATCGTGGCTTACATTGCCATAACTCGGCAAGTGGCCAAGCGCCTAATGTGGAATCTCCTTAAGCAGGCTAACCGGCAGTACCATATTGGAATGAAGTTCAACAACGTTGAGCTGATTGCCATATTGAAGAATGGATCTCAGATCATCCTGAACGGAGCCAATGATGAGGCTGATGTTGATAAGCTCCGTGGTTCTGGCTACCCGCTGGTTATTATCGATGAAGCCGCGAGTTATGGACCTTTCCTGACTGGGCTTATTGAGGAAGTTATCGAGCCTGCCCTAATTGACTACAACGGAACCCTAATGCTGACCGGGACTCCCAACGCAAGATGCTCT
>Ga0098039_1000921_pt1 | contig 11776 bp, 15 predicted proteins | sample 6_EtaG_FD_75047 | JGI IMG/M metagenome (GOLD analysis project Ga0098039, IMG submission 75047) | Marine viral communities from the Subarctic Pacific Ocean - 6_ETSP_OMZ_AT15160 metaG | ecosystem: Environmental > Aquatic > Marine > Oceanic | place: Pacific Ocean | collected 2015-01-08 | reverse complement strand
GGGGGCAACGCAGCCATCGGCTCTTGGACTGGAGCGGCTGGGGATGGAGCGGCTGGCGGTGTCGGAGCGGCTGCGCTCTGTTCTATATATCGGGCAGCAAAATCCTGAACGGTTTCAGTTGTACCTTCCAACTTCCGTAAATCCGTTTTGCGTATAATTAGTTCTAATTCTCCAGAATGCCCGTGAGCAACGACATCTCTAATTGGTACTTCCCATGAAGAAATACGCCAGTTAGACATTGTCGTGGGTTCTTTGCCTGTTCCTAGGGCTAGGCGAAACCGCATAGCCATAGTTGGAGAAAGACTTGTGGCAGAATACTGGACATTAGGTGAACCGTGGATAGGAGCATTTACATGATGGCCCCGAAACACTCGGACTTTCCCACCTGTATTTCGGCTCATCATATCTAGATTCTCTTGCAGGGCCCCGTAGTAAGAGGCATCCTGTCGTGCATTTCTAGCCCAGAGGTCAATATTTGCGTTACGCCATGAATACTCAAAGTGCATATCTTCTAGTGGGGTTCCCTCTATATATGCAGAGAGACTCTCATCTAAAGGAGCTTCGTCAAGCCATCTTGCTACATCCGTTTGACGAAAGACATTAGCAACTTCATCGGCCCTATCTATCCCAGGAACCCCCGCTGCTGGGGATGGAGCGGCGGCTGGCTCCAAAGGCAAAACCGTCTGCCCAGCCTGGGTCTCTGCCGCAAGCCTCTGCTGCTCCACAACCTGTTCCGGCTGGATAAGCGGCTGCCGGGCCTCACTGCGCCCCAAGCCCGTAAAGCCTACCTGCTGAGGAGGTTCGCCGATGCCAAACCCGGCCTGCACCCCAGTGCCGGGGGCCACTTCTGGGGGAATGGCCCGTACAGACGGCTCCACTATCGAATCGAACAGGCCGCGCAGCCGCTCCCCGTAGGCCGTCAACTGGGGCGTGGATTTACCTGGAGAAATGGCTTTCCTGCCGGCGTGGAACGGTGCTAACCGGCTGGCCAACTCCGCATCCACCTCTTCCAGACTCGACCGCATGAACTTCACCACGTCGTCCGTCGTGTCGCTCAACTCGATGAACCCCGCCAGAGTGCGATCCGCTTCTAGGCGCCCCAGCTCTTCCCTGATCGCTCTCCGGGTGCCCTGGCCCTTCGGCAGGCGGCCCTTCTTGGACAGCAGCCCTTCTATCTCGCCGATCCGGGTGTTGATGCGGGCAAACTCTGCCGCCGCATCTGCCCCCAAGCCTGCCGCTTCTGCTACTCGAGGGACAGCCAAGCGGGTAATGGGAGCGTCGGCCGCAGCCCGGATACCCGCACGCCCCACCTGAACCGCCCCCCTCACTCCACTTCGCGCAAGGCTAGGTATGCCAGTGGGAAGTCCGGGGTCTAGCACCAGTTGTTGCCACAAAGGCCGTTCAGCGAATTGGCTGGCAGCAGCGCCGGAACCTTCAGTAAACAGCGTCGGGGCTTCAACATCCTCGAGCGGTTTGTCCAATTGAGCAAGCAGTTCCGCGTACACTTCGCCCGCAACATCGAGCGGCTCCATGTACGCTCGAAGAATCCCCTCAACCGTCCGTTCCTCCGGTGTGACGGGGCGCCCATAGTCCAATGCGGGGATCCCAGCGAGAAATGACTCTGCCCCAATGGCCCGTTCGGTGACCGGCGGGTCAGGCGCAACGCCGGGAGGCAAAAACGGGCCCGCTTGAAACCCCTTCAATTCCTCTGGCGACCTGGTTTCCAAACGGGTGCCAACAATGCGCTCGGACTCACGGCCAACAGGCGTCCCAATGAATCCTTCCAAGAACCCGCCGGGCCGCGGCCCGGCTTCCGCCGCCCCCAACTGGCCAATAATGCCTTGAAGCAGACCCTCAATCTCCCGGTCAACCTCTTGCGCCGGGTCAGGACGTGGGGCAGGGCGCGGTGCAGGACGGGGCTGGGCGGTAGGACGGGGAACAGGTTCAGGCCGGGGAGGGCGTACCTCCTTCTCGGCCTGAACGAACCGGTCCGCAACGCGATCCCAAGGGCTGGTAGTCACGAACGCGACTCCTAGTTAGCAGGAACCTTGTCGCTATCTTTTACGTACAGCGGCGTCCCTTCCATAGTCCTCCTAGAATCCCGGTATGTCCCAGCGGGCCCGCGGCCCGAACTGAGAGCTTTGGGCACCCCGCCGCTGTGGCGACAGAGCAAGGAATCGTTGCATCCAGGGGTAGTTCGCCAAGAACTCGACATTCGTCGCTGTTGGCGCCTGGCCAGCACGGGCTTGTGCTCCTAACTGACCAAAATAGCCTCCTTCAATCTGTGCCTGCCTGTTTTGGTAGTAGTCGAAAAACGTGTTCGGAGCACTGGGGAACTCCGCTGGTCGGTTGAACCGGTCGGGGCGGTAAGCCTCATAAGCAATATCGGGGAAGTCTTCTAGGAAGTCTCTCGACCAGATGTTGTCAGTGGGCATCGTCGTTCCCTACCGTTAGAAGCTGAACTTGGAGCGAAGGTAGTCAATCCAGGGAGTCCCCCGACCACCCAATTCCCACTGTTGCTGCATGAACGGAACCCGCGAGGCAGCCCAGGCGGCACCACGCGCACCTAGGCGGGGTGCAAGCCCGCCTGTCATTAAGTCTTGCAACCTCCTGAGGCCCGCACCTTCAGTGAACTCCCCGCCGCCAAACTCATCATACGTCGGAGCGAACGTGAGCCCTCCAAATTCCCTTTGCTCTCCCGTCATGCCGCCCAAACTGCTAAGAACGGAGGCAGCCCGTGCGCGTCGGGAGGCTACATCCGGGATACCTGCCGCCCAAGGGTCGAACTCCATGCCGGGCAAGTCCTGTGCCCCACTAATAAGTTGTGAAGTCTCGTAGAGATTACGCAGCGGAGCGTACTGGCCCGCAATGAATCTCTGGCCTGGGGTGCGGGCACCAGTACCGATACCTCGGCTTCTCAACCATCTCGTAAACGGCCCTTCTTCCAGTGGGTCTGTAGCCACGTTGTTTCCTCCTACGTTCTCCAATACCGTCCGCGCTGCCTGTCTCGCTGCTTCCGCTTCCGCTGCCGCTGCCGCTGCCGCTGCCGCATTGGCGACTTGTTGGGTGGTCCACGAATCCCCGGCCTGTGCTTGCGCCGTCCCCGGTCCCGGGTCCCTAGGCGGAGCTGCCAGTACCCCGCCGCCAGCATCGCCGACCGGGTTAGCCTGGTCATAAAGAGCCCTGGCCTTTGCGGCCATCGCGTCAGTAGCCAGGCTAAAAGTATCCTCAACCTTCGACGCAAATTCCTGCAACCCCTCGGTCGCAAGAGCCCACTCGGCTGCGTTGCGCCCCTCTTGAAGACTGCGATAGGTGCCTTGCAGGAAGCGGTTGAAGTAATCTGTGACGATTTGTTGTGCACGTTGCTCCGAAGTATCAGGCTCATCGGCTGGTGCCGAAGGCGGAGGAGGGAGCGGCTCGTCTGTGGGCGCCACGTACTGACTCCTCCAGTAGTCCGCCAAGTCCTGCCAGTTATCGAAAACGTTGCCTTGGGCGTCTGTTATCGCCATCTTCTATCTCCTATTGCTGCGCTGGCGGGGCTGCCGGTGGCGAGCCTGCCGCTCCCGGTGGTGCCGGGAGTTGCACCCCCAAGGCTTCCAGTACCGCCATCCCGAGGTCTTCCTGCCCGGCCTCGATAAATACCTGTGCTATTTGGTCGATTACTTCCGGCGGTATCTGGGGTTGCCCGCCCGAAGGAGCCCCGCCCGGAGGGGCGGCAGGCTGATCCAGCAACGCCATCAGTTTTTGCGCGGCTTCGGGCTTACCCGCGTTGACCAACGCCTCCGCCATGTTCATGATCTTCATGGGTTCCAGGTTCTCGCCGAACTCCGCCAATACCTTACGCTCTTCCGCATCGGGGTTGGGTAAGTTCATGATCTTATCCCGCGCCGTAAAGAAAGAGACCAAGCTCTGGCCACCCGCCCCAACGGGTGTGACGGCCTGAATGGCAGCCGCAATATCACTCTCAATGTCCCGTGGGAACTTGGGTTCTACTTTGGCCGTAACGTACCAACCCTTGTCAATGTCCTTTGGCTGTATCTGCTGTGAGAAGAATCCCTTGTCCTCGTCGAGTCTATAGCCCTGAAACTGACCTTTTTTGCCATGGTCTGCGTACTGCGCCAACAGTTGCTTGCCCAGCCAGACGTAACACCGGGACAACGCCTCGGTGCGTGGATTGAAGACGGACCGCCTGGCGTCGGCAAGAATCACGAGAGCCCGGCCTGACGGAGGAGGAGACCCCACATCACCGAAGGCCAGGTGGGGCAACATACTCTGCTCTCCCTCGGTATTCAGGATACCCAAAAGCGCCAGCGTGACCTCGGGTACGAGAGGTAATTCCAGCGGCCTCAGGGACTCACCCTCTTCAACACGTATAATTCGGAATGCTTCCCACGGATCGCCCACGATCTCCTTCGTCCCCATCTTCGACTGATGAACGAGGGACCCCACTACGGACTTTTTATTGATGTCCATGAGTTGAGAAATATACTTGTTCATGGGCTCAAAGGTATGCTTCGCCGCCGAAAAGACGGACTGGCCACGGTATTCCAGCATGGTGGAATGATCCATATCCCGGATTGTCGGCATCGACCCCACGGCTCCATGCAGCACAGGGATACCGTTCCGCTTAAACGCCGTCGGCTTTTTCATAAACTCATTGTCGATGAGGACGGCATTCCGCTCTTCATCAAAGAAGTCGATCACCGTGTGGCCGGGATGTTGGCTAGTCCCACCGTGGCCAGTCGGCTCGATCCCGTAGGCGGCCTTGATCTGAGCTTCCGTCGCCAACCATTTATTAGCTATCCAGAGGAGGCCGCGAGGACCTTTGTCGTAAGTAACTCGCATCGGGTCCCACGCCTGCACATCGAAGTACGTCTCACCTTTCACAACATAGACGACGCACTTGAGGCAATACCACCCTCGGCTGGCAATGTAGTAAGCGAGGCTCTGCCGCAGTGGCGGCTCACCTGCCGCCATCTGAGTCTGGTCAATATCGTTCAGCGCCCCAAAAATGAACAGTTCCCCCGTGTCGGCTTTCTCCCGGTCCTTCTCCTTTGCATCATCGGCCAGCCTGATCGAGATACTCAACTCCGCCCGGTTCATCCCATCAAGAATTTTGTCGATATAATTCTGCGGTTTGGTGCTGGTGAACGCTTCGTAACCCGCGAGAGTTGTATACTCTTTCCCGACGGCGTAATCCTGGTCCTCATCCATGCGGGTATAGAGAGCATGCTGGTCTTGCTCAGACTGACTCACCGCCTTGGTGATGTCACTAACGGTGTCGAACATAGTGACCCCTACGCTCCGCCTCGTGGCCCGTATAGGGACTATATACTTTGGTAATCAATCTCCCCTCAATCGCTTCCGGCGCAAACTCACCGAGAATATATCGCTCCGCATCCATAAGGTGGAAGTTCGCCTTGCTATCGATCTCCTGGGTCGTCTCGTAGTTCTCGTCTAACTTGCGACTGTATGTCTCTTTCTCATGGAGGTACAATCCCACATCATCAAAGACAAATATACGATTGTTCTTATGCCAACTATACACCCGGTCGATGCCCGCCTCAACACCTTTCAAGGTCGGCTTGCTGATGGGCCAACCCGCCGCTGTATAGGCATCCCGGTAGCCGTCCTCGTTGGTCTGAGCGCCCCCGACACGGCGCATAATATTCTCGCCTTCGGAGAGCCGCTTGAACTCTGCGGCGTGACCAGCAGAGGACAACCCCCCAGCCAAGTAGTTTCGATAGACGTAGAGCCAACCGGTGCCGGGATCTTGGGCGTACCAGACGGCTCCGGTATTGTTGGGGCCGAAGTCGTGACCCACATAACATAGGTAGTGGTCAGGCGGCTTGCTCCACGCCCGCGGGATGCAGCACGCTACCTCATCGAAGCAATCATAGATCAAGCCAGCCGGCTTATCGTACATGCCCCGGTAGAAGAGGTTAAACTTCCACGCAGGCAGAGAGCGCCGAGCCCGTTCGTACTCCTCAACGGGGAAGGCTGGGTTCATCAGGCTATCGAATTGAATTACGGTGATGTCAGAGGCGCCGGCCTTCCACTTGTCGTAAATCTCCGTTTTCATCCAGCCAAGGCCATACAGCGTGGTGGTTCCGAGGACTCGGCCTTGAGCCAGGGACAGGCGCCGCAGAATCGCCTCCCAAGATGCCCGGTGAAACTGGAGTTGCCCCACTTCGTCCAACCAAGCCGCCAGGGCCGTGGCGGACTCGATGGACTCAGAGTTGGCCGCAGAAGCGAAGATCACCCGCGTCTTTACGTCCTCCCGGCCTGGCCATTTGTCCTGCCACTGCTTGTTGTACGTAAACTCAAAGACCTTATCGCTACTCCGGTACGTCCCCAGTTTGAGAAGATGGTCAAAAACGTACAGGAACTCTGGCAACATCTTGAGGTTCAAAAGAGGGAAGGTTGCGGTGACGGCCAAGTAATCCCCCGGCCCGCGTGCATCTATCTCTTGCTTCAGCCACCAGGGGCCCAGGCACGTCTTCCCCCCCTGAGTGGACGCAAACATGAAGACAAACCGTTCCAGGGCTTCCATGGCCTCAGTCTGCCCCGGATGCAGATTCAAGATGATCTGGGCGCCCTTTCGCTGGCAGAAGGGAGGGTGTTTCATCGCTGCAAGGTATCCCACCGGCTAGCATAAGAAAAGCCGAAATGCTTCCGAAGGAGTCGCCTCACGGCAACCTGAGAAAACGGCCGGCAAGAGAAAAGGTCTAAGTTCAACGCTTTCCTCTCCGGTGCCGTGTGAACGACCATACTACTCTCGCTCAAGAGAGCCATCCCAGTAACTCCCGGGCCAAAAGTGCCTCCGTTGGCAAACTCCTGGATGTAGAAATGGCAAATCGTCAGTGCTGTGACTGTGATAGCCTCTCGCATAAACGCTTCGACCACCTGAGCGTCGGCCAACCCTTTCGAACAGGTCAGGTCCGCGATCAGGTGCATCGGCTTGGTCACTTGGCGTCCTCCAGATTGGTCACGGCCTCTTCAATAGCCCGGTCCATCCATTCCGGTGTCTGAGATACCGGCTCGGGCGCCCGGTAGGACTTCACAACCGTCACGGTGCGGACCGGCGGCAAATCAGTGTCCCCGCCCACCGCCACGGCCTGAGCAGGTCTCCCAATAGTCTGGTCAACAACCCGGTTGACAACATCCAACTTCTGCGCCACCGTCACTTTCAACTTCCGGCCGTTGACGTTGACAACCTCATCCTTGAGAACCGCCTCATAGAACTCAATGGCTTTCGGGTACAACACCTTGATCCGGTCCTTCTGAGCCTGTTTCTCAGTTTTCTTTCTAACCATATCTACCTCGAAGCCTGCACTAGTCTCCCATAGAGCCACAACCAAAGGCTTTCAAGGACGGGATGTAGCTCTCCATCCGGCCTCCCACCCAAGCATAGTATACCTCATTCAGGGCCTGCCATGCTGCTTCCTGAACAGGCTTGTAGAATCGCAGTGATACGCGGTTGTGAGAGTCCGACGAGCTTACCGATGGCGGTGCGAGTTAGGCCAGATGCGCGGCCTAGCTCTATGACTTTAAGAGTGCGGGGGGACTTCACCTGGTATTGCATGGTGCCAGCGCAGCGAGTTGAACAATAGGTTTGGCGATGGCACCTAGAGAGCGGCCACGGCCCCATAGCCTGGCCACATTTGGCACACGGTTTGTAGTATCTAGGTCCAACCATACTGTACTCACATTATAACAGATGTTACAACTCGTGGCGAAACCCCTCAACAGCACGGAGCCCCCCCACTAACTCAATACTCACACCTAACACCCCCTCCCTCAGGCTCAGATTCGCTTTTTGCTCAAAATTCTGCGGGCTTACCAACCATGCCCGGCTGCCGCTCCTATGATACCCCCCCCCCCTTTAAAAGCCGGTAGCCGGTCCAGCTGCGCCGGATTAACTGCGGCAGCTGGCCGCCCAGCGACGGACTCCGTGACCCGGCCTAGACCGGGGTCAACCCCTATCGTCGACATCGGCTGGCCATGGGCGCAACACGTCGCCGGTACAATGGGACCTGCTGCGTGGCACGGGCGAGACGGCACCCACTAGGCGTGGCCAGCACCGCAAGGCATGCCTGGCTATAGGCGTGGCAGCGGTACCGCCGGGGGCCATATCATAGGGGTAGGGGACCTGGGTGGTTCAGATGTTATGGCCAATCAGATGTTATGGCCAATTATCATAGGGTGTTGACAAACCCGGCGGAAACGTGGTAATGTGTCTCTGTCAGGCACAAACCAACACAGCAAGGAGCCGGAACTATGAACCTGTACCATCTGACTCTAAGATCCAGCAATAGCAAGACTGGCGCCATTCCGGTGTCAACGTCGCCCCGGTCAACCTGCCCACCGGAGTGTCCGCTACAATCTGGCGGATGCTACGGCGCTGGCGGGCCACTAGCTATCCACTGGCGCGCCGTTTCCACTGGCAGGCGTGGCGTAGCGTGGTCCGAATTTTGCGGCCAGATAGCCGCGCTTCCGCCTGGCCAGGCGTGGCGACATAATCAGGCTGGCGACTTGCCCGGTAATGGTAGCGACATCGACGCCGCCAAACTCGCCCAGCTAGTCGCCGCTAATCGTGGGAAGCTTGGATGGACATATACGCACAAGCCGCCTAGCTCGGCAAACCTGGCGGCAATCCGGGCGGCATGTGCGGACGGCTTCACCGTCAATCTGAGCGCCAACAACCTGGCCCACGCCGACAAGCTCGCCGAGCTAGGCCTGCCCGTGGCAGTGGTGCTTGCCGAGCCGGGCTCGACTACTACGCCAGGCGGACGGCGCGTAGTCCAATGCCCCGGCTACTCTCCCCCAGGCACTCCACCACCCACCACCTGCTCCGAGTGCCTGCTATGCTACCGCCAGCAACGCGCCATTGTTGGGCTCCCTGTACATGGCAGCAGCGCTAAGCAGGCGGCTACCATAGCCGCCGCCTAGCGTCCAGCCCTGCCGCCGGTCCCTCACGGGGGACGGGCGCGAGGGCTGAGACCCTCAAGATTTAGGAGGAGAGGAACCGAGATGGAACAATGTGAACGATGCAACGGAACCGGACTCTTGACCGGCGCGAATGCTGGGTTAGAATGCCCGTCTTGCCGGGGCGATGGAGCGTGCTCCCAGGCGGAAAATGAGGACACACGCTCCGAACAGCGACCATTCCGCCATCGTGGCGGTCGATGGTCCAGGTAAGCCTAGCGCCCAGAGGCTAGGCTCCAACCCTGCCGCCGTCCGGCCATGTTGCCGGACGGCGAGAGGGCTGAGACCCTTGAATTGAAGGAGGAATGAATCATGGCCGAGACGTTTGGACTTACCTACCATTCCCTACCCGACATGGACGGGCATTATTGCTCATGGACAACGGCGAAGGATTTTCCGCCCACCACCCTGGAAGCGGCCCAGGCTGAAGTCAAGGCCCGCAACACGGGACGTTGTACGCAGGATCGGTGCCAGGATCGACGGCATACCCACACCGGGTACTTCTCAGTTTCCCGCCGCCGCTAGACCTCAGCATCGGAGCTTCCGGCCGGGGAATCAAGCCGCCAGGTTTGATTCTCTCCCGGAGTCCCTAATCTACCCATTAACGGAGGAAAAATGGCACAGTTTGAGCGCATATACACCAGCAAGATAGCCCCGGCGGGCAAGGACACCATGCCCTTCGCCATCGTGGTCAACCGGACCATGGCTGACCACTTCCCTAACACGCCTAACCTTGACCAGAACTATGCCACCCACATGGAGCTATACCCGGAGGACCGGCCCAGCTACATGGTCAGTGGCCACTACGACATGAGCCGGAGTGCAGCCTGGCAGGATTACCTGGACCGGGTAGCCAGATACCCGGAGCTTGGGGTCAGCCGTGGCCCCCTAGGGAGAGGGCTAGACCCTCAGATTGGAGGAGGTGAGACCATGACCGATAGGGTGAACATCACGGAGGGGATGACGACGGTGAGGTTCCGCCTAGCGGACAAAGCCGAGGATTACGCTAACTATGGGGGGGGCCGGGGCCCATTCATCGATGTCCGCATCGAGGGCGGGCAGCTATATCTCAACAGTAGCGGATTCGGAGGTCGCCTGGCGATCTTGCCAGAGGCGACCAATGTGGTGCGGGTGTCCATTGTACCCTATCCCTAGCGTCCAACCCTGCCGCCAAGGGGGGTACAGTTCCCCCCTTGGGGAGAGGGCTGGAACCCTCAAATTAACGGAGGTGGCACCATGACCATAACCTACACAGTCGAGGCTATCAACCGCCCATATGGCGCGTCAGAGCACATCCCATGGGGCAATGCCATCCGGACCGAGGGATTGACCGAGCGGGGGGCCATCAGGCTGTATCGCGACATCATCCGCTTGTATCATCCGGAGCCTAACGCGTACTCCGGTCATGTCCGTATCGTCGGGTCTGATGACTGGACATACACAGTCGAGCCGCCAGCACCGGGAGACCGGGCGACCCTCCAAGCGATGTACCATCTAGACGACCTCTAATCTAGGCTCCAACCCTGCCGCCGGTCCCTGCTGGGGACGGGCGCGAGGGCTGAGACCCTCAGATTGGAGGAGGAGGATTATGGCAGCGAGTCCACGCTGGAAGGTCTACCGGGCAGACGGCGAATATATCGCCAGCGTCAAAGACCCGATGCTGGGGGCAATGCTCCTGGCGGGGTTGAGCGAGGAGGGGGCAACAATCCGCCTGGGCCATAGCCGGGTGGCCTGGACGGAGGGGGTGGACGGTAACGCAGGAGAGTCATACGATACCGTCGCAGAGGTTATCCGCGGCCGCGTAACCTGATCCGCCACCAGGGGCCATAGGAGGTTGGCCCCTGGCACCGGGCCAAAGTTGCGAGAGGAGGACAGCATGCATAACAACATCGGATTACTGCTACTGGCGGCTGACAATCGTGCGTCACGGCGGCGTGGCTACAATCGGCATGCCCTGCCCCTAATGCTACAGGCAGCCGATGCCATGCAGGCGTCTATCGATAGCGGCGAGACGCCTGAAAACGCCTTTGCGGATGCGTTCACGCCCACGCGATCAATGCATAGGGTTGCACAACTACTCGGCCTAGCTCTGACGGTTGACCGTGGCCGATGGGTTGCCGCTGACGGAGGAGGGGAATAATGTACACCGTCAGGAATTACCGGACCAAGAAGGCGCTAAAGGCTGATGTGGCGGCTCACGGGGAATGCTGCGCGTTTGACTCACGATGTGACAAGGCAGTGGCAACATTCCAGCCAGGCCCGTTCGCGGAGTACGCCGCAACCGATGGCGTGGAGTTCCTAGAAGGGCCACACTACCCCGAGCCTCACCGATGGTACGCGGAGGTGGTCCTCCGTGACGGTCTGGTGATCAGGGTCAAGTAGCCTGGCCTGCCACTAGGGGTCAGCGATGGCCCCTGGGATCGGCCCAAGCTGCTAGATAGGAGGTGAGACCATGAAATGCGCTCAAGTCGGGCCACGCGGCGGGAGGTGCCGCCGACAGGCGGAGAGGGGACCAGGCGGGAGGCCGCAGGACTTCTGCGCCATCCACAACCGGATGGTTCGGGACGGGCGTCCGGTCTGGTGCAGCCGGTGCGACAGTTGGAAAGGGAAAGGAGGAGAATAATGACCATGTCCACGATGGACCAGACCACCGGCCTGACCAGTTGCTGCCGAGCCATGACGACCATCAGCCAGGACGATGGCGTCGAGTGCTGCAAGGTATGCTGGGATGAGGTCATTAGCGACCAGGAGGCGTACATATTCTGGACGCCATCCGAAGAAGAAGGAG
>Ga0098039_1000917_pt1 | contig 11781 bp, 16 predicted proteins | sample 6_EtaG_FD_75047 | JGI IMG/M metagenome (GOLD analysis project Ga0098039, IMG submission 75047) | Marine viral communities from the Subarctic Pacific Ocean - 6_ETSP_OMZ_AT15160 metaG | ecosystem: Environmental > Aquatic > Marine > Oceanic | place: Pacific Ocean | collected 2015-01-08 | reverse complement strand
GCTTGGATCGGTGATCCTACACAACTGCATGAATCGCTCTGCGTGCCCTCCGCCAAAAGGCAAAGCCGCCGCAGGTTCGTTAATCTTAGTGGCGTCTGAGGAAATGGTGGCAGATCCAAAAGTCAGCAAAAACATTGAGTCCGCGATTGCTTATGTCGGCGGTCGATGCGAGACACTATTCTCTGGCGTTTACGTGCGCAAGAATGTGCCTGGATTGATTGCGATACTAAGCATGAATGGATTAGCGACATAAGGAATAATGAAATGAAAATCACAAAATCACAACTTAAACAGATTATTAAAGAAGAGATTTCAAAGGTATTGAGTGAAGGGGATCTCGAAGACCAAATACTTCGTCATTATCACAACATTCATGAAGCCATCACAGCAGCTTTAATTGCCGGGCCCGCTGGAAGTGATTGGTTTGTTGATGAGTTCGCCGGCGTTAGCATCCCATCCAGCCCCGGCGAGGAAGCATACGAACAATTTATAGAAGAAATTCAAGCATTTATGGATGAACAATATCTGGGCAAGTTAGAAGATTTAGTTTTGCCAAACGGCACTTTGCCAAACGGCACCGAACTCAAACCATACTAAGGAAACTAAAAAATGAAAATCACAAGAACACAACTTAAACAGATTATTATGGAAGAGCTTGAAGATTTACAAGACGGAATCGTACAAAAGCCCTTTGGAGACACCATGATCACACACGATGATTATGAGCAGTCTGACGAGCCTTCTCGCGATGACACTGGTGAGCCACCCCTCACACAACGCTCGCAACGCAAACTTGGCCACAATCATATGATGGCGAGGATTAATGACGCAAAGCTTTATCTTCAGAAGCAAGGTGATCCGGTTGCGTCAGAACTCTCGCAGGAACTCGATGGGGTAATATACACCATGGAATTGCTAAGTGATTATTTTATGGGTGATATGCCTTCCGGCGATTCGGAATGAAAATTACAAAAACACAACTTAAACAGATTATCAAAGAAGAGATTTCAAAGGTATTGAGTGAGGGTGAGTACGACATCGATCTCGACGCACCCGTAGATCCGCAAGAGAACCTTCAGCGTGATATCAGGAACGTTGCGTCATACATTAATTCGTGGTTTAATGCCCGGGCCCAGGGAAACACAGGCTTCCGTGGCACGAACTTATCTGACTATTTGCGCAAAGGCGCAGCTGGTGAACAAATCAGTGGTCCTGGAAGAATCAGTTTTCGAAAAGCATTAAGCGAAGTCGCGCCTGAGAATGTAGAAGAATTTAAAGAGCTTTTTATGAAACTAGCAGATGGGGTCGAACAAGATCCAAGCCTTCTTGATTCAAAAAAGATCGGTAAAAAAGGTAATTGGTATGAGGTTGCCAAATCGCTATAGGAGATACTAAGTATGAATGGATTAGCGACATGAAACTATTAATTGAGAATTGGCGTAGGTTTTTGAAGGAATCATTAGCAGATGATTTAACAGATAAAATGCATGCTCAATGGCTTCAAAACTATAGACAAGAAAATGGCGACAAACCAAGATTTAAGCCCATTCCTGACAATCCGCCCATGGAACAATTAGAGAACTATGAAGGAATTGAAATAGTAGACGGCGCCACCCATCAGAACATTAATCAAGAAGCTATCGGAATTGTACCATCCCTTAAACATAAATTAAATGGCGCCCCATCAGTGGACTACGCCGCGGCCATCGAGAGTGTTCCAATAGCATCGACGGGCGATATAGAAGAGTTGGCATCTGAGTTTCATAAGATTTGGATGAAGCATAATTCATGGCAAAAAGATAACAATCCAAGTTTGTTTGTTGATTATGCTCAGCTGCCCGCCGATGAAAAGCTTAAAGATCTTGTTCAATTGAAAGTCGCCTTAGATTTGCAATATGCAGGACATGAAGATATTCAACAGCTATTTAATCAAGTATACGAGGATACAAAATGAAAATCACTAAATCCCAACTTAAACAGATTATTAAAGAAGAGCTTTTAAAAGAGTTCGGAAATGTTAACAATGTTGGCGGCAAGGCTGGTGCCCTTGGAGCTGTAGCGGGCCGCGCAGAACCTGTATACGAAGATGATCCAGATTCAGAAATCGAAAGGAAAGCTTATGAATATTTTTCTGATTTAGAGTTTACAACAGATGTTATAGAATATATGGTTACGAACATCGCGCCCCCCGATCTCGAAATTTTAATGAGAAAAATCCCAAAGATTGATACAGCCGAAGAAGAACCTCCGAAATCATAGAAAAGGAAAGCAAATAATGGAAGAAACAAAAGGAAAATTAGACAGATTAGTTGAGAAGATGATTTCTCGCAAGTTTCTGGTTTGGCTAACAGCCACAGGCCTGATGGCATTTTATGGACTTGAGTCAAGTGATTGGGTAATGCTATCTGCAATTTACATTGGCGCCCAAGGCGTTATTGATGGCATTGCGAAGATGAAAGGTGTGTGATGTTAAAAGTTGACTGGCTTAAAGTTCTCGCATTTATAAAGAAAAACTGGAAAGAAATAACAATTATTATTCTTTTACTTACAGTTATTGGAAAAATGCGTTATGATTATAAGCAACTAGAAGCAACTTACGAAACGAGCCAAGAATCTTTGCAAAACCAGATCGAAGGCTTGCAGGCAATCCATGCCGAAGAACTTCAAAAGAAAGAAGATGCCCTCCGCGTTTATCGCGATTCAATGGAGACATTGGAGCGAGAATATCTCAAAGAGAAAGAAAACATTAAAGTTATAACAGAAGAGAAGATAGTTGAGATTGAAGTAGAGATTGACAACCGAAAGCAGTTCACTGAAAATAAACAAGAGCTTGCAGACAAAATAGAAGACGCCTTCGGATTTCAGCATGTTCCTTAAAGTATTATTATTTTCACTTACAGCACATGCAACTCCAGCGCAGTTTACAATTGTTGGTCAAGATGAGCCGGCTCCTTTTGAGGGCGTCTTGTTTAATAAACGCGGAATTGCCGAATTGCTTGTTCTCCCAGAACAATATCGTCTAGATTGCGATTTGGAAGTAGAATATCAAATAGACAGACAAGCAACCGAATTTCATCTCGAAAGACAGAACTTCCAAATTCGTTTGGATTCGATGCTAAAAGAATATGAATTGCGCATAACAGAAAAAGACAAAGAAATTCTTGCACTGCAAGAGGCAATCGTAGCACAAGCACCAAGCAATAAGTGGTGGTGGTTTGCTGGCGGTGTGGCTGCGGGAGTTGTGACAACCTATGCTGCATACCGAGTCTTTAATGAGCAATGATCCTGATAAAATAGCAGCAATAGAAAAAGCTATAGCCGAAAAATACGGCAGTGAAGCAGTTCAGAATCCAAAGGGAAATTGGAACGAGAGCAAAGAGAAAGAATATCTTGAACAGTCCCGAGAGTTTTATAAGAAACAATATAAAAATGAAGAGTGGCAAGAAAAAGTAGATGTTAATGGGATTAAGATCTCGAAAAAACTACTTAATAGAGAATCTTTGAAATGTTGTCCTATCTGCGGGTCTTTCCCAAAGAAATCTATGGACGATGTTTGCCTAGTCAAGTTTGATTGTTGCAATAGATGTTACATTCAATATGTCGAGGATAGAGAAGAAAGATGGCTAAAAGGATGGAGACCTAAAAATGGCAACAGTTTATGAAATTGTACAAGGATTAGCACAAGCCGCCGCTAACGCTTATGATGGCGCACTTGGAGAAGATGACCAGCCACTCGTAGCAGGCCTTCAGAGAGAAGAAGGAGATCCGCTTCTAGACAAAAGAGTAATGGACGGATTTAACGTTAAGTTTTATGGCGACATGATGTGTTTATCATATCAGTCAGAAGTAATGCTTAAAGAGGTTTATGCTAATGGTTTTGAAGGAGAGATAGATCAGAGACTAACAGATATTAAGGGTTGGCTTGTAAAAGAATACAAAAAGATCACAGGCAAATCTGTTTCACTAACGGAAGAAGGCGAAGTTGAGATGCGAGTCGAAAGCACTTCACGCATTCGCTCCTGGGTCACAGCCAAAAAACACTATAAAGTTGGTGGCCTCTCCAAGGAAATGAATCTCGATAATGATGGCTCGACAGACACGCCGGCCCCTAGTTGGAAAACTTTCCTTGAACAAGGAGGCTGGGGCAAGCGCCCAAAGAACGATAAGAGAAAGAAAGGCTCTGAGAAAGAGAAGTGAAAATCACCCTTGAAAGGTTGCGCGAGATTATAACTGAGGAAGTTATCAAAGAGGAGCTTGCTCCCGAGATAGCTGCGCCTGCTATCGCCGCAATGCTTCAAGGGACAGAGGCTGTCGATACTTCCGAGATTTTCGGCGCCGTCTTCGATCAAATGTATGGCGAAGGCGCTTTAGAGGGCGAAGCCGAAAGAATGGCTAGCGCTGAAGAAGAGCCAGAAGAAGACTTTCCAACTGAATATCAGCCCGGCGGCGCTTATGGAGATCGCCCTGAAATCAGATTAGGAAGACGAGACCCGGTGAACGAGATCATTCAACAGGAACTAGCGCTAGTTTTAGTGGAAGGATTAGAAGAAGCCCTTTTCCAAGATCCCGGAGGCAAAGCTGATTCAGGCTCACATTGGGGCGAAGAGCGACAGAAGAAAGAGAAAGCCCGGGCATGGGCTGCCGGCGCCGATGAGCGAGGGAAAGAAAGAGAAAGGAAAGAGAGGCACCACATAGACACGCTGCTTCAAAATAAATTACACTCTTATATTGCGATGCTTAAAACTTTTATTGAGAAGGATAGGACATACAAAGGAGACTACGGCGATAACAGGAACGTTATGGACGATATAGTGAATCTTCTCTATGGTAATTTACCATATATGTATGCAGCCGATATTTCAAATGTTGATAGAGACCTGATTCGAGACTTAGGAACTTTAATAAAAGTTTTAGCTAAGCCATATAACGTTGCCAATTCACGACTGGCGACGCGAGATTACGAGGCCCATCAAAGTCGACCACCGGGCTCTGCTGGGAGGAGCGAGTACGAGAAAGCGCGCTCCCAGGAGGCCGCTGCAGCATGGCTAGCGGACCGCGACCATCGGCTAGCGTCGCGCAGCATCCGTCAGGAAAATATTGAAAATATTGATATTGAGATAATAGATGATTAATGAGTTTTCAACTAGACAAAAAGCAAAAAGTAAAAGAGATCTTAAAATGTGGAAAAGACCCGTCTTACTTTCTTAACAATTATGCGAGAATATCCCACCCTTTGCGTGGGCTTATCTTGTTTAACACATTCGATTTCCAAGACGATCTTCTTATCGAGTTTAATGATTATCGTTTTAACGTTATTTTAAAAGCACGACAGCTTGGAATCTCAACGATCACAGCAGGCTATATCGTATGGATGATGCTTTTCCATCGCGATAAAGCTATTCTTGTTATGGCAACAAAGTTCGCGACAGCAGGAAACTTGGTTAAGAAAGTCAAAAGCATTATGCGCAATGTCCCCGACTGGTTAAAGATTGCAACAATCAGCGTAGACAACCGCACATCTTTCGAACTTTCTAACGGATCGTCAATTAAAGCAGCCTCAACTTCCGGCGATGCTGGCCGTTCAGAAGCATTGTCGCTTTTGGTTCTTGATGAGGCCGCTCACATTGAAAATCTTGAAGAACTTTGGACTGGATTGTATCCCACACTGTCAACAGGTGGTCGCTGCATTGCGCTTTCAACGCCTAATGGCGTTGGTAATTGGTTTCATAAAACTTGTACAGATTCTGAAGCGGGCACAAACAACTTTAACTTAACTACTCTTCAGTGGGAGGTTCATCCGGAAAGAGATGAAGAGTGGTATAAGAAAGAAACCAAAAACATGTCAAAGCGTCAGATTGCACAGGAGCTGGAATGCAATTTCAATACATCTGGCGAAACGGTTATTGATCCGGATTGTATGGAATACTTATTATCCACAATTTGTGAACCAAAATATAGAACCGGCTTCGATCGTAATTTCTGGATTTGGGAAGAGTTTGATCCAACTTGTAATTACTTACTTGTTGCTGATGTATCGCGCGGTGACGGCGCCGATTTCTCTACATTTCATATCGTTAAACTTGAAACGCTAGAAATAATCGGCGAATACCAAGGGAAACCAACAATTGATATGTTTGCGAATATGCTCAATAGTGTTGGCAGAGAATTCGGCGGCTGCATGCTTGTGGTCGAGAATAATAATATTGGATATTCTGTGTTAGATAAGCTGATTAATGAATATCAATATCCAAACGTTTATCACTCAATCAAGTCCACGCACGAATATATCGAACAACATCAGGCCGAGATAAGAAATTCAGCTGTTCCTGGATTTACAACATCTATGAAAACGCGCCCCCTCATCGTCGCCAAATTAGAGGAGTTTATCAGAAACAAACTAATTACCATATACTCTTCTCGCACAACCAACGAGATGAAAACTTTTATTTGGAGGAATGGTAAACCGCAAGCAATGAAAGGTTACAATGATGATTTGATCATGGCATTGGCTATAGCGTGCTGGGTAAGAGATACAGCGCTGCAAGTAAATGCTAGAGATTTAAACTATCAGAAAGCCTTTGTTGATGCAATTTATACCTCAAGAACAATTATAAATACTCAAATCAAAGGTCAAGAAGGCTACAAGAAGAATGAAATATTTGATAAAATGACTGAAGCTGAAAAAATTTATGAACAATATAAATGGATTATTAAGTGAGAAAATAAATGGCCCCTAGAAATTCTAAGCAAGGAAAAAACCCCGCAAACCGTGAATCTGATTTATTCAAATCATTAACCAGATTATTTTCAGGTCCAATCGTTAATTATCGATCTCAATCAGGTCGAAAGATTCGGCGCCAGCATTTAGATAAATTTTCATCTCGATTTAAATCAGCTTCCGGTCAACAGTTTAAGAAATCTCTACATAATCCTCTTGATAATATCTCAGCAAATGCCATAGCAAATCAGCGCCGCGGCGAAAGATATGTTGATTTTGATCAGATGGAGTACATGCCCGAGATCGCATCTACGATGGACATTTATGCAGACGAAATGACCACATATTCCGAACTTCGTCCGATGTTAAACATTAGATGTCCCAATGAAGAGATCAGAGCTGTGCTAGCAATATTATTTGATAATATTTTGAATCTTCAATATAATCTTTTCGGCTGGGCCCGAACAATGTGTAAATATGGAGATTTCTTTTTGTATCTGGACATCGATGAGAAGTTCGGCGTTAAGTCTGTTATAGCACTCCCGTCACAAGAAATCGAGAGACTAGACGGAATGGATTCAACTAATCCAAATTATGTTCAGTACCAATGGAATTCCGCCGGAATGACTTTCGAAAACTGGCAAATGTGTCATTTTCGCATCCTAGGAAATGATAAGTATATGCCTTACGGTACATCTATTTTAGAGCCAGCACGACGCATTTGGAGGCAATTGGTACTTATGGAAGATGCCATGATGGCTTATCGAGTTATTCGCTCATCAGAACGCCGATTGTTTAAGATTGATGTCGGCGCAATCCCGCCAAATGAAGTTGAACAATATATGGAAAAGATCGTCACACAGCTTAAAAGACACTCCGTTGTTGATTCAAAAAGCGGCCGCGTCGATCTTCGCTACAATCCTATGTCGATTGAAGAAGACTATTTCATTCCTGTTCGCCCGGGCTCTGCAACTGACATTACGAATCTTGCCGGTGGAGTAAATACAACTGCTATCGACGATGTTAAATATTTGCGCGACAAGTTATTTTCTGCGTTAAAGATACCTCAATCGTATTTGACGATGGGAGAAGGCGGTGAAGAAGACAAAACAACTCTCGCACAAAAGGACGTAAGATTCGCGAGAACAATCCAAAGATTGCAAAGAGTTATAATTTCAGAACTAGAAAAGATTGCCATTATTCACCTGTATACATTAGGATTTAGAGGGGACGATTTGCTAGCCTTTAAATTATCACTGAACAATCCTTCAAGGATCGCAGAACTCCAGGAACTTGAACACTGGAAGCAGAAATTTGATATTGCCGCCTCAGCAACGGAAGGATATTTTTCTCGTCGTTGGGTTACAGAACATATTTTCGGTATGTCTCATGAAGAATTTATTCGCAATCAAAGAGAAATGTATTATGATCGCAAGCACGATGCCTCGCTTCAGGCTGTAGCAGAATCCGCTGCTGCAATGGAGGGTGGGGGCCTCGGCGGCGATCTTGGTGGCGATCTTGGTGGCGATCTTGGTGGTGATCTCGGAGATCTCGGAGGTCCAGAAGAAATGCCGGCCGGCGAAGCTGGAGCAGCCGAACCAGAAGCTGGTTCAGAAGATGTTGGCTTATTGGCGGTACCGCCGGGATCCAGAAAATCAACGAGAACTTATGGCCGGCCAAAAAAATCCCCTCCAGGTAACCGAGATCGACGCAGCGACGGCGCGGCATCACGTTCGATAGCGGCAAGTTGGGGCCAAGGAAGCACTGGCACTTCCCAACGCAGCACACTTCCAGGATATCGAGATGGCTTAGCCACCCTCGGGAAAGGTATAGTTGGTATGGAAGAGGGCGTTTACGGACAAAACGAGCCTATTTATAGTTTGAAAGAACAAACCGAAGAAGATAAATTATTTCAAATAAATAATTCGGTAAGAAGTTTATTGGAAAGTTTGGAGAACAAGAATGAAGATAAAACACAATAAGAAAAGAAACACAGCCTTTGTTTATGAATCTTTAATAAGAGAAGCAACAGTAGCTATTATTAAGAAAGAAACAAATAAAAAGAATAAAATTGTTAAAATTATTAGAGAACATTTTGCACCTGATTCGTTGCTTAAAAAAGATTTAGATTGTTATCGATCGCTGTATACCAATCAAAACTTAGATAAAATGACGTCAGAAAAGATTTTGTTTGAAACTAAATTGCAAAGAAGATTTATAGATCCTCAAGGTGTTTTTGACGAACAGACTGCTCTTATAAACACAGTAAATAAAGAGGTTTCTCCTTCGGTATTTTCTAATTTTGTTCCAAATTATAAAACACTCGCCACAATTTCTCAATTGTTTTCTGATAAAACTAGTCCAAAAAATAGAGTATTGTTAGAAAATAAAATCATTTTCAATATGGGGCTAGCCACCAAAGAAACGAAAGAGGCTGAACAGATCGATAAAACGGTGTATAAAGTTTTTGTGGAGAAGTTTAACAACAAATATGATCCGCAGCTTTTAGAAGAACAAAAAGAATTATTAAATTACTATGTTGCATCTTTCTCAGATAACGCTCTTTCTTTAAAAGTGTTCTTAAACGAAGAAATCGCGAGACTAAAAACAAAACTTGAAGAGGCAAAAGAAATTAAAGAAGTTAGTTCCGATAAGCAAATGCTTGAGAAGACTAATACAATTATTGATAAATTAAATTCTTTTGCTAAGAAAGAAATAAGTGAAGAAATACTTTTGACAATTATGAAGACACAAGCTCTTGTAAAGGAAATCTATAGCGATGGCGATAGTAGTTAAAATAGGCTCAGGCCCTACGACAACTCAAGTCCGCTTAGAAATGGACGTGAGAAGAAGTATGAATGGAGATCTTATGATCTTTGATCATGGAGACATTGATATTGTTTTATCCTCTGCTAAAAATAAAGTAACTGTTTTTCCTAAAGAAACCATGAATGATTTGGTTTACGGAGCACAGAATAGACTATTTGCGCATTTACGAAAGAAGGGTTTGGTAATTCCGGAATCAATTCAATCGGGTGCATTTTATGGCGCTTTGGAGGCAACACTTGAAGCTGCTTCTTCTGATGAATTGAGCGCCCCCAAAATGACCCTTATTAATATTTCAAAGTTTATTGATGAAGAGCGCCCATATTTTGAATCTACAGAAGCTATAGTATCAATGTCAGATGACGAATTATTGCATCCCGATAAAGCAGATTCAACTGAATTGGGCGAAGTTCCGCAAAGCACAGAGCAAGGTTCCATTAGAAAATCTTATATTAGAGATCCATACGCTGTTGGATATATGTATACGTTTGAATAAGGACCCCAAATGAAAACTTTATTAGAAAATTGGAACAACTTTATAAAGATTGAAGAGGGTGTAGAGGTTCCTTCCGAGATAGAACAAAGTGACGAAAAAGGTCCGGAGGCGCTAGCCGCAGCCAGCGCAGAAGCCGATAATATAATAAAGAAAGTTACAGCCGCGAGCAACGATCCCGACATACAAAGACAAACTCTTGAGACTATGGTGAGAAAGCTAATAGACTTTTATAAAAATCAGCTGAAAAAATAATATGGAACTTTTAACATTTATACTTTGCGCCTACGGGCTCACACAAATTCTTGTTTACGGCAAGATCTTTTCGAGATTAAGACCAAAGAAAGGCAAACTTGGAGAATTGGCAAGCTGCCCAATGTGCATGGGATTTCATGTTGGGTGGCTTTTAATGCTACTTTCTCCATTCACAGAACTATTTAGTTTTGATGTAACTGTGTTTAATTTCTTCTTACTTGGAGGAATATCTTCGGGGACATCTTATATTTTAACAATGCTCTTCGGAGATGATGGAGTGAAACATGAACACAAGCTGGACTAACAAATGGATGCTGCAGCCGGTTCGTCGCTGTTGTAAAGGATCTTAGCTGTGCATAGCAAGTTAACGAAAGAACAGCTAGAACAGATCAGGGAGATAATCTCTGAGGCCTTTATTGGCCGACAGATGGCGCGCCTCCGCGGCACCGTCGGAGATCGGTCATCGTCCCCTACTTCCGGCTTGGGAGGCTCAGATAGAAAACTGGTTAGTATCTTGAAGACTTTCCATCAGAAATACAATGGGCTACGAAAAGAATTTAAGAAGGACATGGTGTCTCTTGATCTTGATGGCGATGATAGAGTAAAAGCTCTTATGTCCGACAGTGCGCACGTAGCTGATCGTATTCATAGTTTGACCGTTGCTGTATTGAGAGGAGAAGATTGGCCTTCCGGATCCGAGGCGCCCCCCGCTCCAGGCTCCGACCCCGACGATCCGGCCAGCGATCCGGCGGGCGATCCGGCATCAGACGATAAACAAAAGCTTCCAGATGATACTCCTCTTTCGCTAACGAGAAGGCAGAAAGTATCGACTGAGCCAGGAGGAGCCCGCGAGATGCCGCTATTCATGCAGCTTCAGAAGCATACGGGTATTTCACAAAAATCGGCACAAAAGTTAGCGCAGGCCCTGGCGGATTATTTTAAGAAAAGAAATATTCCTGTAGCCGAGGGCCTAGATATGGTTTTCAAATTGGTCATGGAGCATCAGAGCGAGCTTTTATTAGAGGATACTCTTGCCAACCAAGTTAGAAAGAGCATTCTCGGAAAGCTTCAGAGCATCGAGAAACCTGCCGCCAGCGAAAAGGCCAAAGATCGGGGCGCCCAAATGGTAATGGCTATGCATAGAATTGCAAAAGATGGAGATGCAGAAGCCTTTAGAAATATTATTTTAAAGTGGTCTAAGCGAGCTGGAGGAAGTGGAAGTAATCACCTAGGTGGATACGTATCCACACCTGCTGGTCAAGCTGAGTGGGAGGCTCTGCCTGTCGAGGAAATAGAAAAATTGATGCAAAACCTGGCAACTGATCCTCTTTTTAAGAAATATCATGAGGCGGGTTACGAATGGAGACAGCAGAAAAAGAGTGCCCGAAAGGACTTCCAAAAACCTCTCAGAGGAGCGGCAGAATCTCATGTTGGAAATGTGATGGCAAAATTCATATCATATAATAAAGGTTTACTAGCTGACGATCCT
>Ga0098039_1000914_pt1 | contig 11797 bp, 13 predicted proteins | sample 6_EtaG_FD_75047 | JGI IMG/M metagenome (GOLD analysis project Ga0098039, IMG submission 75047) | Marine viral communities from the Subarctic Pacific Ocean - 6_ETSP_OMZ_AT15160 metaG | ecosystem: Environmental > Aquatic > Marine > Oceanic | place: Pacific Ocean | collected 2015-01-08 | reverse complement strand
TTGCTGCATTACTAGCTTCTTGATGTTTGCTGTGGTGCGGTTGACTCTATCAGCTATCAAAGCAACATGACGCTGAGATAGTTTCTCAGTGCCAGTTACCTCTTTAACAAGTTTTTCCGCCCTACTTTTTCCTAGCCAGTCCATCGATGGGTCTAACCCAGCATATCGCCAGATGCTTCCTGCTGTATTTGCCCTTGCTATGTCGATGTATCCATACAGGCCAACGCTTAGAATGTGTCCAATTCCCATTTGCGATGTTGCCCACTGGCAAACTATGTTGTTGTCTGCAAAAACCTTGAGTAGGGACTCAAGATCATGCTCCAAGGCTTCGTTACGCCTAAGATACCAATCTATCCCTTCGTTGCCCTTGCCACGTTCTCGCAAAGCACGAACCTGATGCGCAGTTCTAATCCTACTATCTTGAATGCGGTAGAAACTATCAACCAAAAACCTTACCTCTGTGTGGTCTAGAGATTTGGCGGTAGCCTTTACATCCCTACGCATCGCTTCTATAGGTACTACTAATTCCGATGATGGTACTCTTTGGGTTGCTTCAACCATTGCTATCTACCCCTTCTTTTTGCTTTCTGCCTCTTTTTGCAAATCTATATGTTGTAATAAGTGTCATGAGACCGAGTCCAAGCAGCCAAGAGCGTGTGTTATCTGCTATGAGATTTTCTAGTTTTAGAATGACGCTGTTGCTCTTCATCTAGTCTTAATTACTTATCGTGCTAGTATTATACCGTCTGCAAAAAGCTTGTCAAGCACGGTCCAGTATTTTAATTACAGGCTTGGTTGATGTGGTTAGGTTTTTTAGATCAGCCTCATTGTGCCCGTTGAGGAATTGATTAAATGCTTTTGTATATCCATCCCCGATGCCTGGGATAGTATCTGTGTGTTGGGTTGCTTTTAGAAGTAAATTTTTATCTAGTGTGGGTACATTAAAGAACTGTTTTATAGCTGATAGCCATTTGCCACCTACATTAGATTTTTCTAGAGTATTACTTATGTAATTTCTAAATTGCTCTTCGATTTTGCTGTGTTTGTATTTTGCTGGGGGTTGTTTGTCTCTCGACGCACATAGTCTACACATCCATTCAACATTTAACGGTTGATTGTAGTCTGTATGTATTGCCTGTGATTTGTCATTCCCACAGCTTTTGCATGGTTGTCTTGTAAGAGTTCCTTCTTTCAATGCCCTAAAAACTTGGTAATAGGCACGGCGGCGTTCTGGATGATTGTCGATGAGAGATTTCACAGCTTTTTTGTGATTCGCTCTCCCTTTGCGAGTTTTATTGTACTCACGCTGCCATGCAGATCTGCATCCTAGACATCTATTTTCGTATCCAGATGGAGATCGTCTACTGCGGGTGAATTCAGTAAGAGCTTTAAAAGCATTACAGATTTTGCATCTGTATTTATACCCTTCAACACGATTATCTTTCTGATGGGAATGTTGGCGGCAAGCTTGTGCGTTTTTAGTGATTTTAATCCCACACATTGGACATTGATTGAGTTCTTTGCCTAGTCGTTTATGCCTAGTCTCACCTATAATATTTAAAATCTGGGCCACACGTTGGCGAGTAACTCCCAATTCTTTGCTCAGACTAGCCGTATTAATTCGTTCTAGATGAGTATTTTCAGCTAGAAACTGCTCCAATAAGGCTCGTGTATTGTTTGTATTACCCATGCGGGTAGGTCTCCTCACGTTTTATATCTAGCAGTATACCAGATAAAACTCCAATGTCAATAAGCTTGGTTGACTACTAAAGTTTCAGCAGGTATAATTCTCGTCAAAATACAGCGATAACTGATCTGTATTTTTCTAGTAGGTGAAATTTTCCCCTATATATATATTCTTAAGAATAAAAGACTTAGTTATATATTATATATAAGGATGATGGAATTGTACACATGTCAAGGAGCCTTTAAATGGTAATAAGTTTGGTAATGGTTGATGAGAATCCTTATGGGAGTTCCCCTGGAGAGGCTAAGGATTGTTGTGTGTTGTGTGGTTCCTATGGGGTAGTCCATTTTCAAGACAGGAATGCTGGAGTTGAGTATGCACACAGATGTTTGAAGTGTGATGCTCAGTGGACTGGATGTTCAATAAGCAGTTCAGATTCCCCAGAAGAAAGATTAAGCACTTCCTCTAGGGTAGAGTCAGCAGTGTAGGACGTGACACTTGAACCTATATTTTTAGAGATTAATACTCGTTATCAATGGCAGAAATGGATTAAAAATCTTGATAACGGTACATATGTCTTAGACCATGATAAAGACATGTGGCACCACATGTATGGTCGTGCTAAGCTGTCTCGATCATGTACGTTACATCTTAGGGTTTTACGAAAATTAGCTACTTGGGATAATTCTGAGGTGTTGGTGCGCCATGCACCAGACGATAGATTGTGGGTAACTTTAAGATTACCCGATCATTTTTGTGAGACTTGTAATAAACGTATTAAACTTCATCGAACTGAGTGTAAATCATGTTTAATGGGGCGAATACATAGAAATAAACCGTTTTATCCTTTGTATACTCTAGTCAGTATTGAAGTAGAGTCTGGTAATATAGAGAGGGCGTATAGAGTATTCAAGACATTGAAGAGGAAACATAAATTGTCGATTACTCATTTAGATTGCACAAAGCCAGCCAAATGTAGGCACATAACAACATATTTTCATAATTACAGGGCTACATTGCCGCCTAGGACTTCTAAAGTTGTAGAGAATGTTACTGAAGTAGCAAGAATCGGATAGAAGTGGTTACCCAACTCACAGAGACATTAAAATGCATCGTGTGCAATTCTATTAAAGTAGATGCAGATGACCTGTGCGATTCTTGCGATGAGCCTATTTGTGGTGATTGTATACTTGAGGCGAACAACGATAGTGGGACAATAGCCTGTTCAGAGGATTGCTTAGAGCAGATATACGGATAAATGGGCGTGTAAAATTGTTTTACAATTAACATTTAGAGCGTTATACTATCAGTTGGTTGGGAATGCACAGGTTCCAGGTAAGGTATAGGTGTAGATTTTTTATAGACTTTGCAGAGGTACGGAATGGAGAATGGTTGGGAAGATCGCTATGATAAGTCCGTAGCTGCGATAATACGGGAGACTTTGACAATAGTAGAAAGTGTTATTCCGATACCAGCGCAGCAAAAGGCTATAAGGCGACTTGTGCGTAAATCAATTTATGGGATTACAGATGAGTTACGAATGACTTTGATAAATGAGTTTGGACGACAGGATGGTAGTAAACCGATTGGGATAGCTCCTAAACAGGAGTTCCAGTTTCCCAAAGGAGATGATGATGGCAGGTTATAAAGAACGAGACGCTTTTCCTGAGGTTCCAGATTACAAGATAAATATTGGTGACAATCTTGATGGAGGGCCTCTTTCTGCGTCTGACATTTATTCTCCAAAGTCAGACCCCGCTCTTATTGACAATGTTCTTGATCCGTCCGAAGACATACTTAAGGAAATTGTTGTATTGATTGATGAGTTTGGGAAGAAGACATTGAAGAAGTCCTTCACAAAGGAGCTTCGTATCGGCAATAGTATGGGTGCTACAGACGGTACAAGTGCTTCTGCCTTGAGGGGTGCGGGAGTCGCAAAACAATCCTCAGAATTCGGTATGTGTGAAAAGGGACATTCTCATAAGGACCAAGAAGATTTTGACCTATGTGCGAAAGCTGAGGCTACATCGAAGCCTACTGAGTTTAAAATACCACCTCCTGGTATCTTGCCAAAGAAAAAGAAAGGTGGTGGAGGAATAGACAAAGCCCTTCCTCTGGCCTCTCTTGCGATTGGTGCAATGGCTGGTGGAATGATGAGTTCTGATGATGGTGAACCAAAGAGAAGCTCAGAGAAGGCCGTTATTAAGAGTATTAATAAATTTTTAGAGGGTTAGAGATCTATGCCTGCTTCATCTGAGGCACAACGAATGGCTGCAGGGGCAGCTTTAGCTGCTAAAAGATCTGGGTCTACTACGAAGTTAAGAGGGGCCTCTAAAGACATGCATGAAGATATGTCTGAGGGGCAGCTAGAAGATTATGCCAGCAAGGCTACTTCATGGCAGTCTAATCAAATGGAGTCAGGGCACGAAGAATCCTTAATTAAAGCTATAGATATGTACTTAAGGCAAGGTAATGAGGTTGTGTTGGTAAAGGAATCAAAGGTAAGGAGAGGGTAATATGACTACCATAATTGGGAAGGCAAAAAAGGCGAAGATTGTATCTGAGGTGGAGTCCCAAAGAAAAAGGAACAGGGAATGGGTTTTTGTAAATAAGGATGATTTGTTAGGTAATTTCTCTTCTAAGTGGATAGCTGTGGATAATGAGGCTATTCAGTTGGTTGATAATGATTTATTTGCGTTGTATAGAAATATAAGAAATAGAGGTCAGGCTGATTCGGTTATTTATTTTTTCGTTAATAACTTTGAGCCACCGTTGATTTTAGAAACCTCACTGGAGTTAGAGTATGAGTGGAACACAAGCGCAGGCTGGATCACCTAATATAGATTTCCTGAAGGGTCTTGAGCTAATCATCGATTCTTTGGTGGATAAGAATTCACCGAACGATGTTAGGATTCGTGGAAAGAAGACAGAGAAGTCCCATGTTACGGATGCAACTGATCTAGGGGACAAGACTAATTTGCCCCCTGAGATGGGTAAAAGAGAGGAGGGTAGTAGCATAGCTGAGCCAATGCTTAGACGCAGAGAAGTTCGTAAAGCTACTATCGATTCTATGCAGCGGGGTATCGATCTTCTTAAGATGATGGCTATTATCGATAAAAGTATTGAAAAGGTTGATGAGACTAAAGATAGGATTAGTGATATTCAACTTCTAAAAGCATTTGATCTATGTGAATGCACTAATACAGAAGATCTTAAAAAAGGAACCCTTGTCCATCTCATGTTATCCGATAGAGGTAGCAGGCCTTCTGTTGAGTGGTGGAAAGAGTGCACAGATTTTGCTAAAGGCTTTGAAGATATGGCGGAGCCAGCCTTTTTTGCCACTTTTTTGTATCACAAGCCTGATAATTTTAACCCTTCTGGGTTTTTTAAGGGTTTGAATGATACTGGTGGTCAGGTGAGGCATGGACGTGCGCTGTCTCGTGACACAGAAATAGACGAGAATATTGGTGCTATGGGTGGTGGTGCGATTGATGGTCTTGGGATGTCTGATGATGATGAAGATGCAAAAGAGCAGCATACTCACAAGGCTTGAGTAGTTAATTAGTGTTCGGTGGAGCCGAATATGGTACAACAGCTAACTAAAGACATAGATGAAATGATTGAGGTCACATCTTCAAATACTCTTGGGGTATTTCAAGATGCCAATCATTTAGTAGATTTCACCGTCAAGATGGAGAACGGTGAAAATGTTTTTTATGTAAGACGTAATGGGGCTAATTTATATGCTGGAGTAGATGGGGCTAAGGCCGCATCTCTTTTTTATTCCCAAATAGCTCAGATACATGAAGATGACCAGATGGGGGCTGATCCAGATTTTGCTAGCCTGAGGGAGCTTCTAGAGTCCCGTAACAGGCATGTTAAAGAGGCTCTATCTCAGCTTGGTCATAAAGCCTTAGCTAGGTCTTTGGCGAACCTTACCTTTAAGTCTATAGACAGCAAGTGGGATGATATTTTTTTCTCCCCTGATTCTACCGAGGCGATTATTAAGGGGGAGCGTGTAGAGAAAATTGAAGAGAGAGTACGCAGCCTTTCTGATGGATTGATATATACAAAAAAACCTAGGGATGCTGCTCCTGCAGAATCTCCTTCTGTAGAGGTTCATGACAGCAGAAAGCCCAATCTAATAATGCGGCAGGAAGAGGATGTACCTGACACTGACTTGCAGGTAGTTTTATTCTTTATACAGAATACATTTGAAGAAGTTTTATTTGTGCGGCGACAGGGCCTTGGATATTGGGAACTCCCTGGTGGATTAGTGGAGGAGGGAGAAACTTTACGAGACGCTTTGCGTAGGCAAGTAACTCTTCTTGGGTATAAACCTTCTTCAGCCAAGGTAATTGGTTCTGTTGATATGGTTGATGGTCAAGTCACTGGGAAAATAGTCACAGTAAGTGTGTCTGGTGATTTAAATCTGCCCGATAAATATGAACAGTATGCGTGGGTAGGGACTGGCAGTATAGGTAATGTGGCACTGACTCCTGATTATACTGCTGATGAGTTGATGTCTATCATAACTCCTAGTATAGAGAATGGACATGTAGGTTTACTTATATCTTCTGGGATAATAGCTAATGTTTCTAAGCAACGAGATTTAAGTGATTTAGGTGATCCTTTCCAGTCAGTGGGAGAGCCGAACCAACCTAAACATCTTCCAAGATCGGCTACTCCTGAGGGGGATGCATATAAATATCATGGAGTGCGTACTACTCCTGAAGGAGTGACTTCGGAAGATGGGTGGGTTACAACCCCTCGTGGTGAACTTAGTGAGAATACGAGGCATCTTCGTCACCAAGCTGGGTTAGGACATTATGAGCAGTCTCGTGGAGTACTGACTGCAGGGAATGAGTTAAGAGAGTTTGGTCACCCATTGAGTCGTAAGGGTGATCGAGATCCAGGTGAGCTTCATGTCGAAGAAGGCATCCCCTATCTTCATAAATTTGATACTCAGGGTTGGGATCCAGGTCATCCTGAGACGATAAATGATAGTCGTATGCAGCCTAGAGGTGTTTCTAAGAATGGTAGTGACAAGACCATATCTCTAGAAGAATTACGTAAAAGATTCAAAGATAGTGTTGAGATGAATAAGGTAGCTAAGGCTTTCCCGTTTCAGCCAAATCGCACAGAAGACGTGCAGAACCCTATATCGGCTCAACGATCCAAGAAGAGTGGTATTGAACCTGCTAGCGAAGAGGCATTATCGAGTGCCGAAGCTGGTACTGGGACCCAGGCATTTAGTTCTGGCGCAGTAATTGATTTGCCACCAGACATGGCTGAGGCAGTTGGAGTTCAGCCACATGCCGCTCAGGGTACAGGTGGAGAGGGTATGGAGGGTGGTGGTGATGGTAGTGGCGTGATGATCACTACAGAGCGGTCTCCATTACCTACTACTGAGGGTGAGGATGGTGCTGCTTACGATTCCAGTATGAGGCCTATTGAAAGAAAAGATCCCGTTAAATTATTAAAAGATACTGTTGGTACATATGAAGACGATCATGATGATCGTCTTCATCAGGTAAATAATTTTGAAGTAAACCTCTCCTATCTTAAAGAGGGTGGAGGTGATGGTGGTGGGGGTGGTTTTGGTGGCGATGGCGGTGGTGGTGGGACTGCCATGACTTCAGGCGGTACGCATACATCTACATACGGTGGTGGCGGAACTCCTACTACTTATGACAGTTCTTTGAAGCCCAAACAGGGAGAGATAAGCAAAACTAAAGAGGAAGAAGAGGCTGAAGAGGCTGCAAATAGTAGTCAAGCGCACGTTGATACTGATTTAGAGAAGAATGCCGATGTATATGGTACAACCGAGGGATTGTCCCAGCTTCCTGCTCCAGATGTGCCAGAATTAGGATCGATTGGGTCTAGGAAAAATGTGAATACGGCTGAGAAGCATAAGCCAGGGGATTCTGAAGAGCGGGTTAGTGTTATGACCCGCAATGCTGCCGCTAAGGACACTGTTCCGTCTCATCAAAAACCGTTAGGTGATGATGTGGCTGATTTGGTCATTGCTGAGCATGATGATAAGTATAAACCTGTTGAGCTAGAACAACGGCCTGAGCATGAGTTGGCACGTAGAAAAATTATTGATGAGGATTCTCATACGGTTCGCACGAATGATCCCGCTGTTGAGCAATATACAAACTTGTCTGATGATATTGCCCCGCAGAATCATTTTGGGGAAGCTTTGTCTGGTGTTGTAGCCGATTTAATGGCTCCTATGTTGGCTAAGAGTAATGATGATCCCGCTAATATGGATCACGGCATTATGAAAGTTTTGCTTCCAGATAAGATTGAGAAGCAAAATGATTTTATGGACCCAAGCGACACCTTAGTAGTTGCTGGGTGGGGTAATTATTATGTTATTGACCATGAGGGACATCGTATTGGTTTAGAGGGGATGAGAAAGGCGTTGGCTGGGTTCTTGGCTCGACCTGAGTATGCGAATGTAAATATTTTCCACTCTGGGATACAGGTTGGTCAGGTTATACCTTCTTTTGTAGATGAGAATGGAAAAATTTGGAAAACAGAAGTTAGGCCAGAAGGGCTATTTGTGGTAGCTGCGCTACGAACAGATTTAGAAGTAGCAAGAAAGGCCATGCGAGAGATATTAAAGGGCACATTAAGAGGGTTCTCAATAGCAGGAAATGCAAAGAAGAAAGAAATTAAGTGCGACCATGGGGAATGTTGGACAGAAGTCACAGATATGGAGATGTACGAAGTGACATTATGCGTCCAGCCTATGAATCAAAAATCTTACATAACGGATATTTTGCAAAAACCTGACCCAGCTTCATGCCCCGATTGTTATGAAGGCGTAGAAGTGGAATATGACTCCGCTTTACAAGTAAAAGTGTAGTTTTTGCATTTTTGCAAAAAAGCTTTACATCTGTAACATATTCACGTTATAGTAATAATACCTTAAAAGGAGGTACGAGAAATGGCAACACGCCAAGAAGAACTGCTGCCGATTCTCAAGGCTCTCAAGGAGTACATCGTCAAGGAGTATGCGGTAAATTATCCCCCGCATGTTCGTGGCGAGGATGCTTCTGCTAAGGAACTTCCTGCTGACTGGCAGGGTAAGCTAGACCCCATCACGGGGGGCGATACTGTGGGTAGGGATACCTTCGGATCTGCAGGCCAGAACACGACAAAGGCTGGTTCGCAGGCTGAGGATGCCTATATTCACAAGTCTGAGCTTGAGCAGATCCTTAAGGATTTTGTCTCCAAGCACTTCGTCAATGGTCAGGCTGTTCAGCAGTCTGGCTCTCGTGGTGAGAATGCTGGCTATACCTACCCAGGTGAAGCAGCGAGGATTCCTGAGGGCTTAGAGAAGAACGAGCATGAGGAAGAGGAAGAGGCAATGGCTCCGCCGCCTGCCTTTGGTGATGAAGAGGCTGTTCCTGAAATGGAAGAGGAAGATGTGATGGACGAGGATGAGGAGGAAGAGGAAGACATAGAAGCTGTTGCTGCTCAGATGAGGTACAGCAAAGATGACACCAATGTGGCAGCAATACTTAAGGACATTAAGGGTCTTTTGACATCGCGACAGGCCGAAAAGAAAGAGTTTGCCTCTTTGAAGGGTGAGCTTTCGGAGATCAAGAAGTCCTTACCTTCACAGGTTAAGCAGGGAATCGCACAGGGGATGAAGAGATTTAACATCAATCCCAGTCAGAACGATCTTCCGATACGTCAGTCGGTTACAACCGCTCCAGTTGCTCAGAGGGAGGTTGCTCCTGATCAGCGGATTGGTGTGGAGGGCGAGTCTTTCGCCAAGGATGTTGACTGGCAGCGGCAAGATGAGTTCACGCATTCCGTTGAGCAGATTCTTGATAGCAACGATGTTGGCGACCTGAAAGGGACGTTCAAGAAGCTTAATGGCATGAGGACTCAGTCTGGTGAACTTACGCCTCAGACCCTCTACTACTATCCTAGGGGAGGTGCTAAGTAACCATGACAACTCAGAACGATCTCTCAATAGCTGAATACATCGGTGCTGCTGAGCGAAACCTTCGTTCAAGTCTGATGCCGCCTGGATACTTTGCTAAGCAGACGTATCTACAGGTATCGGACGTGTTTACAGCGACTTATGGTCGCAAGGTCTGGGACGCTCTGAACAACCAGACCCGATTCTGGAACATACTTAGAAAGGTACAGTGGGGTCCCACAACTGGTTGGCGTGTTCGCTCCGATAGGGGTGACAATCGCTCTCGACCAGTAACTGAGACTGGAGCACTTCCTACCGTCGATGTCTCTGCCTATCAGGCAGTTGATTCGGCACCAAGGATCATGGCTACAGACTTTGGTGTCTCACTCAAGTCCCAGATTATGTCTGGGTTGGAAGGTGGCATGGGCGACAACCTTGCGGTTGAGCAGGAAGCTGCTGCAAGGGACCACATCAAGGAGCTTAACTCTGAGCTTCTACTTCGCTCCAACGGAATTGTCACCACAAGTGGTGCCTCTGCTACAGGGGCAGTTTTGGGTGCGAGTAGCACCTTCCGAATCGGTGACACCATCAGTGATACAGGTCTTAGTGATGCCTCTAAGGTAATTTCGGGCATCTCTGGTAACGTCCTTACTTACAGCGGTGGTGGAAACCTTACAGACGGTGCTATCGCTTATGCGAAAGCCCGTGCAGGTCTTACCTCGATTGATGACATTGTCGAGGAAGATGCTCGTACTATTGCGGGTGTTGCCCTTGGCTCTGGCATAGGGGCAGATGTTTATAACCAGACGACTCGTGCGGCTGGTGGGTGGAATGCTGCTGCTGCGGTTTTGGACAACAACGGCACTGGCAGGAACCTCACTTTGGCCCTCCTAGATCAGGCGATTAGGGAAGTTCGTATCAATGGTGCGGACCCCGACGTAATCCTTATGGGTTATGACCAATACGATAGGCTTGCTTCAGTCCTACAGGCGCAACAGCGTTACATGGACTGGGGTGAGTTCGTTGTAAAGGTTGGCGACGAGAGTACCCTCCCAGGTTCGCATGCTGGTTTCCAGGTAGCGACTTATAGGGGTATCCCTGTTGTAGTCGATCCCGACATCAAGACTTCCTACACGGCGGCTGATGCGGAACTTGGCACTAACGTGTACGTGCTTGACACGAGGTATCTGGAACTCGCTATTGCTGCTCCTACGCAGTACATCGATAACAGGGACTTCTTCCAGGCGAATGCCTTCGTTCTTCGTGGACTTTTCTACACCATAGGTGAGTTGAGGTCACTTCGTATCGATACGCATGCCAAGATAACCGACTTGAATGCCTAGTTAGAAGATTTAGTGGGGTGGGTAGGGGACTTAAAACTCCCCTACCCACTTCTTAGGGTTTTAATAACAACTTAGATTTTTCTTGTCGCAAGTATCCGAGGGAAACCTTGGAGAGGTTGGTATAGGTGGAAGCGGCAGGAGAAGGAGTTTTTAGATAATGGCTGTTACTTGGACAACGACAATAGTTCACGAAACCGTTTTTGGTAACAAGAGAATTGTTACTGCAGATATAAAAGCTACGGGTACTAGTACTGTCTCGGCGACGGGAGATGCTTATCTTCCTGCTACTCTTGGTATGAAGGGCTTTGACATCGTTATGATGAGTCCTACCACTCTTAGTGGAACTTCTACGGCAACCACTGCAGCAGACGTAGGATACTTCCCAACATATGATTATGTTAATCAGAAGATAGTGATAACTCATCTAGGGCCAGCAGATCTGGCTTCAGTCGGGCCAAGCATCGTTGCTAATACTGTAAATATAACTAATGCCACAATACGGATTATGGCAGTAGGTTACTAGTTTTAAAAATTAAATAGTATGGGTTTTAGTGGTACGAGTCAGCTCGACCAATTTTAAAAAAGCCAGTTTTATAAAATTGGGGTAGTCGTTGCTGACTGCCCCATTTTAATTGGAGAGATATGGCAAGACGTAATTGGACTAGATGTAAATGTGGGGTAAAACTTCGTATAAAGAGTGGAGAAGCGACATGCTTCCCTTGTAAGGTAAAGGAGAGGAAAGGTAAAGAGTAGTTATGAGGAATTTATCGATGTTTATAGGGAAAATACGGCCTCAGATATTTCTAGCCCTATGTATTTTAG
>Ga0098039_1000909_pt1 | contig 11835 bp, 4 predicted proteins | sample 6_EtaG_FD_75047 | JGI IMG/M metagenome (GOLD analysis project Ga0098039, IMG submission 75047) | Marine viral communities from the Subarctic Pacific Ocean - 6_ETSP_OMZ_AT15160 metaG | ecosystem: Environmental > Aquatic > Marine > Oceanic | place: Pacific Ocean | collected 2015-01-08 | reverse complement strand
GAAGCAGAAATAGCTAAGTCAATCGAAGAGAAAATTGAAGGAGCAGAAGATGAAGCCAAAAAGAAAAGACTGGCATCAGAGACAGGGGAGAAGGAACAGACAGAGGGGAGCTGAACTTCAAAGACAAATAGTAAAACTAGCTAAAACTCACGGATTAGAAGCATACAATAGAGACAGAGGAGGAGCTCAGCATGAACAGGGAGACCTCGAAATACACGGTAACTACTGGGGCTGTAAGAGACATAAGCGTATTGCAAAGTGGCTCTACCCAGAAAAGAAAGAGTACGGTGTCTTCTTTAGAGAAGACAGGGGCATACCAATGGTATCAATACCTGCAGAATTACTTATGGAGCTAATGTGTGGTTTTCTAGATAAAATAGAAAGTAATAAATAGATGATAATAGAAATAGCCAATTGGATAGCAAACATATTTATTCTAGGACTGTCAATAACTCTATTAGCAGTAGGATGTTTCTGCATAATGCTAGTTATAATAGGAGGAAGAGATCTTATTGACAACTACTGGAAAAAGTAATCAAAGATGGATTTTTACTCTTTGATATGGTAGCGAGTACCTGCCCAATAATATAGTAGGGGCTAAAAGAGTGGGTTTATTTGTTAGTAGAACGAAACTGGCAAGTGAATTGTTGTGTTGGCTGGGTGTAACTACCCAGCCCCTACTTAAAATTTAACACCAGACAGAGAGAGGTTCTTTACTCCTTTAGTAGCCTCTCTCTTTTTTTAAGTAAATCAAAAAACATCCGAAGGAGCAACCCCTATAGGTTCAAATACTTCAGCATTTCAAGCTGCTGCTGAGTGCTAACTCGCCCAAGCTGTTTATTAAACTCCCCAAGAAATCCCTCACCAAAACGACCTTCCATCATACCATACTTAAGAAGATATTCTTTAATATAATTATCATGCATCTCTCTTATTAAACCTTCTGCTAAAGGATTCGTTTTCCCAGTACCTATCCTCGCAACTTGCTGTGCAATAAAATCAGCTTCCCTCTCTCCTTTAGGGGTTATACGAGTAGCAAACGCATCCCGTTCTTTACTATAACCTGAATACCACTTATCTACAGCAGGATCATCAAGAAACTTACTGCCTAAAGGATGCAATGGGTTAGCACCTTGTCTCTTGCCTATATTAAAAGCACGAGCTCCTCCTGCAGTAAGATAGAGATCCCATAAAGATTCAGGCTCCTGACTGGCTAATCTCTTTACTGCATTTATAGCCTGTCCTGCATGTTCTATATTAGCTGCACCTATAGTAGGATGCATATAGTCACCCATATAATCCATATCTATCATAGGTACGTTTCTATTCTCAAGCACAGTCATCAAGGAACGCTCTCTAAGCTCTGGGGGTCCCCACTGTAAATCATTAAACTTATTTTCAAAAGTCTTAATCAATTCAGTTCGGTGTCCTTCACGAGCCAAATTTTCACTTTCAGTTAGCGGTCTTCTCTTTGACCACCTCAGTGCTTTAGGTAAATCTAAAGCATTCTCCATTTCTGTTAAAGACAAGTCAGGCCAAGTTCCCCTAAACTCTTCATAAGGATTAAACTTAAGCTCACTTTTAGGTGCATAAGCAACAGTCTTAACATCAGTACCAGAAGGGCCACCTCCAAAAAATGTTTCATTCGGATACCTAGGCCTACCTTTTCCATGGATAAATTTTCTTTTAAGCCCACGCAACCTTGGACCTACCCTAGATAACCATCCAGCTGTCTTCGATTCAGCCATCCCTTTAGGGACTACCCCCTTTAAACCTTTACGCCCACCAATTCCAAGAGCCAAAGCAGCAATAGGGGACACAGGATTGTCTTTCATGTGCCCTAATCCTAATAATCCAGTCTCCAAAGCAAGATCTGCAGCACTAATGGGACCCAATAAAGGAGTAACTGCACCACTTTCTGGTTCATTAAGAGGGTTAGGGACAGCTTCACCTGAAGGATCTATTAAAGCAGAAGCATTCATAAGTATCTCTGGAATAGCATCTACCGCCCATTCAATAGGAACAGGTTCTTCTCTTATTGGAGTCTGAACCATAAACCCAGACTTAACTTTCTGCATTGGATCGTAACCCAGCTGTCCTCTGGGCATATCTCCTAGTCCAGGCAGATAGCCAAGAAGACCAAGCTCATCTTCTCTGGTAGCAGGTCTTAAATTATATGGATTATGATGCATGATAAAATAACAGCAAACTATCTAGCTCTATATGAACTTTCCCACTCTTCATAGTCAACAGGGATCTCCCAAGGATCTAAGTCTTTCATCTCTTCCCTATACTTAGACCTCCTACTTAACTTCTTCATAGGCTCAAGGCTTAAAACACCTCCTGGCTTCAACGTCTCCAACTCTCTACGCTCCTTAACTTCTCTCTGCAGCTTAAATATCGGGAACCCTGTCAGTCTTTCAATAGCCATAGATGGATTATCTACTGTCTTAGCTATATCCCTAAGTACCCTGCCAAACGGAAACCATGTATATATCTGATAAGTAGCCCATCTATCCCAATCTCCTTTTAACATAGAGCCTAAAGGACCTAATATAAAACGTGCACTTGGTGGAGATATGGCTTGTATTGGAGCAAGCGGACCAGGTAAAGTACCAAAGAAAGCCCTGTCCCTTGTTCTCTCATCTCCAAACATAAGCTCTGAGAAATCCATAACATAACTCATTGGAGGAGGTAAAGCAGAATCAAACATTGAAAATGGAAACGCAGATGCTAATGAAAAGATAAACAGATCGCCAGTAGCTATTCTTCTGAACTGTTCCATCTCCTCAGACCCAGGCCTAAAACCATAAGCCTTAGCATTCTTATATATATCTTTCCTGAATTTCATAGAGTTCCAAGCCCATGTCTGGAACCTGGCATATACCCTACCAAGATTAGTCCTTGCAAATGCTGGCCTAGCTGCATTATGATACAAGAACTGCGTATTCTCTACTCCTCTCAATGCTAGCTGCATTATCCAGGGATGTTTAGCATCCCTTGAGATTGCATGCATATCAAATACATCAGCCCACTTTAAATAATGTGCCCAGAAAGCACGACTACGAAGCTTACGCTCTGACCATCTCATAGCCTGAGCAGCAAAGTTAATTACAGAATCATGTACACCAAACTCTTTGCCTATCTCTCCAACACTCATCTTTGCAAACTTGCCTTCTTTGTTCCACTTCTTCCTAAGAGCACCAAAATACTTCTTAGTACGTGCAGACTTAGAATGAGGAGAGAACCTCAACTCATTAACAAAGAAACTTTCAACAGCACCTGCCTCTTCTGCAAACTTTTGGAACCAATCCCATCCAGCTCCTTGAGGAACATCAGGGATTACACGTTTCAAATGGTCAAGACTTCCAGCATCCTTCCAGTATCTCCAGCCAGTACTAGCTATAGTAGTCTCAGTACCCCCAAACATATTAGCTATCATTGTTTTTGTATGGGACAGTAAAGACATTAGCTGATACTTAGCATCAAAGTTAGAGAATGCTGCAAGTTTTCTTGACATATCAGTAGCATCTCCATCTTTCCAAAACTTCTTACCATTAAAATATTTATTACTGACCTTGTCAAGCTTCTTATGTATAAGATGATCACTCATCCAGTAATATGGCGTTTCCTTTATAGGAAACGATGGTCTATCGAGCCATTCTTTAGGAAATACAGAAGGATAGCCAAGTACATTCATAGTATAATTCTGCATAAACATCTTCCAGTCCTTTGTATGCTCTCCTAACGGACTATCTTTCTCAAACTTCTCAATCATCCTATGGGACATCAATGCAAAAAGATTATTGTAATAAGCACTGATCATCTGAGATGAATACCTGTATAAAGCACCCCTGCTCTTATCCCAGTTAGGTATAGGTTCCTCACCTCTCTTTAAAGCATGCCCAGGCCTACTAAATATACCCATAGTCTCCAGATCTGCAAGAGATATATCCTCACGCATAGCTATCTCAAGAGAACCCCTTGAAAGAAGTCCGTCTTCCACTAAAGATTCAGCTTGCTCAGTCCTAAGTCTAAGTACAAGGCTTTCAACCTCAGCATCGGTAGCCCCCTTTTTCTTAGCATCTCTTATACGCTTCTCTATATATTCCTCAACCTCTTTCTTAATATGCCCGCCCCGCGGGAAGTACCCCTCCTGTACCTTAGATATTCCACCATCCCAAGGAAGTCCAGTATCCCTTGCTTTTAAATAGTCAAGCAACCTTGACCTTGTGTTTTTATCTGGGTTATCAACAACCCTGATCCTCTTAATAATTCCCTCAGAAAGATCCTTCTCCCAATCAGCTCTTATCGTCTCCCTTTCTTTCTTAGTATTGTTAGGCAAATACTCTGGAGGACGCTCTGGAGCTAGTACTATCTGTATAGCACGTTCATATGCTATTCGTAACATAGTATTTAAAGGAGCCATTGGAGGATCTATGCCCTGTAACATAGGTTCAGCCAGATTCCTCATCGTAGCTTCAAAGTCTAGCTCTCCATTCTCTTTATCTTTCCATATTAAATACTTTTTATCAGCCTCTCCGCTTCTATCGTTAACACGTTCTTTGTAAAAATCCTCAGTAAACTTTCTAATATCTCTGCGTATCTTCAAAACAACTTCTTCTGCACTCATCTTTACAGTCTTTTCACCAACAGGAACTAAATACTTTTTCCCCTTAAACTTTGTTTCAAGTGTCTTTCTTGCCTTATCAGCATTAACTCTAAATAAACGCCTCTCTTTAGAGCGATCATATAACTTCTCCTGATGAAGATCGGTAGCTAGTTCAAACAATCTATCTCCTTCATGTCCAATCTTATCTACATATCCAAATGTATCCCTAATCCTTGAATGAACAGTCCTTTCAGCAGCATCCTTTAATAGAATAACCTTATTAGCAACTACATCCTGCATACCAAGAGTACTAATAGGGATCCTTGCTTCAGTATTAAACGGCTTGCCTCCAGGACCTTTTACAAGCACGTTCCTTAAAGGATACCACTTCATATCAGCCTTCTCCAGTTTCTGTCCAACTGTAGAATGCCACATCATAAAGTGTCTTCTTAATACTGGCATATCCTTCATTTTCTCTGGAGACATATCAGTTTCAAATAGCCTGCCATATCTAAGCTTATAAAAACCTATAAAATCACGAACATCTTGTAGCGTTGCAGACTCTGGAAGAGATGGAATCTGTTTTAAGATACCCCTGTCTGGTTTTCCAGACACACCTACAAACTTAGAAGGAAAGAATTTATCAGCTAGGTCAGGATGTTTTGCAAATATCCAGGTTAACTGCCTCTTTAAAGTACTAAGCTCTTCTTTAACCTCTGGAGTAACTCCCCTACCTTCAATCTTAAGCTTCTTTAAATCTTTAATCTTATTCAGAAAATCGCTTGTAAACGTCTCATTCTCAATAGCATTATTTAGCTTCTTAGATTCAGTAATAATCTTAGCCTTCTCAGGATTAGCACCAACAACTGGAATTCCTAAAGCCTCCTTAACAGCATCTTTCACCTCAGCATCAGTCAATTCTTTGTCAGCCATCTTGCCCAGCCTATTATAATTGATAATATAATCAGTCATTACACGCTCAGATATAACACGGCTATCAGCCAACCCAAGCCTTGTCATGTTTGTTCGCCACCAATGCTTATCAACAAGTGCAAGTTCAGCTTCAGCATCTGAACGAGACTTAGCATCAAAAGAATCATCTACTTTCTTCTGAGCTAGCTCTCTTGCCTTCTCTAGAGTAACATCCTGTTTCACAAGAGAACTGGCTAAATAACTTTCAAAGTATTCTTTCTCCAGGGAGTTCCCAAGCTTCTCTTTATATGCAACCATAGAATTGTAAAGTTTCTCCATAGATTCAAACCTTCTAGGCTCTTTACCAGCTTTCTTCTTCTCTGTTTCAAGCTTAAGGATCCCATTATACTCCTGAAGATACTTCTCAGCCTGATTAGCGATATTCTCAAGATCCTTGAGCTCTCCTCCACTCTCTTTATATGCACGAGCTGTCTTGGTAAGCATTATTGCAGATAACATATCCCACTTGTCCTGAGTAATAAGATCTTTCCAGACCTCTCGTCTTATATCACCATGCATCTTAGACAACTCTACTAAGTTTGGAGGATCAGTAGCTACTTTTATCCTATGTCTAAATGTACTTGCAAGAACAAACTGTCCAGCATCAGAAGATACTACTCTATCAAATATCTTATTAAGCCTAAAGGATGCTTTGTCATTTATGAAACTAAAATTACTCTTATCTACCTGTTCAAATAAATTAGCAAGTCTATCTGCAGCCTTATACCATACACCTGGAAGCTCGATATCAAGCTTCTGAAGCTCAGTCTTAGCAGCATCAAGTTCTCTTAACGATTCTATCAAAGTAAAAGACCTGTTATTCTTCCAGTCTCTTCCATTTAAAGCATCGTCCATTCGTTTTAATATACCATATACAGTAGTCTTCTTAAGTTGCTTTGCAAAGTCCCTTTTCTCAAGATTTGTGCTATTCTTTACTTTCTTACCTTTGGAAAATAATATCTTAGTATCTTTAGCCTTACCTGAAAACATCTTCTTAAGCATTACAGACTCTAACTGTGGATGAGAATACACACCAGCAGTATTTCCAGCATCAGCTGCCCAGTTCATTGCATCTCTACCAAAAAGCCTCAAGAGAAACCCCTTATCGCTATTTAGCTTATAATCAAAGTCAACTCCTACTCCAGTAACAACTTTCTTACCGTACTTTTCAAGAAGAGTATAAAAAGTACCAAGCCTTCTACTTAAATTAGCAGCTGAACCTATCCTTTGGTTACCAGAAGCAGCACCCTGAGCTACATCCCACCTTGCAGAGGGATCAAAGAGATCAGATAACCGCTTTGAATAACCGCCTGGACTATCTTCATAAGTCCTTTCTTTTATATTAAGCTCTGCTTTTCTTGAATCAGCCTTAACCTCCATGAGCTCATTGTTCTTAATCCACTCATCTTTATTATTTCGTATCTGTTTAAATAACTTCTTATTCAACACAGGATCCTTAGAAAAATGCTGATATAAAAAGACAGAGTCTATATCAAGGTCCATACCGCCAAGAGCTATCATGTCTTCATTGTTAAGTAGAATACCAGCTCCCTTTCTACCAAAGAATCCTCCAAACTTTAAGATTCTAGTGCCTGAAACAGAGTCAGAGGGAACACGTATAATAGCCCAGGAAAGATCATCTACCATTGAATCCAACTGATTCTTAAGTACATTCTTATCAGATCGCTTTTCCTTATCTGAAAGCTTATCATATCTTCCTTTAACTCTTTGATAATCTTCAAATGCTTTTTCTAGAGTCGTTTCACCGTTACCCCATTTTATCTTCTTAGATTTCCAGCTATCACCAAGATAGAAATGACCCTTCTCTCTTTTAAACCTTGCTTGCAACATAGGATCATAAGGGGTCCCAACAGCCTTTCCACTGTGCTCCATAACAGGCCTTATAAGGCTACTGGTCATATAGTTCTTAAATACATTCTCAGCATAACGCCTTACTATTCTATGATTCATAAACAATGGAGTAATACCTCCATTATCTCTAGCTATCTTAAGCCATCTGTGGACAGTAGAAAATGTCTGACGCTTGGTATTTATATAGTCCTGCTTAGCTGCAACATCAGTTTCAGTAAACAACTCAAGATCAAGGTCTATTTCATTTTTATTATCAAGCTTTAAAATATGCTCCCACATCTTAGAATAAAGCTTAGCAGGTGCAGGCTCTTTGCCAAATAACACAGTCAACTTCTGCTCTATTCCTATATCTTCCATATTCACATCTTCTAACTTGACATCCATTTCTGCTATCTTATTAAGATCTTTGCTTTTTACAGCAGAAAAATAATCTGCAACAAATTTCGTACTTTCCTCAGTCCCTCTATATGCAGGCCCAAGAATATCCTCTGCAAGAGCATCTACAATATGCTTTTCTTTATATTCTCCAACAATCTGCTCTGGTTTTAACTGGGTAAACGCCTGACGTACAGCTCTCGTATCTTTCATTAGTTTACTAGGACTCTCAAACACAGTAGGATTCAAAGTAAGACCGCCAAATCCTATAAAATGACCGTCTTCTTTAGTAAAATCAGCCTTAATAGCATTAGAAACTGACTTTCCAGGCTTATAAAAGGACATCTTTCGAACACCAGAAGCATCAGAAGATACCTGTACATTAACCTTATTCCTTAATCCAGTCTGTTTAGCGGCTGAATCCCATAGCATACCATGTAAACCATGCCTCTGCATCTCAGCATGGGTACCGTCGCCTGCACGGAAATAAGCATATTTACCAAGTATAAGCCCCTGCTCTGGATTAGCATGTCTTAGAGTGCCTTTTAATATAGAAGCATCAGCAGGGAAACCTCCATCTTTGATTACATTATCAAATATAGTTTGATCTAAAATAAATATACCATCAGTATGATGCTCAGCTAACTTCTTAAATGCCTTAATAGGCAACTGTCCACGAACTGTCTGAGAGAAACCCTCAGGAATGCCATTTACAAGAGCAATTTTGATCCCATTCATGGTGGGATCTGCTTCTGTACGATGTTCAGCAGGATTCCACCATAACTCTCCAGCATCTATAAGCTGAGTTCTTTTGTTTAAACTCATCACATCAGTAATAAACTTACCCTTATTCGCTGGATCTAAAATAACTTCTATAGGCAAGCCACCGTTAATACGCTCAAGATACTCTACATTAGAAGCAACAACCTTTTCATATATCTTGCCACTCTTTCCCTTGTCTCCACCGTTCTTTGTAAGAAGATTAACAAACTCTTCCTTCTTGCTATTATATATACTCTCTAGCTCAGGAGCATATTTTTTAGTTCCTCTAAAAAATCCCTTCAACCTAAACCTTGTTTCATTGATAGTTTTAAAAGCATACGGATGAAGGATTGCCCTTTGTTTATCCTTAACTCCAGACACTACATAGTAGTTATCTTTATCTGCAGCCATGAATATCTTAGCAAAGTCATTGCGACCTAAAAGTGAACTGCCATCATAATTAGCACCGAAGATATCATAAGTCATCCTTCTTTTAGTCTTTGGATTGTAAGATGTAAAGAATGACATAGCACGTCTGGCCTTAGTAGACACCATCTCATACAATGATTCAGTTCTCTTCTCAACAATCCTTGTACCATTAGGATCTATAGTACCAAAAGAAACTATCTTATACCCATCCCAATAAGTCTGCTTACCTAGTTTATACTGAGCTTTCTGCTTCCACCATCTCTTAAGATTAGTCCTATGCTGTGTTAAAGATCCATAGCTCTGCTCTCCAAGAGTCTCTCTTAATATATCCTCAAACTGAGGAAATGCATTCTCCCCTCCATACTCTAATATCTCATCAGTAGCCTTATTAACACGCTCCTTGACTTCCTTTATATTATGTTCAGGCTGTATTGCATCTGCCAGAAACTTCTGAAGAGGATCATCAATTCTGGCAACACTGTCTTCATGGTCAAAGACAACATCTTTAGAAGCTGTTTCAGAATCTACATCTGCCTTAGTAGCTCCAGCCAACTCCTTAGCAATCTCCTCAGTCATCTTCTCTCCGCCCATAGTCTTCAATCTCTCAGCATCAATAGTCTCTTTTGTCCCATCTCTATACTGAATCTCTACCTTACCATCCTTCATCTCTTTAGTAATAACAGCATGCTGACGAAACATATCAAGTTGTTCTGACTTTGGCTTCTTAGGCTTTTTCAATGCCATATTTATGAAATAATCAGCATTATCCTTCATCAATCGTAACTCTGTGAACTCTAATATTTCTTCAGCTGTCTGATTCTTAATATCGGTATTACCGTATTTTTTCAACATCCTATCTTTAAAAGACTCAAACTTACCACTAATCCAATTCGAAAGGCTAGGCATGCTATCCCCAAGAGACAAGTCTTCAGCTATCTGTTTATGCTCTTTCTGTAACTCTAACTGCTCCTTTTTAGAGAATTTCTTACCTTTTTTAGCAGCAGCTTCTTTTTCAAGCCAATTATCCATTCTCGAATATAAACTCTCAGGCTTAAATGTAGGTTCAGCTTTCGGCCTAACCTCCACAAGATTCTCTGATGGAAATGTATCTATGCCATTCTCAAGATCCTGAGCAATCCGCTTAGCCTTATTCTTAACCTCAAGTATCTCATTTACACTTGCCTTATCATATTTTTCGCCAGGTAATATCTTAGGGAATGTCTGGGCTAATAGTATACTACCCCATGTAGCCTCCTCAGCTGCCTCATCAGCGCCTTTTATCCTTCTACCCCACATAAGGGCTGCCTGACGCAGTACTTCCTTCTGTACGGGCTTATTAAGGGCCTTAAAACCATCTGCACGCTCAGGATTCATTCTTTCGCCTGCCTCTATATGTCTTATAAACTCACCAGCACTCCTAACACTGGCAGGAATACTCTTTACTCCAAAGAAAGCACCAAGTCCATATTGATATACCTGCATCTCTATAGGATCACCAGCAGCAGTAGAAGGAAGTCCAGTATATCCAGCCATAAGAGCAGTTCTTGCAATTATATTAGCACGCTCTAAAGTAGCTGGGCTCTTAAACATTTGCCTAACCTTCAAGATATCGCCCATACCCTGAAGCTGAACATTGCTGAGTACTCCAAATACAGCACCTGTACCAGTCCCCATTAAAGTAGCATCAATCATCTCATCTATTCCGCCCTGCCATGATGCTATACCGCTACCAATACCAAGTTCAGCAGCCTGTGTTACAACATCCCTGGCAACAGTACCTGCCTTTAAATACTTAGAAGTTTCCCCAATGGCCTTGACTTTACCCATACCGCCAACTTTACCAACCAATGCCTTAGAAATACCCATCGGAACAGAAGTAAATCTATGAAGTGCTTCTGTTGTCTTCTCAACTTTCTTTACATCTGAGATAAGCTTTGCAGCTTTAAGGCCTCTTGCTCCCATTACAGTACTTTTAGCAAGCAAACTACCAACTGTACCTACACCAGGGATCACGCCCATAAAACCAAATAGATGTCCAACATTACGGGCTATAGCTTCTCCTGTAGTTTCTGGATCTTCTCCAACATGAAAAGTAGAAAAGCCAGACACAAACCCAGAGGTAAGCTGTCCGACTTTATCCATTATGCTGGATTCTACATGTTGAGGATCCCTCTGAAAAGGGATCCCTCTATCTTTGGCAGTTTCGTATAATACATCAACATCCTCCTGCTCAAATACATAAGGATTTAATTGATATATTGATATATATTTAAGAAGCTCTTCTCTTTTTAAACTACTAGATATCCGAGGCATGACTTACTACTGAGCTTGCATTAAATCAAACTGGATACCACCTTTTATTCTCTGAGCCTCAGCAATGCGATCCCGTTCAATCTTTATAAGATCTTGAATCCTCTGAAGTTCAGCAAGCTGTAATTTTATACGATCAAGAGTTGTTCTACTTTCTTTTGCCTTTGCTTCATCTGGCCACTTAAGAAATCCCTTTCTAGGTGTAGATAGAAATTCCTGATATTTCAGATCATCTACAAGCTGAAGTATATTGTTATCCATTTCCTCAAACATACCGCTGGCCCTATAAGCTGCAGTTACCTCATCATATTCAGTGCCAAGGCGAGCCTCGTCAATATCTGTTTTTACACCTTGAATTAAATTATTTATTTTAGATATTTGAGTATTAGCAGCATCAGAAAAATCCTTACCTCCTCTATCAGTATAAGGCTTCATATTTCTAGGCAAACCCCTCTCTAAAGTACCCTCTATACTCTTAGGTAATAACCAACTTACAGGCCCTT
>Ga0098039_1000907_pt1 | contig 11836 bp, 13 predicted proteins | sample 6_EtaG_FD_75047 | JGI IMG/M metagenome (GOLD analysis project Ga0098039, IMG submission 75047) | Marine viral communities from the Subarctic Pacific Ocean - 6_ETSP_OMZ_AT15160 metaG | ecosystem: Environmental > Aquatic > Marine > Oceanic | place: Pacific Ocean | collected 2015-01-08 | reverse complement strand
TAAGGATAATCTCTAGTAGTTAAAGTAATTATAGCATTTCCAGTTTGATTTTGAAAATCTGGTATTACTTTATTTATAAACATAAATTGTTCTCCATCAGCTAAATCTCCATCTCCAGATTGAATATATGCAGATAAGGCAGAGCCATCAGCATCTACTCCATTTTCCATTCTATAAATTAAACTTCTTCCAGCTGTTAAACCATTAATTTGAGAATAAGTATTAGCTGTAGCATTGGCTGTATAATCAGTAGCTAAAGGATTTAATTCAACTCCATTGTCTTGATAAGTACTTCTATTCATAGTACCAAAACACCAAGAGTTTTCTAAATAATTATATATTATATATCTATCACATTGATCCGAGGAACTAGAAGGATAATACCATATTACTTCAGAAAAATTTGAGTTTTGTGCTGCATATACTTGAGGATATTGAACTTTATTTATATTATCAAATACATGATTTAATACAGGACAAGGTATTTCTTGAACAGAGCCGGCATATCTAAAGAATTGTCCATCTGACATCCAGTAAGCTACATCATCTATTACTATTGCAGAATGTAATCCAACAGCTCCACAATCATTACCTAGTTGTCTAAAACCAAATATAAAAGGTGGACCAATAAATGACATTGATTGCATTGTTGTATCAGTCCATACTAGAATAGTTCCTTTAGCAGGACGTGCACATCTAATTTCACTTCCGCCTGCTATTCTTTGAGAACCCGCAGAGTTAATTACATTAGGTGTCCATTGATTATAATTTTCTTGATCAGACCAACGAATAAACATTTTATCTTGAGATAATTCATCTCCAATAGTTGTTTCTGTTCCCATACATACAACGTGTCTAGTTTCTGTTGATATCATCGATAAAGTAGAAGTAGTAGGAGCATTAGCAATTACAGTAGCTCTATTACCACTCATTCCTCCTGAAGTATCCCATTCATAAGTTCCACCATCTTTTTGAGTAATAACTAAATCTTCACCCCAATTATTGATAGTCCATAACCTTGCATCAAGAGTTACATTAGAAGTTGCTCTAGCAGTTCCCCAAGTACTCATACTCCAAGTTCCTGATCCCCAACCATATCCAAAAGTTTGTTCGCTTGGACCTATATTTAATTGATAAGTAGCAGTACAATTACCAGTAGGACCAATTGTTGATGTAGCTGTAGCATTACTTGAAATTATATAAGCATCGACATTAGTGATAGATAAGATTTCATATTCAGCATCTAAAGTTGTAGCAGGAATTCCTCCTACTGTTCCACTAGAACTGGTAAGAGTTACAAAATCTCCTACTATCGCTCCATGTGAAGTATCAGAAATAGTTACATTAGCACTAGTGTTAGTAGTAGTAAAAGCATTAACTAAATTAGCAGTTTCTCTTATAGGAGTAATATCTTGATTATCACCAGAAGCATAAGCATAAACTTTTCTATCAGTTCCTAGAGCTTCGTATCTAGCTCCATTTAAAGAAAACCACTGTTCTAAAGCTCTTCCTACTCCAACATAATAAGCTGTACTAAACTTATTCCAGCCTCCTATTTTTTGAGGAAGTCCTTTTCGAAATCTGATCTTATCTCCGTCAATCCATCTACCTTCTGCACCGGTTTCTGTATTTTCAGTATCTAATCCAGGTTGAAAACTTAATTGAGTTAAAGGCATAATATATATTATATAACAAAAATTATAAAATTATACTAAAATTTACTTTTTGTAAATAATCTATATGTCAGAATTCTTTAATTTTTCTATTTCTATATTTATAATTTCGTTATCCCCATACGCTTCTTTATCCCCTGTTTTTAAATAATAGTCATCATAAGAATGATGATGAAATATGCCATGTTTTTCTACATAGTGGAAAAAGACTTGAGCTAATCCTCTCCCTTTATATATTCCGGGTCGGGAATGATGTATTACACAACCAAGATATATAATAGCCTCTCCTTCTTCTAGTTCAATAGTTTTATCACCTATAATTAAAGGCCAGTCATCTAATTTTTTAATACAGGCAGTTGCACTAATTTCACATGCGGGACGATCAGTATGCCTATGTAAAAATCCGCCATCTATATAGTATCTCCAATAAGCATATGTTGGGGTTAGTTTAAGGAGGGTTTCTTTTTCTACTAAACTTTGTTTTTCTTCTAAAAGTTTATACATTAAAGGGTCCTGATTCCAAGATGGACAATTAGTCATATCATCTAACTCATATCCATAATCTTTACCATTTCCTCCCCCCTTGTGTTTTAATTTTTCATCACACTGCCTTTGGCATAACGCTAATTCGTCAGGCAAGAAAAAATTTTTAATTATTTTGTATTTAAAATCAAATATATTAGACAAAATTAAACCATCCTGTTATGATATATTTAATCTCTTTAGGTGCAATACAACCTCTATGGAGATAGGTCCATTCTGCCGGCCATATGAGAGTAAGTCCTTCTTCCGGTTTTACTTTTATTTTCTGATGAAAAAACTCCGTCTCTCCTCCTTCTTCTATGGTATTCAAGTAAGTCATAAATACTAAATGTCTTTTTAGAATGTGACCCTTCACACCTTTCTCCGAGTGAAACTTATAAAATCCTTCATTAGGTAAATATCTTTGTATATTAACAAGAGACCATAGCCCCCATAAATTATGAGCTTCAGTAGCTGGAAATACGGTAACATATTCATTCATAACTTGATGTAAACTATCGTGGTATTCTTTAAGGAAAGAAAAACCATCTTGAAAATCATGAGTATAATCGGTTGAGTTCTTCTCGTCTTTCTTTATTACTTCTTCTTCATTTTTATAAACCAGACCTTTTTTCCATTGCATAGATTTACAATTAAAATTATTAATTACATCTCTACATATTTTTTTGTCAATATACCATCCTTTGATAAAGAAATTTTCTTTATTTAAAGGATGAGGTTTAAGAGAGAATTCCATATGATAAAATTATCCTCGGAGTTAATCCAATAGCTGTATGAGTAATTCCTCTTTCTAAATAAATTAAGTCTCCTGGTTCTAGTTCAAAAACTTCATGGCCTATTTTATAAAGAGTAGATCCAGCTAAAGACAATACATAAACGTCATAGTCATCTTTGTGCGTAACACTAGAAGCTCCTGTACGAAAAGAAAAGAATATATCTATGTCAGAAGAACCACCTTTTATATTAAAACTATCATCTAATCTTTTTTTTATATTATTAAATTTACTATCTTTTTCTACTCCTTTAAGTTGAAACACTGATCCACAAACAAAATTCTGATTCCAGGTACTAGATATACGAGATTCAAAATTATTATTATTAATTAAAAGAGCCAAAGAATTAAAGTCAAAAGGCTTTGTAAGTTCTATAAATTTTTTTGTAACTAAATTGGTCATACTTGTTGGACGGTTAATTCGAATGCTGTTTTATATTCATAGTTCCCCATCTTACCTCCAAGAAAATAATTAGATGCAAATACAATACGATCCCTTTCCATAGTATTTGGTGTTGTGCTATGTCTCAAATGACCAGGGAAAATAATCATGTCTCCACTTCGTAAAGGAAAGCTCCATGAACCGGAATTAAAAATATTATTTTTTGTAATAGTATAATGAAATAAATAACCTTCTTCTAATCGACTACGTTCTAAGACTATTCTTAAATCACCTGCATCGCATTGAGCATAATAAAGCATACTAAATAAACAATTTCGATGAATATGTTCGGCGTGAGAGGAGCCTTGTTTATTAATGGTAATCCAGCTTATAGTGTTAAAAATAGTATCACTTACTTCTAGGACATCATCACGATATTGTTTAGCTTTGTTATCAAAAAGCTTTTTAATTTCTGAAAATTTATTCAATCTAAAAATATGATTGTCTTTAGAAATCTTCACCGAGCTATTAAAATCTTCCTCCCCACGTTTAATATAATCGACACGGGGAACCTCATAAACTGCTTTCTTTTCTTCTGCTGTAAATTCATGTACATTATTATAAATAACAATGGGTAATGCATTTAGAGGAATAACATTGTTTAGTTTCATATACTTACCTTTATCATAATTGTAGAGAAGAATCACCAGAGCCTATCTGTCCTAAAGGTACAACATTAAACGCTAGAGATATTCTTGGTTCTTTTGATCTATTTAAATTAATTTTATGTGGTAGTTGAGATGGAAAGATAACTAATTTATTTGTCGATGGAGGAATTTTCCATGTAGTAGAATTATAAGTGTTGGCTTCTTTTTTCCTAATCCCCCATGTTGTACCCTCAAACTTACAAAAACTTATTTTTCCACAATTGCGGGCAGTCCGTAAATAATAAACGCCAGTAAAAATAGCATTATTATGGGAGTGGTAATGACTTTCTTCTCCCGGTTTAGAAAGAGTTAGCCAAGAAGTAGAAAAATCAAAAGACCCTTCATATTTTAAATGATCAATATACTCATTAACTTTACCCGCTAGTTTGTTTCGTATAATAGCCAGTTCTGGTTTATCTAAAAGATATACATCCTGAGAAATAGAAGATGCGGTTGACGCATTATTCTCATCAATATTATCGTTAGTAAAATCAGTTGCTTCAGCACTACTGGTCTTAATAAATTCTAAGTTGTCTATAAGATGAGACATAGTTTCCTGATCCCTATTGTCCAGAACCAGTTCAGAAACCATCACAAAAGAAGGAAATAAAGGAAGCAAGATATCACTCATATCATTAATCAAATGTAATTACACAGGCTATTCTTAGTTCATCTGGTTTTTTGCAAAAACCAATAGCATGACAAACATCGCCTGAGAAAATAACTATTTTACCTTTCTCATATTTTATTTCAGTTTCAATATTATATTTATCTAGCCCCTCTTTATTTTCTTTAAATATAAAAGTAGGCCCTTCTTCTATATCACTTAGATGCATCACACATACTCGATGACCTTTTATTAAATCATGATCTATATGAGGATCTCCGTAGTGCGCAGGATTATGCCATGTTAAATTTATAGCGGCTCTTAAAATTCTATTTACTTTAACCTCATTTCTATAACAAAATTCTAAAAAAATTTTTTCAAAAAGTCCGAAGTAAGGAGAATTTATTGCAAACTCCGTAAGGGGTGGTTCATCATATCGACCCACTAAAATATGTAGAAGACATGGATACTTCAGGCTAGTAGTAAACCTCTCAATAAACCATGGGAATATGTCGGAGTTAATTACTTTTTCTTCTATAGCCAACATGTCTTGCTCCGGTATCTTACCTTCAATAATCTCAGTCATGATAAATATGTTTCTTTAAAAAATTATAATGAGTTTCTTCTTTTTTAACAAAGTCTCTAACTGAATCTACCCATTCATCTCTAGCTTTAATAGCGTCCATTATAGTGTCCCCAATAACGTCTCTACTTATTAAATCTAAAGGATCATAATTCATACCAGCAGCAATGTAGTGAAAGCCAAAACCAGGATTAAACCAGTTTTCTTCCAGTCTTGCGAGCATATTAGCACGAATACCTTCATCTTTATTATAAGATAAATCTAGAAGACTAGTGTTATAAAAGTATCTCCAATACTCTGTGTCCGTTCTAGAAGTTGCATAAAAATGATACGCTAAAAAATCAACATAACCATCATATACTTTATTCCCATAAGTATTAAAAGTATCCCTATCTAATTGAGTGATGTGATCATGTCTTTGAAGACACCTACCTAAAGCAAGTAAATTATCATGAATGAATAATAACCCAGTAGATTCTAAGGGCTCGACAAAACATGCTGATAGCCCAATTGCACAAACATTTTTATCAAACATTCTTTCGTACCGGTACGTATCAAATTTAATATATTTATAATCAATACCTTTATATTGATAACCATTATCTTTTAAATGATACTGCAATTCAGCTAAAGCACTATCTGGATCAGTAAATTTAGTAGAATGAACATACCCTACACCCATTCTTTTCCAGGTTGGTATTTCCCATACCCACCCATTTTGTATAGCAGTACATAATGTAGTAGTACTTCGTACTTCTTTGTTCTTATGTGGAACCTGAGCAACCCATGCTCTATTATTAATTAATATCTTTGATGCTGATCTATTTTTTTCAGACTTTATTTTATTCATTAGGATTGAATTAAAACCACTACAATCTAAAAATAAATCCGCTGTATATTTTTTGTTTAAAGTTTTAATACCATTCTCATCTGTTTCAATAGAGGTGATTTCTTCTAAAATATGTTTTACTTTATTAGGTTTTATAAACTTATCTCTTAACCATACTCCAAACTTATGTGCATTAAAGTGATATGCAATATCATATTTAAAATTAAATCCAGGTATTCTTCTATCATTATAAGAAGGCACTTTTCCTTGTTCTGAAAATAATGTAATGGGGGATAACCATCTAGCATAATCACTAAGGGATAAGCCCGGTCTTGTTTGTTTCTTTAAAAACCATAAATTTTTTCCTCTAGGTAATCCAGTTTCATAAGGAAAAGTAAAAGGATAGCTAAAAGCCTCAGTGTCTTTTGCATAAAAATCTTTCAATGTAATATTTAATTTGTAAGTGGCATCTGTTGCTTTCATGAAGTCGGTGTCTTCTATGTCCAACATTTCTAACCAATGATTAAAAGCTTTGATGGTACTCTCACCAACTCCTATCGGGGCTATATTCGGAGATTCTATTACATAAATAGTTTTATCCGGAAACAGTTTAGATAAGGTAGCAGCTGACATCCAGCCTGCTGTTCCTCCACCGACAATTGCTATTGTTTTTACTTTCATTTAAAACTTGGTCCAGTTATCCATCCTACTAAACTATACCTTTCTCCCTCAGAAACCTTGGATACTTCATGTAACATATAACTAGGAAAAAAGCAAATCAAGCCCTGTTTTTTAGGGATAACAAGAGGTGGGTCTCCATGATGAATTAAAATATTTCCATTTTTATAACTGTTTTCATCTGATAACTGAACAGTAAAGGAAAGCTTTCGTACTTTTGCCTTAGGTCCTGAATCCAGGTGTCTTCCATATTTACCTTTTGGTGCTGTGTAATAAGTAAATTGCAAACCTTCTCCTAATCCTGTTAATTCAAAATTAAAACATCTTCTATTTGCTTGCACGGTAGCATCTGTAATTTTTTCAAACAACCAATTGACATCATCGGTTGGATAAATCCATGATATATAACTTTCTCGTATAGGACTTTTTCCCTCAAAGGTTATAGCTTTATTTAATTTTTTTTGTTGACCTAACTTAATAATTTTTTCACATTCTTCTGATGTTAAAAAATTTTCTATTGCACAGTGATCACTCACTGTCTCCATTTCAAAGGGCCAAAAACTCATATTTCCTTTCTTTAATATTTATAACTTAAATAATATTAAAGTAAATAATAATAAAAGTAATTGATCTAGATCAAATATTAAGAGATTTCGTTGTTCACTAATATCCAGTCTAATTGGGTTTCGTCCCATGCCCAATTTTTACCTACAGGAGCTTCTTCTGAAGGATAAGGAGTGGGAGATGACCATTTTGCATTGTCATTACTCCAAGTCCATGATGGATAAGGTTGAGGGGGTTGAAATAATTCTACGTCAGGTAACCACTTGCCACCTATAATAGCATAGCTACCTCTATAAGGAGTTCCTCCTAATAAATGTTGGTTTTCATATGTGTTGTATGAAGTCTGTTTCCATACACTAGTTGGATCGTTGTGTGTGGTTCTTAGATGAGCAAGACCTGTCTCTTCATCTATATCGCTATTAAGTACGTCATTAGATACAGCCTCTACTGTAGTAACAATATTATTTTCATCCAGTTTGGCAAAATGAGCCATTACGCAGTGTAACTCCCATTTCCAGTAAATTTCAGTATTGTAAAGGATCCATCTGTACTAACTGTAGGGGATCCTGATGTTGTACCAGAATAATATTCAGTAGGGACTTTTAACATAACCATGCCAGATCCACCGGCATGACTAGGTCCTCCTGATCCAGAACCTCCGCCGCCACCGCCTCGATTAGCAGGAGCAGATGTGCCACTTGGACCTCCAGGTCCTCCGCCACCATCTCCACCGGCTCCTTTTATGCCAGAGTTCCAGCCACCAGAGCCGCCTCCGCCGCCATAATAAGTACTATCAATTGGGTTTGAATTACCAACTCCACCAGCTGCATTTTCATTGCCGTAAGCTCCTGATCCACCAGAACCACCACCTCCAGCTCCAATACCGCCGCCACCGTTTCCACCAGCGTAACCATAAGGTCCACCAGCTCCTCCAGCAGTAGTTCCATAACTTGCGCCGCCGCCACCGCCGCCGATAGGTCCTCCAGGATTTCCCGGATATCCTCTAGATCCACCGCCACCACCGCCGCCGATTTCTTTGATACCGACAAATGCTGATGAGCCACCATCGCCGCCTCTTACATAACTGCCACCGCCGCCAGAGCCAACTGTAATATTGTAAGTTTGTGTTCTGTTTATTGTTTCTGCGCTGTCGTAAAAATATCCACCAGATCCTGCGCCGCCGCCAATGTCACCACCGCCGCCAGCTCCAGCTCCTTGAACTGTAAATTCAATATCGTATTCAGCCGGTAAACCACCGCCTGTAAATCCAAAGCCTCTTGCCGATGCTGCACCTCTTGTTCCTAATAATGGCATCCTTGTTATCCTCCTTTGTTATTATGCGAATTGTATATGTGACGCAAAAACTTTGAACGTTGCATCGCTAGTTTTAATTACTGTATATGTATAAATATCAATGGAATTAGCATTTCCTTCACTTGGGGCTGAACCGCCTTGCCATTCAGGAGTTACACCTGAACCATCTACTTGAACAGCACTATTTCTGTATTCAGAACTACCTATAGTTACTAAATGAGTGACAGTTACTGATTCACCTGTATCCATTATATTGTTTAAAGTATTTGATCCATCACCTCTTATATTTAAAGTCCAGTCTCCTCCAGCATTACTAGTGTAATACCAAACAGCTTGAGTTAAAACATCATAATTTTTTGTTCCACTCGCTGCCGTTGCTTCTACTGTACATTTTTCTGCAGTTTGTTGAATTTTTCCGCCACCATTAAATGTGACTCTACCAGCAACTCCTGTAGGAGTTAAAAGAATATCAGAGTTTGCTGTAGTTGAAGCAATATTTGGAGCTGATCCGGCAATTGAAATTGTATTTGCAGTTGCATTTAAATTTGTACCTCCAACATTACCAGTAATAGCTATAGAAGCACCTGAAATTGCTGCAGTCGCAACTACATTTGTTGCAGCAACATTTCCTGAGGAAGTAAGAGATGTCATTGTAACATCACCTAAATCTCCCATTACATCTGAAATCGTAGATCCATCTGAATATACTAAAGTTTTAGCACCTTGTTTAAGTGCAACTCCATTAGCAGCATGACCTGTATTTGCAAAAGTTAAAGTATATGAACCTGATGTATTATTAAATACTGTATATTTTGTTTCAACAGCATCTGTAAAAACATGAATATTTGCTGTTAAAGCACCTGTAAATTCGAGTATCGCATTATGAACTTGATCATCAGTAGAAGTATCATTTGTGTTAGTTGTAGAATTAGCTGAAGTTAAAGTAACATTAGCATTTCCTGCAACATCAGCTGCTTGATAACCTTTTACTGAACAATCAACTCTGTTCATAACATAATTTACTAGATTACCCCAATTTCCTGAGTTTTCTCCGGAAGCTTGACGTTCTAATTTTAAACGAGCTGTATAAGTTGAAGCCATAATTATTTATATTTTATAAATTTATTTTTGTAAATAATATATATTTGTAGTAATTTGTACACTATAAATTTGTCCATGTATAGGTATTTGAATCATTAATATCGTCCCAAAATCTTAAATCTACTGGGGTAACAGTCATTTCTTGACCTGTTTGAAGAATAAAGTTATTAGTGTTAAGTATAATATCATCTAAAGTCATAGTCATTTCTTGACCAGTCATTAATTGAAAATGTTCAGCACTAATTGTAATAGAGCTTACATTAGCATTAGCATTAATTCCAGTGATAGGAAGTATGTGACCTGTTGTAATTATAAAACTAGATAAACCAGTATTTAAAACTTGACCAGTTATATTTGTTAGACTAGCTGATCCAGCTGTTATGGTACCTAAACCTGTATTTATTGTAAATTCAGGAACTACTATTGTTATAGCTCCACCTGCTGCTATTGAATAAGTTCCAATAGTTGTAGTAGCTTGTTGACCAGTAATAGAAAGAAAATTATTAGATGAAATAATAAAATCACCTGAAGAAGCTACTGCACCTTCACCAGTAACTGATATTGCAGCATTTCCTATAAAACTTGAAACATTATTAACAGAAGCAGTTACAGATTGACCATCTTCAATAAAAATATTTCCATCGCCTGTAACAATTTCTCCAAGTCCTTCACCCCACGCACCACTATCCCATTCTTCTCTACCCCAACCATTACCAAAATTAAGTTCAAGTTCTAGTTGTGAAAGTCCAGTGATAGTAACTTCTCTACCTACTCCAAAGGAAATAGTACCAATAGCTGTATTAGATTGTTGACCAGTGATGAATAAATCTGAAACAGCAATTCCTACAGTAGCATTACCAAGATTACAAGTTAGACCTTCACCCGAAATTATTGTTAAAGAAGGAGCTGTAGCAACAACACCACTATTATTAAGTGTAATTGTTGATGATATTCCTGTAATGACACCTAGTGCGTCAGGTGATGTACCCCACGCGCCGGTATTCCAGCCATATCTACCCCACCCAACAGAAGCCGCCATAAGGAGTTTCTCCTTATGCTATTCTAATTAAACCAGCAGATGCGTTAGCAGTAGGAAACTGTAATTCAAAAGTTCCGTTTGTAGAAGTTTTAACTCCTCCAAAATCTAAAACCGCAATTGCAGAGTTACTGTTATTGCTATTGTATAAAAGTGCAGCTTGAGCAGAAATTGTTGCATTTGCAAATGTAACATTATCAGCATCAAAAATTGCAGTAGTTCCGTCAACAGTAATTGCTACATTAGTTAATGCATTTCCACCTGTAGTATAATTAGTTCCGGATGATGATATTTCATTTGCTGTTGCATATGCCGTTGTGTTTGCTGCTAAAGATGCAGTGTTATCATACAAAGCACACATTAAAGTTTGTGCTGCAAGGTTTCCACCAGGCGACATTAAGTCTTGTTTGAATACAGTAGCTATTGCTTGTGTTATTGCCATATTTATTGTCCTCCAGTTAATGTATTTGTACCTAGTGGGCTACCAGGAAACTTATAGTCTGTTCTTCTTCTTCTACGAGCTTCATTGTTTATGGTAGCTACTTGTTCTTTATACAAATTTTTATATATAGTATAGTCTTCCATGTTCTTTGTAAAGAGATTTGCTTCAGCCAAACAGGCATAAGTTAATGTACTTGGTATATTTTCAGTATACCAATTTGTAGTATTAGTATTAGATAATGGATTAATTTTGCCTTGATATCCTAATTTAAGTGTATAAGCTGAATCAGGAGTAGGAGCTAAATAAACTCTATTATCATCAAAATTAGAAAAATATTTAGGTTGGCCTTGAATTGATATATCTGGCCAATATTCTTGACAATATGCTAAAGTTTTCATTTCTAAATAACTTACATTAGAACCTACTGTTATTGATAAATAATTAAATAACATAGGTTCAATAGCAGTAGGAAGATTTACCATTCTATCTCCAGCTATTGTAGTTGTAGTTACATTTTCATTAAATCCAATAGGGTCTATATCTCTTGATAAACTTTCAAAAGCATTTTGAATAAAATTTCCTACTTGTGCAGTAAAATCAGTTCC
>Ga0098039_1000906_pt1 | contig 11844 bp, 9 predicted proteins | sample 6_EtaG_FD_75047 | JGI IMG/M metagenome (GOLD analysis project Ga0098039, IMG submission 75047) | Marine viral communities from the Subarctic Pacific Ocean - 6_ETSP_OMZ_AT15160 metaG | ecosystem: Environmental > Aquatic > Marine > Oceanic | place: Pacific Ocean | collected 2015-01-08 | reverse complement strand
CCATTACAGCCACTGGATCTATCTCTTATCTACTACGCCTCGTCAATCACATCACATTCTCTAATCACTTGCTTCTTACTAATACTAACCAAGCCACCATTATACATACACAATAACCTTCTCTCATTCTCCTTCCTACTACCCATACAAACTACTACCTCTCCTCTTTTAATCCTACCTCTCACATTCTTTACACCAACACCAAAGTAGCCAATACTTTTCGTCCTAACCCTTATCAACTTTCCTTCACATTCCTCTCCCCAATTATTAATACTTTCATTTCTCTTCTCATACAACTTCTCCTTCTCTTCTCTAATCTCCTCTAACTTTCCTCTCTCCTCTTTACTATCCTCACCAAACATCATCTCATAATAATCTCTCTTATTATTAATCTCCTCCAATACTATCCTTTCCTCTCTCTCTAATCTCTTCTTCTCTTTCTCTAAATCTCTATAACCTAACATTTTTATTTCTCCTTATTATTTCAGCCAATCAATCAAACCATTCAATCAATCAACTATTATTATTATACATACATCTTTACTTTTGTTTAATCTTTTATTACAATAATCTAAATAATAATCCCCTCAATACTTTCATACTGAGGGGACACTATAACTTCAATCTAATTTATTTCTAAATTATCTTTCCACTACTACATTCATTCCATTCTCTCACATACTTCTCATCTCTTCCTAATACCTTACCTCTATAATAATCTTTACTTATTACTTCTACTATCTCTACTTCCCAACACTTCTTATCCCATCCATAATTCCTATCCAACTTATCTTCAATAACTACATCTTCCATTACATCAATCATACAACCAACATAACTTCCATCAATCATCTCAACATCATCTTCAATTCCACTATATATAAAATCTACTACATCATTCTCTTTCCATTTAATCTTATTCATTTTTAATCTCCTCTAAATAAATAATCTATAAAAACTAATCACTATTAATTAATCCTTACATCTATAACTATACTACATTCTTTACAAAAGTATAATCTTTATTTACTATTTATTAAAATAAATTCTATCAATCAATTCTAATTCTAACTTTCAATTTCTAATTTCAAATTCTAAATTAAATAATCTAACAACCAACAATCCCTCAGTTCCTTCGGTCTTGTTGGAACTTTCAGCCCTAAGTTCTGTACCGGCAATATCATAATCATTATCCCCTCAGTATTTATTCTTTCAGAAATCCATTCTCCTATGGTCGTCTGCTTACCAATTTTGTACCTACATTTATACTAACTGCTTTAGCGAGAAAATTGTAAAGACTTTTTTTTATTTATTTTCATTTCACTTTTCCCTTGAAAACTTTCATTTTACAATGTATACTATTATAGAGATCAGTCCATACTGAAGAGCCATAATCTCCTTTGGCTCGGACAAGTTCTCGGTCCCCTTCCCTTTTATGTAGTAGTTTCAGGGTCGGGGACTTTCTTTTTTTATTTCAAATTAAATTGTCTTTTTCTCTTGTACATACCTATTTACTATAGTACAATAAATAATAACAAAAATAAAAATAATACTTTACAATCTACTAATAATATGGTATACTATATATACAGTACAAAACATAGGAACTACTACCAATGCAACAGAAACTACTACCCGACGATAAGATACATTTCTTATTAACTGACCGCAACGGCATCGCCTCATACTTTCACGCTCTTCTCTGTATGACACATCAAGTCAAGAAGGCTGAATACTTTAGGGATACCTGTCGTGTCTGGAATCCATCATCTAAATTAGAACGATCTATTCTTTCTACCTCAGCCGCTTTCTATTCGGAGGAACAACGAGCACTAACTAAATTTATAGACCTACCCCTTGAACAATTCAAACCATTATCTATCAAGATATTCAGGGACTGGTATTCATACAAACTTCGCAAACAATCCAAAAGGTATAAGCGAACATTACAATATAAACTAAAAGATTTTACAAATAGTCTAACTTATAGTACAATAGATAATATGGAGGAACTAATGACAAACAAGTCTATCTATCAACTAATCTCTGACTTCTGCGAATATCACGCAACAGAACGAGAACGCTTTATCTTCCGGTCAATGACTGGACTGGATGATATCGTATACGATGAACATTACAAATATGTTCTCAACTATCCGGGCAAGGTCGTAACACGCCAAACCTTTCACAGTCATAAACGGAAACTAATCCACAAATTCAAGGGACTTACCTTGAAGGCATCGGCACCTACACCTGTAGTATCTGATGCTGCATAACACTAACATTATCAAAGGAGATAAAACTACTATGCAAAATTTCAACACCGATCTAATCAAAGCAGAATGGACAGAGCAGGCAGTACGCCTAGCATTTGAAGAACACGGAATGCCAACACAAAAAATGGACTACCGTATCTTTCCCTACGACCTTACATCACTAATGAAAACTGGACGCACTATGAATATAGAAGTCAAGGCATTAGACTGGAACCAAGTAGGCTATAGCGATTTCGTATTTGAAATCTATCAAGACGATCAGAAATCTAAACGACCTCAATGGTACACTAACATTGACGAGATAGATTTAATCTGCTTCATCAATATGAAAAACTATACTGCCCATTTCTATCACGCTAAAACCCTATACAAACGCTTCAATGCTATGGAAGCACAAGGCTGTCGTATGGGTGTAGCACATCAGAATATGGACAATCGTAATGACTGTCCCGGCTTCATCTATAAAGTACCACACGGCGATTGCCCTGCTGCTAAGGACTACGGATTCAAATCCCAAATCCCTCTAACAGAAACTTTATACTGGACTGGACATATCATTCCATCCATTAAAAATGTACCACAATGCAAACGCATCTGGTCACAACTAAACAAAGCACACTGGGCTGAACTTAAAAATAATCAACCCAACAACTTTGAGGAAATCCACGCCGACCGTAAGTCCAATGTAATTAAAATCATTACAGGATCTAACGCCGCTTAGTCTTCCTTATCTAGTGCTTTCTCAAGTACTTCAAATGCAAGAGCCAGTAGGTCTTCTCCGAGATCTCTGGCTTCTTCTTTTGTATAACCACCTTTGCCATACTTGAATACTTTCCAGAGCAACCTCAATAAATCATCAGCCACACTTACACTTACTTCTTCTGCCTTACCCATATCTTTCCTCTTTATTATTTTTTTAATAACTAACTTCTGCTTACGCCGGATCCTATCGCTTTCATAGAACCCCACCTTACTTCTCGCACTGTCTCTCAACCAACTTCTCAAGATACTGTAAACGGATATCAATCTTTGTAAGAGCCTGTCTAAACAATTCTCTATCTTCATCCGCACTATCCAATACTTTCTGTATAGTATCTTTCTGAAATGATATAAAAGACCTGAGGAAATAAACAGCAACAACTAATCCTCCACACGGTCCAGCAATCAACGCTGCCAATGCTTCAAATTCCATTGTCTATTCTTCCCAAGTTATAGCACTTAAAACCATATTGGCTGTACCACCATTAATCTTAGCGTGAATATAAACTGTATTATCAGTCACTGCCAATTCACCTAATACATAATTAACACCAACATATGCAGCCGCTAATCCTTCAGTCGCTGTAGTTAGTCCCGGTGAAATTGTACACGCAGTATCTGGTACAATCAACTTATCACCAGCAGCATCAGCACTGATATTAAATGTTACAGTCACTGCACCACCACCAATATTAGTCAGACCAATATTCACACCTGACATATGCATTCTTTGATTCTTCTGTGTATCAGCCCTCACACCACTATTACATTCAATAGTATGATATAACGCTGGATTATATGCTGCCGCTAATGCGATTGCACCTGTTGTAATATCTCTACTACAATGTATATATTTTCCTGTTGCACCCATCTTCTTCTCCTCCTACGGTAGATCTGTTATACGGATTAATTTGTATCTCATATTCACAAGTATCTTTTTACCTGCATCATATGAATCACTATTCTGTCTGCATCCTACTTGGACACACAATTTCAAATTCGGATTACCAGTCCAAGTATAGTTAGCATTCCTTGAACCCTTACCCTGTGTACTACCATCTGCTTGGTATGTATGGAATGTTCCTGCTCCTACAGAATTCTTACTAAAACTAAAAACATTATATACCCTAGTCATAGCAGTATTCTGATTATTAGTCTGCGCTCCACGACACTGTGTACCACCAGCAAACTGTACTGTACCTGCTGAAGTTTCCCACATCAGTGTACCGAAGAACGCTCTATCATTTATTACTGTAGTTGAAGCATCTCCACATAATCCCCAAGTCACAGCAATATCTTCTTTGTCTACGCCCGGATCATATATGTGTCCTTCCATTACCAACATAAAGTTATCATCACCAGTCATTTGATAACCATCAGGCATCCTTAGATCTTTAGTCCAAGTATCCCCAGTAAAATTACCTGTAGTCAATGGACAAAGATCAGCATCACTATTAGCAATTGCCGTCATAGTAAATGTATGCTTCTTAGTTCCATCAACCGCTAGTGTAGCCACTGTAACATTAGTTCCAGTTCTAGTCCAGCCATCTTCTAAATCAATATTGTCCCAGTCACTATCATCAGCCCCATTACCAATCGCTTGGGACCACGCCGAACTTGACGGTGTTACTGTTGCAAATGTTCTTGCTATAGGCATCTTCTTCTCCTCCTACCTCTATAGATAGATAATATGTTAAATCATTCACGATAACGAGGACGCTCCTCTTCTCGTAATCTCTGTCTCTCTTGAACCTTTCTAATTCTTTCATCTTGAATTGGACTAAGTCCCGGTACTGTTGCTTCATCTTCTCTTATTACACCAGCATCTTCTTCCATCTGCTTTAATCTTTTCTCTAGTTCTTGCAAGATCCTTGTACGCTGAGCAGTAATAGGAATTGTACCAACCTTACGAACAATACCTAATGTTCCAAGTACATCACCTTCGCCTTCTTCTCCGAACTGTTTACCAAACAATCCTGTACCACCACCTGAAACTAAATGTGTCAACGGTATAGTATCAGTTCCCATAACACTGGGTACGGTCAGGAATGGTCCTAAGACATTCTTAAAGTATAGATACCTTTCCATACCTTCATCACTTAAAGTGTACCTGAAGCCACCATAGTGTTCTTCTCCTGCCACCGCTGGTGTCCTTGTCGGTTCCTCTTTAATCATAGTATTCCAGAACCAATCACCCCAACCTGATTCAGTAAACAAGTACATATCCTTAGGATCTACATACTTCTTCTTCCATTCTATTCTTGATCTCTGCCCAAGGATTAATTTCAAATCAGGATTCACATAATCCCTAAACGGTTGAATAGCCTTATCCCAATCAGGAGCCATCATTATTTCTGCTGCCGTAACTGCTGCATCTAGTATCGGTACTGGAGGCATAAAGGTATAATGACTTTGCTTATCCGCTCCTTCCATATAACTAATCATCGGTCTAGTCAGCAGGAAATGATGCGAATAGAAATCTAATTCAGCAGTATTAAATCCACCAAACGAATTACCAAATTCATATCCGGGCATTATTGGATTCGGTATCCTTGGCATACCCGGAAACAATTCTTCTGGGAATACTTCTTCAGGTACCTTGGCTTTCTTTTCTCTCAATGTCTGCGGAGCCTGCGTAGTTCTATAAATGTTAGCAAACCTCTTAGGATTACTTAATAACACACCAGCCATATTCATCATATTCAATCTGAAGAAAGCCCAGAACATCATAAACCTTTGTACTGCAAACTTCTCTACACCAGTCAATGAACCATAATCCATCAATGCTCTACGACCAGCACCCACTGCCATTATAGGATCATCACCTCTTTTCAATGCGTGTATAACCTGTGTCAATCTAAAGTATTGATCTTCGTATTCAGTCATATTAGCCAAGAACCTTGCATAAGGATTCTGCTTTAGTCCTACTACCCTACCACCAATTGTCTGAGGTACAGGCAATATTGATCCACCTAAGTGTGCTCCTCCTGCTGTCAATGGAGAAACCCCAGCCCGTACACCAACTGCACCAACTGCACCGGGCAAGGAGGTTTCCAATCCTGTTCTAATAAAGTTTCTGTACTTATCACTAAACCTTGCATCATCTAGAATATGTTTGAATTCTCCAGCACCAAGAATTAATCTTGTCTGTGATCTCAATCCACCAGTTCCTATTGCCATCTCCCAGATATCACCATAGGTATACTTCCTACCCATATCATCAGTCAACGCAATTCTTGCACTATCAGGTGCACCTACAGTTCTTAATCCTCTAGCCTTCACAGCCGGATTACCTACCTGCCAAATCCTATGAGCCAATCCAAGATTATATGGATTTATAGAAGCCGCTGCTGCTCTTCCACCTAATGTACCCCATATAATCTGAGGTGCAGTAAACATATTAATTGCGTGGAACGCTGCTCTTGCACCAAGCAATGCTGAATATCTAAATGTCTGTAACCATTGTATACCTTCTTCAACAGCCCTTGCTGCTACATAAGCACCAGTCTTATCAACCTTATACAATGATAATAGAGCCTGTCTAATCTCACCAATAGGTTTGATCCTTGCTCCAATCTTACTAACTTCACCCTTTACAGTCCTACCCATAATGTGCCGTTCAACTGTAGATATAAATTCTGTATACAACATATTATCATAGGCAGTCATTTGCTTAGCAGATTCCGTTACACCCAAACTAGTCTCATCTAGATTATCTAGATTTCTTTGAGCAGCCCGTACTTCAGCATCAGCCTCTCTTACTAATCTTTCTAATTCATCAAGCCTACCTATCTCCGGTACCTCATAAGGATCCATATGGATTGTCGCTGTTCTTAAATCTGATTGAGCATCTGCCTGTCTACCAAGTGCTTCATCAAGATGTGTCTCTGCATCTATCCTTGACATACCACCAATTTCTTCGTGTACCCTTGCAAGTCCTACATCTGGTGGATCTCCTCCGTGTTGCCTTGCCCATTTATCAGCAAACCTTTCTTCCATCTGCCTCAATTGATTAGTAATATATTCCTGCTTATGAGAAACCTTAGCACCCTTTCTCTTAGCCTTAGGCTTACCTTTAAGATTAATCTTTAACTTAGGTCCTGCCGGTTTAGTCGGACGCATCTTATTAATCATAATGCCAAGGGCTTCCAACATAGTATTCCCTTCGCTTCTATTTAATCCATTAACACGAATGATCTGTGTAGCCATCTCGTCTAGACTATCTTTGATACCCATTATCAACATACGACCTTGACCAGCCTCTTCTCTTAGCAGTGCACCAACAACCTTACCAACCTGTTCATCATTAAGTTTTGGAAAGATATCACTAACGATCTGTGCCCAATCCTCTTCATTGGATCTCGGCAACCGTGCTGATAGATTAGGTCTTGCCCTAACATTAACCATAGTCTCAATTCGTCTTGCTAATGCATCACCGATCTGTGCTTTGCCTACTTCACCTGAAACTAATTCTTGTTTAAGGATTGTACTAATCTCTGGATCATCTGCCCATCTAATAGTATTTGCTTCTTCTAACAACTTACCAAGATTCTTATTACTTGCAAGCAAGGCATCATAGCCACCCCAACTTCTATAAATGTTAGCCATTGCTTCATCAGATAGTCTACCCATCTGTTGCATATAATAGAAACCAGCCGAGATAGAATTAAAATCTGGATCTGCCAATTGAATTACCTTAGGACTATTAAAGTTCTCTGGATTTCTAATGAATCCACCTAAGTCATCGTGAAACCTTTCCATCATTCTCATCCAATCTTCATAACCATTAACAGTCATAAACGAGGATAATCCTTTTGTTTCACGACCACCAAGTTCGCTCATAAAGATTCTTTCTTCTTCAGTAATACTTTTACCAGTACCTCCCATATAACCTGATCTACCTGAAGCATCATCTAACAATTCAGCCAGCCTTGCTTTACCTGCCTCACTTAAAGTATCTGTAATAGATGAAGCCATAATACTTTCTTGCTTGAATACATCAGCAATACCAAGTACCAAGTCTTCTGTTCTAGCCATCATTATCTTAGATAGATTATTTGTTGAGGAATGAATTGCTGATGTAGATCTAGCCGACTTCGGTCCTAACGATAGAGCAACTAAACAATCATTCCTTGTAGGCTTATTAACCCTCAACCATTCTTCATCAAAGTATCTTGCTTGTAGTTCTGGACTTCTTAATAATTCTGATAGATCTCTACGCAGCCCAACATCCATAGCCGCTAGTCTACCCTGTAGTTTCTTTAATTCTATAACTGCGTGTAACGGCATACCTTCAGGAAAGTTCTCCACCCATTTCTTTCCGCCTCTACCGGTTACTGCTTCCCAACCTCTACCAAGAAACCTTTTCAAAAAGTTCTGATTAAGATGCCTTGCACCAACCGGTTCTAACAATGCTTGCTTAGTAGCCGATGTTGCTTCATCTAATGCCTTACTACCCACACCAATTCTATTAGCCGCAGCCACATCTTCTATATGAGCATTCATTAATCTTCTTAATGAATCAGTACTAATAAATGACTGATCCCTCCAGAACGGAAGTCCCTCACTTATTACACCTCTACCAAATCTTCGTGCAAACATATCAGGATATAACTGAGACAACACTTCCATACGCTCACGCTCTGTAAGTAATCCTCTCTTGTATAGATCATCAAGATACTTTCTCATAGCATTTCTTTGATCTGTAGTCAATTCAATATAGGAACCAACCTTAGGTCTGAACGATGCTCTACCAGTTCTAGTCACCCTTGGATCATATGATGGATGTAGTCCGTGCTTAATACGACCAGCCTTCTGAGCATCATCCATTAGCCTAACCATATACTTTACTTGCTCTGCTTCTCCAACCAATTTACCAAGTCTAAGCAAGTCTTCGCCTTGTACAAACAACGACGGTGTAACCATTGATAGTTTAGTAAACGATCTCCTCCACAACTTAGAACTTTCTAATGTAGATACAGTCCAATGCTGTGCCATCTTATAGTTCAGAGGTTGCAATAAAGTATTCATCATCTTAGGATTACTTTGTCTAGCCGAACGAACTATCTCTTCCAATGCTTCATCAGTCCAGCCCTTTCCTCCTCTCGCCGGTAATGCTCCACGCTCTACTAAATTATCTACAAACGATTTGAACGCTGGATTATTATCATAAGCCTCATCAACTAATCTATTAACAGTTCTCCTATTAGGCATCGCTGACTTGGTACCTGACGGTGTTCTAGCAAAATCATCTATGTCATCAAGGAAACTATTGTATAACCTACCATACCCTGAACTTTCATTTAATAAGTCCTCAATACTTTTAGCCGCCCATTCTTCTCCGCTTCTTTCAGCATCCGCAAGGAATCTATTCTTCTTAGTGAACTGAGACTGAGCAACTGTCAATGCATCATCGTGACTAGCACCACCTTTTCTTGCGTGTCTATAAGCCTGTTGCCCATCTAGATAATGTGCTGACTGCCTTGACGCATATGTAATTGGATCCTGTAATCCACCACCCCATCTACGAAGTCCAGCATTCATAACCATTGAGGTATCACCTAAGCCTTCAGCAAATCCTCTAACGAATGCACTACCACCTGAACCTGCTCTACCAATAACTGGTCTACCTAAAGCACCTGCTGTTTTATATCCTCTTACACCAGCAACACTACCTTTAGCCAAAGCACTTAGACCCGGATCAAACGGAGCAATGAATATATCTCCACCTAATCCTGTTGCACCAGCCATCCAAGCATATTCTTCTAAGCCCGGTGTATAAGCATAGAGGTCATACATATCAGACATTAGTCCTCTATTCTCTGCTATGTTTCTTAGAAACGGATGACCCTTATATAATTCTGGATAATCTTCATCTTCTTCTTGTCTACGCTCTGCTGCTTCACTATAACCAGTCCAATCACCGATACCTGTTCCGATCTCATAGACACCTCTAGAGGCTATGTTCGGAAGAATTAATATAGACCTAAGCCCCCACTGTGCCGGTCCCTCTACGGCTGCACCAGATGGGTAAGATCTATTCCACCAATAACCACTAGCATACTTCTCAGGATCATCCCAGAAATCAATAGCCCAGAAATCTGTTAGTCCTCTATCTTCTAGCCAACTATTATATTGTTGCAATACTTCTTCTTCTGATAATGCAAATGCTGAGATATCTTGTTCCCATACATTACCAAGATCAACACCTTCAATATCTGGTACATCAGTTCCTACAGCACCATAATCAAACATACCTGATTCAATATCACCCGGATCTCCACCATAGTCTTGAGCAACTTGTTCACGCCTAAGATAAGGCATTGTCTCAACAAATGCTTTTCTTCTTTCAGCAATACTAGTATTAAGATATTCTTTCTGTACATTAGTTAAGTTCGGTACCTGTCCGTGTGTTACCCTAGTAGCAAATGCTCTGTACCAAGGATCTGCTGGACCAGCATCAGCCGCTCTATGTTCAGTATAATATTCAGGACCAGCCTCACCGGATAGGATTGTATCCATTAATTCTAATTCAGCCTGTACTGCCGCTACTGCTTCCTCTGCTGTTGCATCTGGATTCTCACCAATGTATGTATGATAAGCATTATAGAAGCCCATATAACCAGCATACTGATCTCGGTCTGAACTTCCTCCTTCATCAAGTCTTCGCTCTATTGCTTCAAGTCTATCCATCTCAGCAACATCAGCATCCGTTAATTCTTCACCTAATTCATAATGCCTTGATTCTATCTCTTCTCTTTGATATCTTGCAAGATTAGCATCAAGATCTAATCCTTGTTCCTGAGCATATTCTGCTGGAGACTTCAATGCTTGTGCTGCTGATAATCGTTCTGCTCTCTCTGCTCTAACTGGACCGATACGAGACTGAGGTGCTAATGCCATCATCAATGTAGGTTCATCATAACCTGCTGCTGCTGGAGGTTGATCCATCGGCGGTGCAGCAACACCTTCCGGTAACATCTCTCCTGTCTCCGTAAACGGCTCTGCTACTATACCAAAAACATATTGTAATGCTCTACCACCTTTCGGCATTACTGGAGGATTATCTCCCCATCCTTCCATAGTAAAACCGGGTACAATAGCCGCCATACTTTCTGTATCTGTCAAGGCTTCGTCAAGAGCCAGTTCAGCAATTGCTTCAGCAAACCCCGGTTCTCCCGGTGAAGGGATATCATAAGGAGGTGCACCTCCACCTTGAAACTGTGCTAACAATCCCTTTGCTTTTTCTTGCGTCAATCCCCTAAACGCTTCTTCCATTCTTTCTTGTGCTTCTACTTCATCTGCACTTAAAGTTCTTTGGACTTGCTCTAGTTCTCTACCTTGACGAAGTTCTGCTCCTTCACCTGCATCTATAACCTGAGGCTTAGGTGCAGCCATATCTCTTGGATCCGCAACAGGACCAAAGTCTCCATACCTATCAATTGGAGGCAGCATTGCTTTACGCCTACCTGCATTGATAAATTCTAGATCTTCAGGTGTATAAACTATTGGACGAGGATCACCCATCTATGCGCTCCTTGTTCCGCCACCTGCCGTATTCGTTAGCATAGGACTATCAAGGAACAACTTATATAATGCTATAGTATATTCTAATGCTGCATCTCTACCTTGGATATCACCCATACCATTATACTGTTGTGCTACATTAGAAACTATTTCTTCCAGTGTAGATCTTTGATCAGGTGCCTTCTCAGTCTCTGCATCTATAACAGCCCTAGCATATTCTTGTGGAGAACCAGCATCAGCATTAGCAGTCATCCTATCTAATTTAGCAGGCTTCTCTAATAGT
>Ga0098039_1000904_pt1 | contig 11846 bp, 22 predicted proteins | sample 6_EtaG_FD_75047 | JGI IMG/M metagenome (GOLD analysis project Ga0098039, IMG submission 75047) | Marine viral communities from the Subarctic Pacific Ocean - 6_ETSP_OMZ_AT15160 metaG | ecosystem: Environmental > Aquatic > Marine > Oceanic | place: Pacific Ocean | collected 2015-01-08 | reverse complement strand
GGCATCTGTAGAGAGCGTGCAAAACGAATAGACGCGTGGTATAATAGAGATGTAGCCAAGGAGCACACATGGAAACTGATTTCAACGTAGACGTGATTTGTAATGACACCGGCGAGGTCCTGAAAGAAGGACAACTTCTCGTAGGCGCGCACATCTATATTGCCAAGAGAAACGGCAAAATTGTCCGGGATGAGGTTGAGGTGATTGACCTGAATGCTATTGACGGCGGAGGCCAGATGGAAGTCCGGATGCTGTGGGTAGAGATTCCTGAGATTCAGGAGGATATCCGGAAATACGAAGCGGACATGAAGAGAGCCAGGGAGTTCTGGGACAATTGGTCAGCGCAACGCAAGAATATCATCTGGTAGTTTCGTGCAATCCGCACAGACGTAGTGTATAATAAGACCATAGCAACCGGCAAGGAGCCAAGATGACCCTCACCCCCCGCGAAAACAGCCTCCTCAGCAACACTGACGTCCTGGGTTACATCCAGGCGGAGAACGCCAAGCGTGATGCGCAGGCGAAGGCCGAGGGCTGGCAGTTCTGGACCCTGATGCCGGAGGACGCGGAGTTTGTGGCGCGATTCGCGAACGTCTATGAGCTGGAGCACAACTACGCATGCGGCACCTACAGTGACGTCTTCAAGGAGTGGGCTGGGTGTCGTCCCCACAGCAACTACAGTCGTATGACGCTAGTGGAGCTGGAGGGTGAGATTTCCTGGATGTCAAAGGCTGCTAGTGAGCAGTACCAGCAGGAGCTGGAGTGGCAGGCTGAGCAAGATAAGCTGATGCGCGAGGAAGTCGCGATGGGCATCCGTGAGCCGGCTGAGGAAGATGAGCTGGAACAGTGGGAAGTCTACGAGGCAGCAGCCGAGGCGGAGGGATACTAAGATGGCATCTAGGACTTCGAAGCTTAAAGCGATCAGTCCCGCCTGGTGGGGATACAGAAAAGTGCAGATCTTCTTTGGAACTGTGCGACCAGCAGAGAGCCAACACTGGGTCTTCAGCGGAGAGCTGATGCAGAATGTGAGAGACGGGTCAGTCTGGGAGTTCAAGTACAGAGAGGGAGACACCCTCTACTGCAACGCAGTGACGTGCAATGTGCCCGGCAATAGAGTATAATAGAGACGTAACCAAGGAAAGAACAATGGAAAACATGACCTGCCTAGACTGCGGTAAGACTGATGAGACAGTCGAGCTGACGACAACCCCTGACCGACGGGACTTCAAGATGTTCCCGAGGTGCCCATGCTGCCATGACGAGCGACTTAAGCGCGCTCGGCAGACGATGAACCGATACCCAGAGGCCTTCACCGGTCGCTGTCCCCTTGACTACCCGGAGTGGTAACATGAACGCGGAAGCATTAGCAGTCATCCTTATCTTTTTCATGATCGCACAGGGCTTTCTCGCCTTGATGTGCGGATAGGAGTTAACATGAACCTGACAGAGAGAGAACTAGCACTCATCATGGTCGCGCTTGACAGCGCATCAGTTTCTATCGGACTCGAGGCTGTGGCCACCGAAGACGAGCGTCTGCATGCACAGTCATATGATATGAACAAGCTGTGGGACAGATGCCACGAGGAGCGGCTACACCTGCTCCAGAGCGGCCTCGAGGAGAGACCACCATGCCCAACTTGCGGTTTCCAACCGGAACACGGCGACCCGGCTCACCTCGGGTACCGGTGCGACTGCTGGCAACGATAAGCGTGTGCAACCCAGCAGCTGCTGTGGTATAATAGAGGCACCAACCAAGGAAAGAAGATGAGATACCAAGTCTATGTAGGGAGCACCCTATACCTCGAGACCCCAGACCGCGCGAAGGCGCTGGTCCTCACGTACAGGCACCTGAATGCCGGGCGCAAAGCGCGGTTCGTCGCAGTACTCACGCAAGCAGCCTAAGGAGGCACACATGTCGTACATCATCGCATTCCTTCTCGGCTACGCCGTCACTTTCACTGTTGCTCACTGTCTAGACCCACGCGTGCAAGAAGACGCGTAGCCTGGTATAATAGAATCATAAGGAAGGAAACATGATCAAGTACCAAGTACACTATGAGAAGTATACCCCAAAGGGTATCAAGCGTGGCATACGCACAGTCAAGGCTCGCAACGAGGCAGAGGCTAAGTTGAAGGTGGCCTCGGTGGTCGATGGCAGCTTCGGGCACTGGGTTCTGACAACAGCATAGATCTCGTGCAATGTGCCCGGCAATAGAGTATAATAGAGACGTAACCCAAACCGGAGACAGAATGTCTTACACCCGCGACGAAATCAATGCTATCCTTATGACCAACGACCGCGCAGTCGAGCGCGCGATGATCCGCCTCTTCGAGCTGCAGACGCAGGGAGAGCAGAAGGTAGCACACACCACCCACCAGAACGACGTGGGATTCTGCGCATGCGACGCCAAGGCAGGCACCCGATTCGCGCGGTGGGTCCAGGGCTTCAACGATAGGAACGTGAAGAAGTTCGCACCCAAGCAGCTGACCCACCCACGTGCGAGTCGCATCTTCGGACGCTACTGCCGCGCTGGGGAGGCGCCCATCGATCGAGCGCGCCGCATCGCGCTTAAGCACAGTGCTCAGCTGGTTCGCATCGCGAACGCGAAGGCAGAGGCGGCGCAGGTCGCAGCAGCCGAGGACAGCATGGCAGGCGCGGAAGAGGTGCAGGAGAGAGAGGTGACAAAGTACGGTCGTCCCACCAACGAGGAGCTGGCTGCAGAGATGGCAGCAGAGAGTTACGGTGCCGCGGGCGGCAATCAGGAGGAGTATTACCAACGTCACCTGGCCCGCCTCAACAGAGAGCACCCACCCAGAGAGAGCGTAGAGGAAGAGAGCGTAGGACCTCAGCCAGGCACGTGGGCACACACAGCCTGCATGATGGCAGGACCGAATCCGAGTGAGGAGGAGGGAGAGTTCTGGGATCGCTGGAAGGATGAGATGAAGGACAGGGACATGCGCTGAGCAGGGATACTGCTGTGTGTCCGAGGTTGTTCCCTGTTGACACGGGGGCCCATACCTGTGGTAACTGGTAGGCTGCTGTCTAGGGGCCCTTCTGTGGTATTCTAGGGGGCTCCAGGGGCCCCTATGAAAGTGTGTCTGGGACATGATAGAGCCCCCTGCAGAGAGCTGTGTATAGCTGCTATAGGGGGCGGGGGGCGCGCCCAGGGCGCACGCGGGGCTACTTCTAGCCCACCGGCGGGCCCCCTCTGGGCAGGGCTGTGGCTTAGTACATGCACACTTCTCCTGAAATTTTCATAAACTTTACCTGAACATGCGGGACGCTAGCAGTACCTAAACAAAAAACTCTGCGCTATGTGTAACAGACAGTGGTCAAACTCACAAAAATCTCTTCGGAAATTTCGGCAAACTTTTCCTACTTATACTGACTATAGGATAAAGCATGGATCTCACTAGAGAAAGATTACGAGGCCTAATACGTGAGACACTCGCTGAGGCTGTCCAGGATGCTGATACGGTTGAACTTAACCCAGTGAATGTCACGTGGACGTCAACTGGTTTCGCGACGTGGCTTGTTAACGCGGAGGCGTGGGTGCTTACAACTGAGGCGGGTGACTGGCCTGGTGAGCCCGACGAGGAATCACTAACATCAGTTACAATATTAAATCAGAAGATTCAGGGTAGCGCAGATCGTGCCAAAGACATAGTACGAGAGAAGCTGGCCATTATGGGGTACGTTGAGGATGAATCTCGTTTCTGGGGTATGCGAGATCACTGGCTTGAGAGTCGCAGGCGCGTTTAACTCTCATGTCAAATTTCCGGAAAAATTTTCCAAACTTTGAGAATAGTTATAGGTGTTATTTAAGGATTTTTAACCATGAAAATCATACGTAAGCAACTCAATCGACTAATATAGGATAAAGCATGATCATCACTAGGCGCCGGCTAAGAAGAATTATACGAGAGAATCTTCTTCATGAGGCACCTTTTAAAGGAAAACAGATTAGACACATTGTTCATAGATCAATCAATGAGGGACTGGGCATTAAACTCGGTGACGTCGATGTTCAAATAGTGAACGGTGATATCATTCTCAACAATAGCAGGTATGAGCTTTTTGTTGGTCTACCTTTCGGGGTAGAAGGCCCAAAGGTGAATGTCACAGATCTGCAACCAACTGGAGACTCTGTTGTTGTGAGTGGTGAGGCTGCTGGAAAGAAACTCAAAAAGCCTCTCAAGCCAAAGCAGATAGATATGATAGCAACTAATGTTTCTAAACGACCCGCATCAGATCGTTTCGTCGTTCCTGGCAATGTGGTGGACGTCATCTTCAAAAAGGTGGGCTAGATGATCGATCATCTAGCTCGATGATATAAGTTAAGACATGTCAGGAAAATTTGATGAACTTTTGAGCTGTAAGACATAGTTATAACAGTTACGGAGAGCAAAGTAATGAAAATAACTCGTAGACAGCTAAGACAAATGATCAATGAAGAGCTGAATCTCTTGAGCGAACAAGCCAAGAAGATAACAACTATCGAGTTCCCGCGAAAGGATATCGTCGTCAATCCAAATCAGAAACCTACTGACAAAGTGTTCCCAGGTGGAATGTCTATGAATGACATAGAAGCTATGTCAGAAGAAGAACAAGACGAGTATTGGGATAAAGTTAGCTCGGGCGAAATAAAATGAAAATAACTCGTAGACAGCTAAGACAACTGATAAGAGAAGAGGCGCAGCTCCTCGAGGCAAACCCTGACCATGGATCATCACAAGACACAAAAGGCGGCGGTGTGCGCGGTACTGATGCCGGCACGGCCTCACTATTCAGTGGTCTCGAGAACGCCGATAACGCTGAGCTAGTCATGAGAGCTCTCCAGGCAATGGGAAAAAGAAGTGACGATGCAGGCGTGCAGGCGCTGTACGACGCGTTACCAGTTAAGTACAAAACTAGTACTTTATAGACACTATAGAATATAAAGGAAAAAACATGAATATATCAAGAAGACAACTAAGACAGCTGATATACGAAGAGATAAACGAGGCTAAGCCTCGGAGAAAAGAACTAGCTGCTGATCTCGAGACAGCCGCCGGTGAATCCGAGGCCGCTAGCGCCGCTAGCAAGGAAAACTATGGAACTCTGATAGCCGCGCTAAAATCTGTGCTGGCCGCTTTTCGAATAGCAAAGAACTCTCCTGACATGGACCAGGACACAGTTAGTAAGCTAGTTAGTCATATCACAGGAGCAGAAGAAATGAAAGCTGCTAGCGTGCTGATTAAGTCTGGTGATATCACAGATTAATTGACAATTAAGTCTTGTAAACTTCGCCCCTTCTCAGTATATTTGTCTCAATTGGCACACACGTACCAATTGACATGATTATTATAAAGGAGAAAAAATGATCTACAATAAGTCTAAGGCAACGAAGCGTTTCAGCTTCAACATCAATCGTAACACCACAGCTAAGAAGGCTGGCAGCAACACGGTAACTATCGCTACACACGGCATCCCTGGGTTCTACTCAGCGCCGACCACTGCGCTCACCATGACAGTCAAGGAAGCACTCGCACTGCAAAGCTTCCTGAACTCGTATCTGCCCGGACCCTCGGTTGATCCCGTCGTCTAAGTCTTAATAATAGACACACGCTTTAAAACCACGCCGCGTAAGCGGCGTGGTTTTTTTGTTTCCTTTTGTAAACGTGAAAAAATATCCGAATAAAGGCAGCCCTTCATGCTTATAATACTATGTAGGACGATGTTCCTCAAGGAGATAAAGATGAGTATCATGATAATTGGCATGCTAACCTTAGGACTCGGCACGGCCGAGGCACACAACGCGCACCACCGCCCACACGCGAGGCACCACAAGCCGGCGAAGAGAGTGGTCGTTGTAAGCCCGCAGAAGCATTCTGGGCTATCCGTCGGATGGACATGGGTTAACGGTCATTACAAGGCGCGCGTGTGGATCAGCGGTCACTGGATGCATCCTACACACGGTGTGTCTCATGTATCGCGTTGGTCACACCCGCCCCTACGCACACACGCGAGTGCTGAGTGGATCCCGGGTCACTGGGAACCTCGTCGTCACAGGAAGATCTGGATACCCGGTCACTGGTCTGGCTGATGTGGGATATCCTCCCATGGGCGCTGTGTTTCCTCGCGGGTGTCTTCTGCGGCATATGTGCGGAAGGCTGGGCCCGCAGGTCACACTATAGGAACAAAGACGACACGTGATAATTGTCCCTAGAGCGCTAGAAGTTTCGCGAGGCATGTTATAGTTATACTGTGAGCGACACATGAAAAACTTCTCTGAGCTATGGAATAAGACCCTTATAACAAGACAGTGCGGCGGTTACTACGACGCTGTGCCCTGTAGGGCGCAGTCTAGCAATGTGACACACAGTTACTGCAAGACACACGGGAAGCTACTAGTTAAGAGAGCGCAGGAGACACAAGCATGAAACTTTCTAGACGACAGATGAGACAGATGATAATTGAGGAGATGGGCCGTATTGCTGAGGCTAACACGGGCATCGGTCCGAAGGGTCGCCACTGGGCACAGTCTCCCATGACAGGTGAGAAACACTGGGGAGGCATGGCAGCTAGCGGCCATGCATTGCAAGGTGACCCGGATCTATCAGGGCTAGTCAAAGACGCTATCCTCGAATTGTTTGTCATGAGCGGTGAGGTCCGCACTGCCGATGTATTTGACCACCTTAGGATGAACGGTCTTAGTGATGACGACATTAGCACAGGCATAGAAGCCTTAGGCGGCACCTCGCTAGCGCAAAAAGAGAGAATGCCGGGTGCGGGTGCTAGAAGAAGAGGCGGCGGGTGAGGCTGAGGATGACCCCCGTGGGGGGTCGTACTCTGATCTCGTAGCATAAAAATTCTCGCCGGCGTCGCCGGGTAAAAATTTCGCCGCCGCAAGGCGGTTTTCTTTTCTTTCCAGTTTTTTATCTTTTTGATACTTATTAATAGGTTTAGGAGAGAAAATGTTTAAAAACTTATTATTTTTCATCGGTTTGACATTCAGTGTGGCATGCTCAGGATGTAAAAAAGATGCAGAAGTCAAAGATAGTGAAACTGCTGAGGCTAGCCCTATCACGTGGAGTGAGTGCAGTTATGATATCGGCGATCACCCGTGTGATTTCACACTACCTGATCAGAACGCCACAGGGTGGAACCTATACGAGAACTACGGAAGTATAATAGTTCTAGACTTCAGCACAGTATGGTGTTACTACTGCCAAGTTGCTGCTACAGACGCTCAGGTGCTCCAGGATGCATACTTAGATGATGATATCATTTATGTGACCATCCTCATCGATGATGTATACGGTCAGCCACCGAGTCATGAGGTGGTGGAAGAATGGGCAAACACATTTGGAATAACGGCACCTGTGCTTGGTGGGAGCAGGGATATGCTTAAATCTGACGAAGCTGACGGTTGGCTGGTGTCTGGATGGCCTACATTCTATTTCATTGATAGAGAGATGAGATTAAAAGATTCTATCAAGGGTTACAGTGATGCCGCAATGATAAGCATGCTAGACAGCATGCTAGTCGAAGACACACAATAAAAAAATATTATATTTTTTATGTACAATATAAATAATAACATTATAATACGTGGGTTCATTCAAAAAGGAGGAATTATGCTTGAAAAGTTAAAGGAATTATTATCCAACTGGAAAATTACTGTTACACTTGTAGGTGGAGCTATTATAGTTGCCACAGCTTATGGAACGTGCACTGTTGAGCCTGATCTGCAATCACCCCCAGCAGATGAAGCCGATGTGCCTGGCGAAGCAGCAGTACTAGAAGTCACTGCTACAGATGCTATTAATAATGTAGAAGAAACTACTAACAGTGATGTAGAAGAAGCGGAAGCAGTAGTTACAGAATAGAAATAATTTCTCACTTGTGTAATGACTTAAGCGCCGGCATTGCCGGCGCTTTTTATTTGTGTTTAGAAAGTATTCAAGTGATTTGATAATTAATACTATCTGACAGGCGTATAATGAAAGTCACTAGAAAACAGTTGTATACAATAATAAGAAATCAACTCCTAAGAGAATACACAGAGTATTTTGGAAGTGAATTCGCAGAATTCAAACAACGATTTGATGCCGGCGGGGATCCCGAGGCTGTTGCAAAGAGCATGCTAAATGAGTTAGGCAAGGGTTCAACAAGAATAGTCTACGAATTTAGTGACAATCCCTCTGTAGTTTTAAAAATAATTAATACAGATATAGAACCTGGTGAAGAAGAAGGAGTTGATGTGCATGGATTCACAACAGCCGGGAAACTTGCATCCAATCAGTGGGAAGCAGATCTTCAGATGCAACAGATATACCCAGATATTTTCCCGAGGACATTTGAAGTGGCACCTGACTACTCATGGATACTTGCTGAGAGGGTCGATCCAATATCTAAAGTTGAGCTTTTATCACACGTCAACTTGGGTGATGAAAGATTCCCTGGAGGCTTCATCGGCCGGCTTCAATTTGAAACTGTAGTTACGCTAGCAGTTGATTATTTTAAGAAATCTCCAGAGAGTGATTTTGTCAAGAATGTTCTTAATGAAGGAACAGTTGTTGAGCCTCTTGCAGATCCTACTGCAGTTGATCCTGATTATGATGATTCTCTTCCGACCAATTTTCCCTTATCAAGCTTCGATGACACAATGGCGCTTTCTAAAGATGAAAGGCCTGGGCAGAACACACGTCCGGTGTCGTCAACTTTAAAGCGTAGACTAGAAAAAATACTTTCAGTTCCTCATGTTAGAAGAATATTCAGCGCAATGGCAGAGCTAGACATACCAGCAAGAGAGTTCAGCGCCAAAAATTTAGGAATATCTAGAATATCTGGTAAGCTAACAATTTTAGATGCTAGCCTGTGGAAAGAACATAAGAAGCTTAGATAGTTAAGCGCAGGAGATAGCAGTGTCAAATAAAAATTTAATCACAGAACGGGACGTACGTCTACTCATAAGAGCAGAAATCGTTAAGACTACACTAATCAATGAAAGAAGAGTCTTAAATGAGTTCATGGCAGCATTAACAGCTGCATTGCCCACCTTAGCAGCAGAGTTTGGACCTGCACTTGCAGGTCTTGCAGCAAGAGCACCAGCGCTAGGGTCGATCGGTGCAAGAACTACAGCAGCTGCAGGTAGTCTAGCAGGCTTAGCAAAAGGTGCCGATTGGGCCGGGGTGGGTGCAACAGCACTCGATTACGGAAAGACTGCGATGGATTACAGTAAAACAGCATCGGACGTCGCAGGTGCAGCATCTCGAGGCGTGCAAGGCTTTTCTAACACAGCACAATCATTTACAGATCTTGGTCATGATGTAAGACATGCAGGTCGTCAATATGATCAAGCGCGCAGTCAGGTTTCAGGATTAACAGACTCATTATTTGGTAGCAAGGAGTCTTCAGATCAAGTTCAGCAAGCGATGAACTCGATGGGCCCTGACTTGAATCAGCTAGGAGACGAAGGAATTCAGTCTGTGTTTGGAAAAGACAACCCTCAACAGATGCTTGACATAAGTCAAATGATCAATCAGGGCAATCTTGCAGACGCTGCGCTACTTTATGGCGCTATGAAAGGTCTCGGAACAGATGACAAAGTTGTCAGGGACGTCATGCAACGCAGACAAGCTTCATTGCCAAACTTAGCGCAGGAATTTGCCGTATTTACCACATCAAAGGGTGAAAAAGACAATAACATAGCTAGTTGGCTCAAAGATGACGGAATGAGAAAAGAAGCTGAATTATTTGGCTTCATGGTTCAAGACACTGATCAGTAGATTCTATTTGCGTACATCACGTTTGTGCTGCTATCAGAGTGGTTAAGCCCTAGCGCATGGCCTAGCTCATGAATTACAAGGTCAACAGAATTAGCTGACACATCTTCGAGCTGAACAACTGATGAAATTAGTTCTTCTGTTCCCGGTTTAAACCATGGAACAGTGATACCATTGTAAGCTGAAGTATTTAGGTCACGTTGTCCGATGAGCATAATTGTCTTATGACTCCATTCTCTGCTGCATGCGGATGTGTGTAGTGAGACATTACCTAACGGGTAGCCTTCTTTCTTCCAAAATGCAACAGCTTCATTTACAGTCTCACGTGTTGTATTTGAGTCGCTACAGATTACAATGTTCGGTGGGGTATCGTAGTACCAAGACCACCTAACATCATACGTATCGGCGCTGGCAGCTGTCACACCTAAGAAAAGGGCTAGCAATAACATTTTAATCTCCTGTAATATAATTATATCATACCTTACTTTTACCAATGATGCACGAGTTGAACAACTACACGACGATAAAGTTGAAAATAAATGAAGATGACTATGATCTTTGGGTCGCTGATAGTGATGAAAAAAAGAGAGTGGGTTTATCAAATATTGATCATCTACCTGAAAGATCAGGTATGATCTTCACTTATGATAAACCGTCATCTGGTCCGTTTACAATGCGCGAAACTTCAATTCCCCTTACCATAATATTTTTAAATGATCGCGGTGAGACTGTGCATCAAAAAAAATGTGAACCGTATCAGGAAGAGCTTGTAGATCCTGGTGTTCCTTACTCATATGTGATAGAGATATAATGTTGAAAGAAATTAATAAAAACGACATTATACTAAAAATTCTTACAAACAAGAAGTGCAAAAAAGTACAAAAAAACAAAACTGTAACATATGAAATCGACGGATTAAAGATAAGCGTTCACGAGCGTGTATGTGATAAAATTGATAATTTCATTAAATTAAAAAGATACAAGATGCTGTCAGATTTCATAGATATATATAGCAGTATGTTTACGACAAATTTTGACTGAGGCCTTGATGAAAATCACACGCAGACAGCTAAGCAGACTGATTATAGAGAGCCTAAGCAGCACGCTTGACGAGGCCAGTAGATACACTGGCGGCGTCCAGCAAGGTGATACTGTGTGGCTAAAGGATGACCCGAATAGAGGAAAAGGTGTTGTGAGAGGCAAGTATAAAGATCCAAGAATTGGATATGTCATCTCTGTCCAGTGGGCGGGAACTGGAAGGACCAGCTCCCACATACCCTCCGCAATAACAACTTCTCAAGAAATAGCTACGACATGGGAAAGTGGTCTTCCTTCTCCTGGCTGGCAGACGGAAGTCTCTTCTTACGACATAGGCCGGGAGGATTCTCTTGGAAGTGTACCTGCACAAGATAACGACCCAGACTATATGAGGGGATACAATGACGCGCGCGTAGATATGGGTGCGTCACCTGTCGAGCCTCCGGGCGAGGGTTCTGGTGAGCCTCTGGATCCTAATCTTCTACAGTATGCATATGTCGGAAAGAACTGGCCAGTGCGGGAGCACGTAGAAGAAGGCGGAGCTCCGCCATGGCTCCGCGCGGGTTACTCTAAGTTCCAGAGTGACATGAATGACTTTCTAGATGCATCAGGATATGAGCCTGGTGTGTGGTATTACTGGGAGAATGAGGACATAATTGTTGCATTAGGCGGAGAACAGGACGCTCAAGAGTTGTCGTCAGTTCTTGACATCGGTGCTGAACAGAAACGGTGGAATTCTCCCGAAATGAATCCTGCTGTTGTAGAACTTGAAGATGGGAACTGGGCAGTTAAGCTCAATGCCCAGATGTCACAAGACAGGTGGTGAAAAACATATCATGAATAGGAAAAAATAATGAAAATCACACGGAAAGAATTAAGAAGAATAGTGATGACAGAAGCCGGTCGTTGGATGTCAACACCATCTCAGCGCGCCCCAAGGAAGTTTGATGTAAAATATTCACATGAAGGTCCAGATCCAAGTCAGGCAATTCCAACATCAGATTTTGAATGGGATGAAGCAGCCGGAATGGCTGCTC
>Ga0098039_1000903_pt1 | contig 11848 bp, 14 predicted proteins | sample 6_EtaG_FD_75047 | JGI IMG/M metagenome (GOLD analysis project Ga0098039, IMG submission 75047) | Marine viral communities from the Subarctic Pacific Ocean - 6_ETSP_OMZ_AT15160 metaG | ecosystem: Environmental > Aquatic > Marine > Oceanic | place: Pacific Ocean | collected 2015-01-08 | reverse complement strand
TATAGAATAACTTACAGCGATAAAAGGATTAAAGGAGAAACAATCTCTGCAAAAAATAAATTAGATGCGATGAATAAAGCACGAGATGCGCCTGGTGCTTTTTTTAAAATTAAATTATTAAGGAGGAGGAAAAAATAAAATGGTAAGAAGATTAAAAAGTATTCCTAAAGGTTTTAGATTAGTTAAGGGTGCAACAACTTCACCTGTTGGATATAGATTATATACTGATAGGAAAGGGAGTAGATTTACTAAAAAGAAAGCTAAATATGTTTTAGTAAGGAGGAAAAAATAAAATGGGAAATATATTAAGATTTACAAAAAAGAAAGCAGAACATATAATTAAAGAACATAAAAAATTTTTTGGTGATAACTACAAAAAAGTAAAAACTGGAAAGAATGAATATAAATTAATTAAAAAGAAGGCGAGGAAAAAATAAAATGGTAAAGAAGAAGAAGTAAGTATGAACGAAAAACAAAAGGAATACGCAGAGCATAAGTGCAGTTGCCTGCAGTGTGAAATGCAAAGAAACCACCAAAATATGGAGCCTGAATCTATTACGATTCTTAAAACACTATGAGGTATAACAATGAAAGTAAACAATAAAACGGTGTTGATCCTGTTACTCCTATCTTTAACATTAGTTAGCGTAGTTTCAGCAGCAATTCCTACAACACAATCCTTCAATCTAGTAATCCGTAACAGCACAGGGCAGATTGTTAATGGCTCTACAAACGTGAGCATTAGAATCTACTCAGATTTCACAGGTGGAACAGCACTCTTAGTACAGAATAAAACTCGTAACATAGACGAAACTGGTGTGTTCCCATTAACGCTAACAGGATTGAACATTGATTATTCCTCACCCAAGTATCTTTCAGTTGAAGTGAATGGTGACGGTGAAGGTAGCCCACGATTAAACATTTCAACCATTGCCTCTGCTTTCCAATCAAGAAACCTCTCAACCAATCTCGGTGCTGCCCAAGTTACAAAAAAGACAGGAACAAATTTCCTAAATAAACTTCTTAGTACTATTCTTGAAGATATTTATGCAAATATTCTTGCAATAAATTCAACAAGCACAACACCACATACTAATAGAAGTGATGCAGATATTATTTCTGTAGCTAGTGTTTACAATGACACCACCTTTTTTAAGGGAAGTGCAAACATAAGTATAGTGAATGGAATAATTACTATCAATAGAACATTTACTGGAAGTACAGACACTTTCAACTCCACAGCAGATATTTGGAGAGCAGTTGAGAACAACACTTGGGCAGATATCTTTAATGTGTTGAACCGTTCCACCACATTTACAGGAGACATTAGTGGCAACCATTCAAACTACACTGTAGATAATAGTACCCATGCAGATAGTTGTTCGTCTTTGATCGGTTCTGTAACGGAATCGCAGGTAAGTGATTTAACGCACACCACAGATACATTCAATAGTACGGTAGATATGCGAACAGCAACCAACCAAAGTATTGATTCACAGAGTTGGACATTGAACGGAACGAACATCCAGAAAACTACTCCTTCTAATACCATCGTGCATAATGATGATGTTAAGGAGTTCTATGGAAATGATAAGGACGTGTATATAATCTACAATACTACGGGAGGGTATGGTGAGCTGGGTTAAACATGTCACTAGCCTACTCATTATAGTTTCAATGTTGGCTGGTGTAGTAAGTGCTGAGAAATCAGACACTATCTTTGAAGATCATGGGATAGCTGCATCTAGTGAATTAGAGGTTCGCTTCGTTCCTACAGGAGAATACTACGTTATCTCTAAGACGGGAAACGAAAGCCTCTACGATGTAGAGTTCACCCATATCAATGTAACGGTCGATGAGAACATAACCCAAGTACATACCCAAATCTGTGCAGTAGCAGATTTCGAGGAGTACAACTATACTGTAACCACTGATAAAACAGGAGCAGTTGCTTTCATTCTAAGATTATTCAATGTTAACACTAATGTTACCGAGAACATTACCTACAAAGTACCTACTCATCTGCCTATCCAAGTAGATGGAGCTTCTAAAACAGAACTAACGAAAGTACTGGAAAAGGAATCCAAGAACAGTCTATCCAGTACATTCGAGAAAGGAGACACCCAAAGATTCTGCTACACTGCAAACCCTGCAACCGATTTCTTTGTTAAGATGGGAGAGAACTCCATAACAATAGGACAAGTAGCAGCACTAGCAACTGACTTGTTTCTGCAAAATGCCACTGATGAACCAGTGTTTACACATTTGAACGTTTTAAACAAGAATATGACCTTGCTCATGAACTTCGACAAAACAAACGGCACAACAAAAGCATACGACTTGACAAAATATGGTCATGACGGAGACTTTGTAGGGGATGCCTTTATCAATCCGAGTGGGTTTGCTGGAGGCTCATTGCAACTAGATGGTTCAGGAGATTATGTAAATTTGGGAGATAATTTAGATAATGTTGGAGTTAACTTTACTATGGCTGCTTGGATAAAAACAAGTGGAGGATCAACTGAAGACATGATTATTGCCAAGAAAGATGACACATCCACAGGATATTATATGTTTATCGCTATGGCAGGAGAAGCCAATGCTAGGTTTGATGATTCTATTCTTGCTATTGATGCTACCTCGACTACTTTCATAAACGATGATTTGTGGCATCATGTAGTAGCTGTAAGGGGTGGAGAAGAACTTAGATTATACGTGGATGGTTCCGAAGAGGATTCACAAAGTGGTATGGGACTTGGTTCTATAGAAAACTCACAAGATTTATTAATTGGCAAAAGCAGCCATTCATTTGATTATTCATTTACTGGACAGATAGATAATGCGTTTATTTGGAACAGAAGCTTATCTGCAATAGAAGTAGAGAAATTGTATAATTCAACTCTGCCACTGTTTTCTGAAAGAGGGCAGCAAACCTACAAATCCTTTAACGTAACAACCACTAACGAGAACAGAGTAAATATCACGACAACTGATTATAACAGGATAAATGGAACTGAGATTAAAGTTTCAGTTGGTGAATGGGATGTAAGTGATGGGTATGATGAGTCGAATGTCGATCTTATAGCAAGTTGGCATTTAGATAACGAAAGTAGTCTAGGCGAGCATAACACCAAAATTGTAGATTCGTCTGGCAATGGGAATAATGGAACTGTTGTTGGTGCGGTTGTGAATATACAAGGTAAGTATGACGGAGCTTTTGATTTTGATGGAACTGGAGACTATATTGAAATAACAGATGGTTACACAAACATGTTCAAAGGAAATGATAATCATTCTATTTCATTGTGGTTCAATACAAGAACCTTCGGATCCCCAGGAGACATGTTAATAGATGCTCCTGACTTAGGTGCCCTAGACTTCTTTCTTGAATTTAATACAAATGCTGGATTTTATTGGGGTTACTCAGGATCATATAGAACATACACAGGAATGAGTTTGAACACAGGAGAATGGTATCATCTAACAATTGTTAAATCAGCAACAGGAGATAATGGTAAACTATACTTAAATGGCGTAGAAAAAACATCTTATTCTGGAAGTTTGGATAGTGCTTCTACATCAAGTAGTAGACTATGGATAGGAGACTATAGAAGTGGTGATTACGACCTAGATGGATTAATAGATGAGGTTAAAGTTTATAATCGTTCTCTCACAGCAGATGAAATCAAAGAAGATTACATCAAAGGAAAACTGAACTATACTTTTGGAGGAGATCAATCACTGAACAATGTAGATGCAAATGATAATCTTAGCGTAAACAAATTCAGAATCAGTAATGCCTCATCCCAGTTTGTTGCAAGATACACGATGACATCTAACATAGACAACTCCTATACTCCTTGGATTGCAGATAAATCAATAAACTATACCTTTCATTTTGTTTCAGATGACTTCCCACCAAGAATTGCATTCCAAGACCCCACTCCTGTAGATGGAGCGACCATAGCAATCAACTACACTATAATAAATATCAGTATTGAAGAAGCGAACCTAGCAGAAGTAATTTACGATTGGAATGGCACGAACTTTACTTTCTACAACGATTCCTTACTCTTGTTGATGAACTTCGATAACAGAAGCGAGATAGGAGATAGCAACACTAATGTAGCAGACCTCAGTAAATATGGACATGATGGAACACATACAGCCAATTCTGTAATAAACCTCACTAACGGAAAGTATGATGGAGCTTTAGATTTAGATGGAACGGGAGATTTTGTTAATGTAGGTTCAGCAATAGATGCTCATTTTGGAAATACTATTACTTTTGGTGCTTGGATTAATCCAAGAGAATTAGGTGTTGATGCAATCATTGACCAAACTTCTAGTGAACTTTCAGGATTAGGAATCCATTTAAGAATATTAGATTCAGGGGGTAAGATTAGATGTTACACCGGCGACACGGGCGATAATTTTTTAGATTCGGTAGCCACAGTAAGCATCAATACTTGGACTCATGTTATGTGTAAGAATGATGGTGCTGGATTAACAATATACCTTAATGGAATACAGAATAGTGTAGGTATAGGTGCATCAGCAGTAACTAAGAATGGTAATAATTTATATATAGGTGCAAGTCAGAATTTTGCATCTTTAGAGTTTAATGGGTATATTGATGATGCGTTAATTGTGAATAGGTCTTTATCTGCTTTAGAGATTAACCAACTCTATATGTCCTCACTAACCAAATTCAATACTAGCCATTGGGAACTATCCGTCAATCAATCCAACTCCTCAAACACAGGATTAGTAGACGGAACATACACATACCAAGCCCATGTAGTAGATTCCTTTAATCTTAGAAACGATACAGAAATTAGGACATTGATTGTAAATACCTCTGCCCCAGAAACAGGAGATTCATTCGGTTGCACCTACAGCACAGGGAATTGGATAATCAATGCTACCTGTCAGACCACCGCCAACGTAAACGTATGCCCCAACAACATAAACATAACAACTAACGGTTACCTCAACATAACCAATAATGCAATAGTAGAAGCCTCCAAGGTAACTTGGGAACCAAAGGGAAGTCTTTCGCACAGGGTGCGGTGGTTCAATGGTGGGAAGCTTCAGTGGGGTGCTTGTTAGTGTGCGAACAGCTATACTGCTCGTGTTGGCGACAATTCTCTTGGGAGTTTGTGCAAGTGCTGAAATCCTTACCAGTTCTAACTTTGCAATACATACCGAGCAAACAACAGGTTCTGGAATCACAGAAAGTTCCACCTTCACAGTTTACTTCACTGGCAATGAAGTGGCTGGTAACACAAGCTCAACAAACTTCAAAGTGTGCCTCGGGTTGTTATGTTCAGAAAAGAATACATTCTTCATTGAACAAATTATTCAATTCCCAGGCATTGATTGCTCGGTTGTTGATACAGGACCAGATTGGGCAGAGATTACCTGCAACAGTTCAGCCAACACAGTATTCGATTTCTACCTTGTGGATAACAGAACCAACACCACAATCACTACATACGAGAACATTTCCTCTGGAAGTAGATTGTTCACAGATCTACCAGACGGGAGAACCTACTTTGTTAATGCAACAGCAAGGAAAACAACAACACAAGTGGAATCAGAAACAACAGTTACCTTTTCAATATTCCAGGTTATCAAAGACAACATGGCAAGCCTAAGTATAATGGTATTGGTATTAATCCTCACCTCTATACCTTTCTGTGTATCCTTCTTTAAGAAAACCATTAGCAAAAACGTGTTAGCGGATTACGTTATTAGAAGATTGCTAGTTATCTTTGGAATGTTCCTCATGTCGCTCGTACTTTCTATTGGGCTTTCAATAGCGGATCAAGCAGGGCTAGGGCTATTCGACGAATTGTTCTTATTCCTCAGAATTGTATTGTGGAGTATCTATATTACAATGGGTTGGATGTTCTTCATAACCGTAAAAATGGGATTAAAAATGTGGAACCAATTAGCAGAACAAATACGGATGGGTGATGATGAAGATGGGAACCAGTAAGATTGCAAAGGTTGACGCAGAGTTTGAACTAATTCTAAGGAGAAACAATCCAAACAAACCATTCACACAAATAACAAGAGATATTGGAAACAAACTTAAGAAGAACAGATTGGATGAGGTTTTGGATGAAATGCTTGGCAGGTAATAAACGTGGAAGCTTGCAGGATAGCATTTTCATAGGAGTTATGTTGATAGTTGCATCTATAGCATTAATCATTGGAGTAACAATTTACAACAACATAGATGATATGTTTCAATCAAGCAACGATATTACTAAGAGTGGTAAGGATGCCTCTACAAGCATAAAGAACAATCTCTCTACAACGATTGATAACATGATGATTATTCTCTTTATTGGACTTATGATTGGTGCAGTTTCACTAGCAATGTTAGTGAGGGTTCACCCAATATTCATAGTACCCTTCTTTGTTCTTGCAGGAATAGTAGTATTCATTGCAGGAGCTTTCAATAATATCTATGCTGGAATTGGTAATGCCCCTGTGTTTGCACAGGCGGCGAATGATTTGTATTGGACAACCAGGATCATGGAGTTCTTACCATTCGTGATTGGTGTTGTAGCTTTCATAATCGCAGTTGTAATGTTTAAAACGTGGCAGGTGGACAATTAATGGGTTCACCTATTAAGAAACTGTTATTGATTACACTACTTCTTGTAATGAGTTCTCTCTCAACGATAGCGGCTATTGACGGTGGTTCTGGTGTTCACTATTGGAGAATGGATATTGCAACCAAAACATTAGACGAAGCAGAACTCTGTACCATGAACGCAACTCCAGGTTCACCATTCAACTTTGATAACGGAATCATTCTGCAAGGTGTGCGAGTTGATAACGATGATACTAAATCAATGTTCAATACCTCATGTTCAACAGTACCAACCATTAAAACAATGGATTTCTGGTTCCAAAGAGGAACAACAACAAGTGGTGACGTAATGAAACTATACGACGTTGATAACGAGGCAGGTGATTACGTTATGTTAGACGTTGGTTCTAGTGCTTCTAATCTTAAAACACAGGTTGACGGTGGTGGAGAAAGTACTATTGAAATTGACAGCAGCCCAGGAAATGATATTTACAAACACTATATAATTTCTCTCTTAGATAACTCAAGTATTATGGTTTGGGTGAATGGAGTTAGGCAGAACCACGCCTTTGCAGATCGCCCACAAGGAGATTGGGAAGGAATCAGAATGGCAAAAGCAAAGGTAACTGTGGATAATGTATATTTCAGTACACAAATCTATACGCAGGTAGAGGCAGACGAATCCTACAATAGCGGTTCGGGAATCAACCACATCCTTACAGCAGCAGCACCAGACTTACCAGCAACACCATCCTTTGTTAGCCCTACACCCGCAGACGGAGATACTAATAGAATCAACATAACTATTAACATTTCACAGCCAGGAACGGATTTAACGTACAACCTTTACATAAACGGCACAAAGGTATTAGATAATGTAACACCAACAGAAACGGGGCATAGAACTTACACCACCACAATATTTACCAATGGAAACCACACCTACAAAGCTAGTGTTCAAAACACTACGTCAGGTGCAATAAGTTTGAACGTAACTCAAAGCTATGTTTTAGATAACAATATACCTGAGTTCACAATTGACGGTAACAACTTCTTTAAGACAACCAACGATTCAATCGTAGGTACAGCAAACATCAGTAGCTTATTCATTAACATAACAGAAACTGATAACGTGGATCTGTTTGCTAGGGTTCTAAACATTACCTCTGCGGCAACAGGATTGCAGTTGTATGGTTTAATAAATACCTCACTTAACGGCAAGAGCTTACGATATATGGATTTCATTGATCTTAGCAATGCCACCACAGGCATTTACACTGCGTTATACGAACTCTTTGATTCCCACACTGCCGAAACCATTCCACGCTGGAGATATGCCTTTAATGGGGCTGAGGAGCTGTATATTGACGAGCAGATAGTGATTGAGGCAGTAGATGCAACAAGAGCAAGTGCAGTTAGGAGAAAAGATAGGATAGAGTTCGAGTTCCAATATTCAAAAGGCAGTACGGGTAAAAGAGAATACTTCGTGGAGGGTACATCCGAACTACAACTCATAAGTACCAGCGGGGTTAAAGCACACTTCGTAGATTGGGAACATAAGAAGTGGATAGATTTCGAGGGAACGGAAGGCTCGCCAACAGTTACAAAGGTTACAGATAAACGCTATAAGGTAGAATTTGATAATCTAGGAGATAGTGTAGTGTTCCACAGCGTTGGAGGATTGAATAACATTACACAAACATATTCCTTTACAGTTGATACCACAAAGCCAACGATTACTTTTGTAGAACCTGATAGCCAACCATGGGATATTCCTGTGAACCAAAGCCAATCCATTGATTTAACCATAACTGATAACCAGTTGGTTGGCAACGTAACTTTCTACTTAATGAACGCCAGCTTTGCAATCATTAACACAACACTCCAGCAGTTCTCCAGTTCTAATGTAACTCCAAGCATAACCTACAGCGGGTTAATGGATCAGAGCTACTTCTTTAATCTTACAGCACACGATCACTACGGTAACTCTAGGAACAGCGAAAGGATAACTCTTTCAACAACACTGCTAGATGATTGTACCTTTCCTGGTTTCCCAACAATAAACTTTACGGTGAGGAATCTAAGCACAGATAAACAACTAGTCGCAGATATGGAGTTCTTGTTTGATTACGAGAGAACAGACGATGCAGGGAATCTAATCAGTAGGAACTTTAGTAACGCAGTAAAAAGCAATAGCACTAAGTATTGCATTACCCCGAACAGTACCTCCTTTATTGCAGATATAACGGGAATCTATACTGTAGGAGGAGTAGAGTATTCCTACTCCACAGAGAACACAAACCTCAGTAACACCACAAAGTTCGTGAACTTGTACGTTTCCTCTGGAACAGAACAGGTAACAATGAACGTAAAGGATTTAGGGGGAAACAATATAGAGGGGGCAATCATTAGAATACTAGAGTTTGATATTGGAACGAATACATTCACACAGGTAGAGAGTGTTTCAACAGACGTAAGTGGAAACGCACTAGCGAACCTCAAACTCCTAAGTACATTGTATGTGTTCAAAGTAGAATACTTAGGAGAAATCAAACTAACAGACGGACCAACAAAGGTACTCTCCACAACAAAGAACTTTAGGATTGATATTTCAGGAGGGAACCAATGGAAGGAGAACTCTGGAGCATTGAGTTTAATGGAGGGATCCATTGTATTCAACAACGTAACAAAAACATTCACCTACACTTATGACGATACTGGACAATCTGTATCTGGTGGTTGCTTAGAGGTTATCAAACATAACTTTAGTAAATCTGTTGTAGTAGGTGGAGAAAGAACTTGCACTACAGGTACAAGTGGAGTAATCAATGTGGTAGTCGGTTCAATTTCTAAGGATCGCTATATTGCAACAGGAACAATTGAACTTAACGCAATTGATTATATACTTGCAATCCTAGAGGAAGATTTCGGAACCACAGAACGATTCTTTGGAGAGGACGAACGGAAGGTGGGTGTGTTCGCTAGCTTTATGTTAATAACTGCTATAACTATGATTGGTTCCTTTAGCATTCCCGCAGCAATCACTCTACACATTATGGGATTTTTTTTGGCTATGCTATTCGGATTCCAAATTGGAACCCAAGCAATGGTTACGTTAGTGATTCTTGGAGGCATATTAATCTACAGGGTGAATAGTGCATGAGGTTTGAAAAACTATTGATAGCATTCATTATCTTTTTCGTATTCGCAACAGGGGGAGCTTTGATTATTAACAACCAAGTTAAGAATTATAATATTCCTATTGAGTATGATTATGTTAATAAAACTGGGAATCAATCGGGGGGGGAGAGAGTGAGGAGTATAACAGAGGAACAAGACGATACTCTCTTTGGAATTGAGGTAAGCGAGAGTGATTCAGAATCAGAACTATTCCAAGGAGGGTTTGAAACAGTGCGGCAAACAAGGAACACTATTAATCTATTCGATACCATTAGTACAACCATTTCACAAGCACTAGGAATACCTGATTTCATAATCACTTCATTAAAAACAGCACTATGGGCAATCTTTATATTCACAGGATTGTATATGGTATTCAGGTTCCAACCGAGGTAACATGGTAAAAGCATACAACTTAACGGGCATTGGTAACACCTCAGATATTGTGGGGTTCTATCAAAATGTAGATGGAGCACTTATGTTCGGTGCATTAGGAATGCTTATGTTATTTACAATAACCATTATTCTATTCCTGGGATTCCTACGAGCAACTAACGATGATGCTAAGAAATCTTTTGCAGGAGCTATGTTCATAGGTTGGACGTTATCGTTGCTACTCTTGGGTATGGGGATCCTTAACGAGATTGTTATGTATGCTTACTTTGTTCTCATGGCAATCTCTGCTGCTACAATGCTATCTAGGGATTAGTTTACTAAAAGTTTACTACGTTTTATATATACATTTAACCAAAGTGAAACAGTACTCCTTGTATTAGGAGTGGCTAATATAAAACAAAGGTGAACGACATGAAAATGTTTAAAGCAAAAAAAGGTGCTGTTGAAGACTTTCTACCGTTAATCACTACTTTAGTTGCTGTGGGTATTACCCTGGTAATTGGATTTTTGATTATGAGTGAGATTGGTTCAAATAGTACTGTTTCTGCAGATCCAAATGCTACGGCAGCGGTAAGTGCAGTACAAAACGCTATGCAGAACATTCCTAACTTTCTCCCAATCGTAGTTATTACGGTTATCGGAGTAATCTTGTTAGGACTCGTCTTGTTCCTGCGAAGGAACACATAAGTTTGAAAGGCTTAAGCCTTTCAACTTAGGAGGATGACAAAGTGTTTAGAAAAAAACTAGGCAAAAAAGCTCAAATGAGTGCAATCAACGATATGGTTCCGTTGATCACGAGTTTGGTTGCGGTGGGAATTGTATTAGTGATTGGATTTTTAATCATGGCAGAAACAAAATCAACTATTGCACCCTGTTCAAATAGTTCGGACGCATTTAACGGTACGGACAATCTATGTTATGACACAACCCCTGCGGGAGTGCCATTAGCAGGAACAGGAGATAGTCAATTTGTTGCAGCATACAACGGAACATCGTCAACACAAAATGCAATCGCTACTATACCAGATTTCCTTCCGATAATCGTTATTACGGTGATTGGAATAATTTTGTTGGGAATGGTTGCCGCACTGAGGAAGTTTCAGTAAGCAAAACAAAAGGGGAGCAATCCCCTCTTTTTTTATTCTAATTCTACTCCTTGCAACAGGAGCAGGTACTCCAGTACCTGGGTTCTTTGTTCCCTCCCCTTGGGTTAGGGGGGGCTTAATAACAAAAGTGGAAACACTATGCTATTTCTCTTAGATTTTAAACGAATGTTTCAATAAATAATAGATACATTTATATAATACCACAGTACTACTATAGTATGCTTAACCAAAACAAGAGAAAGAAACTACTACCTGTTGTTCACCACACCACTATGGTTGGGATGGTACTAACCTTAGTTGTTTATTTCACAGGAGGTTTTTAAGATGACAGTTAAACTTAGCATCTCGATAGCGGATAGGGTGTTCGAGGAGATTGAGAAACGCGATGCCGTGAACCGTTCAGAATACATTGAAGAACTGATACGGGTAGGGTTAGCACAACTCAACGAAAAGAAACACAAAAAAGAGGTGGAAGCAGATGCAACAACAATCAGCGCAGTACGGCTCTAATAGATTGAGAGCGTTCCTAAGCCGATTTAAGGCAAGGAAAGGTTGG